>Ga0265325_10001998_pt1 | contig 14018 bp, 15 predicted proteins | sample 41420metaG_FD_202090 | JGI IMG/M metagenome (GOLD analysis project Ga0265325, IMG submission 202090) | Rhizosphere microbial communities from Carex aquatilis grown in University of Washington, Seatle, WA, United States - 4-14-20 metaG | ecosystem: Host-associated > Plants > Roots > Rhizosphere...
TTCGGCATCGCCACCGCCGGGGGCCCGCTCAATTTTCAGAAGCAGGCGCCGACCAATGCGCTCGCCAACAACATCGTCGATGCCCGTCTCGCGGCCCCGTCGCCGCCCGACGCCAACGACTTCATCAGGCAATGGGCGTCGTCGGCTGATTTCGATGCAGCGCCGAACCTCGACAAGATCGAAGCGCACCTGCTGCTGATCAATGCCGCCGATGACGAGCGCAATCCTCCGGAAACCGGAGTCACCGAAGTGGCGATGAAGCGCGTCAAGAACGGCAAGATTTTTCTGATCCCGGCGAGCGAGCAGACATCGGGTCATGCCACCACCGGCAACGCCAAGTTCTACGCCAGGCAGTTGCAGGACTTCCTGAAGGCTGCGCCACAGAAGGCGATGTAGCAGAGGCGTCGCGCACTATTTCTTGCAGAGAACGCGCGCGCCGCTCAAGCGCATGTAAGTGCAATCTGACGCGCGGAACGACCGATAGGCCGTACTGCACGCCGGCACGTTGCAGCCGGACGGCGCCGGGTCTTCCGTCGATTGCGCGGTGGTGTCCGGCTGATCCGCAATGATTGCCGCCTGTGGCGGCAGTTCCGGCACGTTGACGGGTGCGACCGGCTGCCGCGGCGCCGGCTGCGGCGTCCCCTCGGCGCGCTGGACCGGCGGCCCCGGCATTGGGCGCGGCGGCTCAACCGCCCGGCTCAGCGCCGCGGGCGACCGGGCCGGCGGCGCGACCCGATCCAATCCCATCAACACACTCACCAGCGCGGCGAGGAATACGGCAACGTAAATGAGGAACGGCATTGCTCGACGGATGTTGAGACAGGTTGAGATTGTGAACCAATGCTTCGATCGCCGCCAGTCCGCCGGAGTTCCGGGCGCGCAAAATGGCCGTATTGCGGCCATCAAAGGGCGCCGCTCATTTCCTACGGACAGCACTTCTTCGCTGGAGGGCTGTTCGGATGACGTCGCGCTTTGGTGCCGCTTTGTGCGGCCTTTCTTTTATCTGCCTTCTGACGCCGGCCGCCTGGGCGCAATCCGGTATCGCCTCGGTCTATGCCTATAAAGGCGGAAAGACCGCGAGCGGCGAACGCTGTTCGCCGGCGGCGCTGACCGCCGCGCATCGCACCTTGCCGTTCGGCTCGCAGGTTCGCGTCACCAATAATCGCAATGGCCGTAGCGTCGTCGTGCGCATCAATGATCGCGGCCCGTTCGTCAAAGGCCGCGTCATCGATCTGACACCGGCGGGCGCCAAGTTGCTGGGATTTGACGGCCTCGCCCAGGTGTCACTGGAGCGGGTCGGCGGCTAGGCGCCTTTTCGCGACCCTTGCGCAGCGCTGGCCGGCTCCCCGCCAGCGTCTTGACCGCTGCCGCCGCCGTCGCGGCATAGCTGCGGTCACCATGAATGAGCATCAACGCCATCGCCCCTTCGGTCAGCAGCATGATTTCGCGCGCCCGCTCGCGCGCCGCTGCACCGTGAATTGCCAGCGCCTCGGTGAGCCATTGCTCAACCGCAGCCTTATGCTTACGGGCAATTGCGCGTGCCGGATGTCCGCGCAAGTCGGCGAGCTCCATGACCGCGCGGGTAAACCCACCGCCCGACCATCGCGGCGTCGCCGCCCAGTCCGAGAGCTGCCGGAAATAGGCATCGACCAGTTCATCTGTCCGGGCCGGATTCGGAAACGCTCGTAGCCGCTGCATCGCAAGCTCGCTCGAATGCGCCAGCGCGGCTGCCATCAAATCGTCTTTGCTGGGAAAATGCTGATAAAGCGTGCGCTTGGTGAGGCCGGCGTGTGCGGCAATCTCGTCCATCGAGACCCGCAGGAATCCCTGCCGCCAAAACAGCCCATAGGCCGCATCAAGAATTTTCAACCGTGTCCGTGTCTTCGACGCGCGCATGCGCTGAAGTATACCCACAAGTGTATTTACAGCGGAAGCGCGCAAGATTGATATTGCTTGATATCGCCACCATCGCGGGAGCCGCCGATGTCCGCCAGGCTGACGCTCAAATCCATCGAGACGACCGCGGTCTTGCTGCCGTTGCGCCGCCCAGTGGTGTCGAAGGTCGGGCTATTCCGCGAGTGGCCGCTGATCCTGATCGATCTCTACACCGATCAGGGCGTGATCGGACGCAGCTATCTCGAGCCCTACCTCAAAAACGCGGCGCGCTATGTGGTGCCGGCGATCGAAGATCTCGCGGCCGCGCTGATCGGCAAACCGCTCGCACCACTGGCCAATTTCCAGGATGCCCGCCGCTCGCTCAATCTGGTCGGCTATGAAGGCGTGAGCATGATCGCCGTGTCTGGCCTCGACATGGCGATCTGGGACGCGCTTGCCAAGGCCGCCGGACTTCCGCTCGCAGTGCTGCTCGGCGGCACCATCGGCCGGGTGCCTGCTTATAACAGCAACGGGCTTTGGCTCACCGAGGTCGCCACACTCGGGACGGAAACTGTCGAGTTGGTGGCCGAAGGCGGCTTCAAAGGATTGAAGTTGCGGCTCGGCCGCGAACGGCTCGCCGACGATCTCGACGCCATCCGTGCAGTGCGCGAGGCGGCCGGCGAGGACATCAAGCTGATGGTCGATTTCAACCAGGGCCTATCGCTCGGCGATGCGCTCGCCCGCTGCCATGCGCTCGACGAGCAGAACCTGTTCTGGCTGGAAGAGCCGATTACGTATGACAATATCGCCGGCTATTCGCAGTTGGCGCGCGAAATCAAAACTCCGGTGCAGATCGGGGAAAATTTCTGGGGCCCACGCGCATTGCACCAAGCTCTCGCGGCAAAGGCCTGCGATTATGTGATGCCGGACCTGATGCGGATCGGCGGCGTGAGCGGTTGGCTGCGCGCCGCGCCGATCGCGGGCGCGGCCGGCATCCCGATGTCCACCCATCTTTATCCGGAAGCCTCCGCGCATTTGATGCGAATCACCGAGACCGCGCACTGGCTCGAATGGCAGGACTGGGCCGACCCGGTGCTGAAGGAGCCGTTCCGGGTGAAGGATGGCTTTATCGAGATTCCGGACCGCCTCGGCCTCGGCATCGAATGGGATGACAAGGCGGTCGCTCGCTATCGGTACTGAGTGTCCGCTGTCTCAGAGATCGCATTAATATATGGACGATCCGCTGCGATGACGCGTGGCGCGCCGCCGTGCTAGACAGCGCGCGTAACCAACCGCCGTGCTGATCATGTCCAACAACCACCCGTTCCTTGTGCTTCGCCGCGGCAAGGCGCTGCTCTGGCTCGCCGCTGCCGCGGTTGCAATCGGCGGTGGACCCGCAAGCGCGCAGATGTTGCAACGTCAGATCGCTCCGCTTCAGTCCGATCGGGATCTGGCGCCGAAGCCGGCGCCACCGATTGCACCGAAGACGGTGTCGCCGTCACCGAAAACGGCGTCCGGTCGGTCCGCCTTCGCCATGCGGCTGTCAGCCTCCTTGCTTGGCGGCGGCTACTCGCTGCGGGTGCTGTCGCAAGAAGCCGCGACGGGCGGCGATGACCCGAAGCGCTTCCCGAAGCTGTTGATCGCCGGCGCGCTCGACGAGTCATTCGTGTTCAAGGTGATAACGACATGGCCGTTTCTCGAGCCGGCGATGAAGTCCGGCTTCCGCAGCGTCGATATTCTGTCGATGCTCGATCAGCGCCATTACATCTATGATCTGACGGCGGGGCCGCCGCGCTGTGATACCGCCGGCCGCGTCTGTCACTAGCGCGGCTTTTGCGAGGACCCGCAGCAGCGAACCCGCGATAAATGTTTGGCATGAAATTCTTGTTGAATTTCGAGCCGGCCAATGCGCCGCGACGACACCATATGATCATTTTCACTTCATTTTGCGGATCGAGAAGCGTATCATGCCTTCGGCGGATTTCCGGTCTGCGCTGCGCCCACTGGCAACGCTTTGATGTTGGTCTGTTCACTCGTCCAAACAACATTGTTCTGGAGATAACGTGCCGACTTACAGCCGCCACAGCCCGAGTCCGCGATACCAAAAATTGGTCGCGTTGTACCAACAGATGCATCGAGAGGGGATTCCCGAGCAGAACATTGCTGCGGATGACCTTTACTACGGCGGCAGCCTGATCGGACATTTGCCGGCGATCCGTTCGCTGGTTCTCTCCACTGGGGCACGCAGCATTTTGGATTATGGTTCCGGAAAAGGGCGGGTGTACGACCAGCGCAATATCACTTTGCCAGGCGAACAGATTATACCCAGCATTCAGGCCTATCTCGGAGTCGAACGCATTGCGTGCTATGACCCCGCTGTTCCTGAGCATTCGGTTTTTCCGGCCGATCAATTCGACGGGGTCGTCTCAACCGACGCGCTCGAGCACTGTCCCGAAGAAGATATGCCGTGGATCGTCGAGGAAATGTTCTCGGCTGCGCGCAAGTTCATCTATGCCAATGTCGCGAGCTATCCGGCGCATAAGCGGCTCCCTAATGGAGAAAACGCTCATGCCACACAGCGATCGGCGGAGTGGTGGGCCGATCTCTTGAACCGCGCCGCGGCCGGCCGGCCGAATGTGGTCTACCGTTTCAAAATAGGCGAACGCCCGGCGAGGAAGGGCCTCTTCCGCCAGCTGTTCTCACCGCGCAAGCGCGTGACGATATTGTCCAATGCCGCTTGAGCCTTGATCCTCCGCGATCGCGGGGTGCCGACGGGGCGGGCTGGCAAACCACCGCGCCGCAGGATCATCGTGGTCTATTGGGTCTCGCGTTAAGGCGGCGGCGTACAATCTATGCTACACACTGCGCGCATTCGAACGCATGCCATGTCCAAAACGCCCTCGCTCAATTCGTTCCGCCGCATCGTGGTCAAGGTCGGCTCCTCGCTGCTGGTCGATTCCTCGGCCGGTGCGCTGCGGCGCGACTGGCTCAATTCGCTGACCGCCGACGTCGCCGAATTGCACAAGGACAAGCGCGACTTGCTGGTAGTGTCATCGGGCGCGATCGCGCTCGGCCGCGCCGTACTCAAGCTGCCGGCGGGCGCGCTCAAGCTCGAGGACAGCCAGGCCGCCGCGGCCGTCGGCCAGATCGCGCTAGCGCGCTCCTGGGCCGGGTCGCTGGCCGCGCACGCGATCAATGCCGGGCAGGTGCTGTTGACGCTCGGCGATACCGAGGAGCGCCGGCGCTATCTCAACGCGCGCTCGACCATCGACAAGCTGCTGGAATGGCGCGCAGTGCCGGTGATCAACGAGAACGACACGGTGGCGACGTCGGAGATCCGTTACGGCGACAATGACCGGCTGGCGGCGCGCGTCGCAACCATGACCAGCGCCGATCTGCTGGTGCTGCTGTCGGATGTCGAGGGGCTCTACGACAGGCCGCCGGGCTCGAATGGCGGCGGCAAGCTGGTGCCGGTGGTGCCGCGCATCACGCCGGAGATCGAGGCGATGGCGGGCGCGTCGGGTTCGGAGTTGTCGCGCGGCGGCATGCTGACCAAGATCGAGGCCGGCAAGATCGCCACCACCGCCGGCATCCACATGGTGATTGCGTCCGGCCGCGTCATGCATCCGCTCAAGGCGGTCGCCGATGGCGCGGCCTGCACCTGGTTCCTGACGCCGGCTAATCCGGTCACCGCGCGCAAGAAATGGATCGCCGGCTCGTTGGAGCCGCGCGGCGCCATCGTCATCGATGCCGGCGCGGTCAAGGCGCTGCGCCTCGGCCGCAGCCTGCTGCCGGCCGGAGTGATTCGCATCGACGGCGAGTTTTCGCGCGGCGACGCCGTGATCGTGCGCGGCCCGGACGGCGCCGAGATCGGCCGCGGCCTGATTGCCTATGACGCCAGCGACGCCGAACGCATCAAGGGCCGTTCGTCGGCCGACGTACTGCTAGTGCTCGGCTATGCCGGGCGCACCGAGATCATTCACCGCGACGATCTGGTGATGAGCGGCGGATAGACGCGGCAAGTGCGCCGACAAGCACCCACGATGCGGAACCGGAGCCGGTGTAGTGCGTTACCGGAGTGCGACGCGCGACACAGACACGATCATGAGGCGATTAACCGATCGCCCGGCAACCCGGCCCCTGGTGGCCGGGTTTCTGTTTTTTCAGTGGGTGCGGACCCGCAAGTGCAGGTGCCGCCGGGCTTTTTTCGGCTGGCGCGGCCGCGCCGCGCGCGCCGGCAGCTTGAACAGAGTGCCGTCGGGAAATTCGAGATGGCGCGAAACCTGACCTTCGGCGCCGGCCCGGCCCTCGATCACGAATTTGGTCCCGACCGGGAAACGGCTGGGAAGTCCTTTGTATTTCAGCGCCATGGCACCCTCCTGCGAAGCCGGCAACGTCGCAGTCCAATGTGTAGGAACGTTAAAGCGTTCCGGCTTTGGCGGAGTTATCCACGCTATCCCCAAGGCCGCTCGAACCTGAAAATTGCCGTCATATCAATGCGAAGCGCCGACCTCGCCGGATGCGGCCCGACGTGATAGGAAATTCACCGCACCAAACCGGCGTGCGTTAAGGATGGCGCGGCGATGGCGGCCCCGTTGAAAACCGTTGAAAACGTTGGCGATCTCGCCGCGGTGATGCGCGACATCGGGCGGCGCGGGCGTGCGGCGGCGCGTATTTTGGCGCTGGCCCCGAACGAGCAGAAAAACGCCGCGCTCGGCTTCATGACCGGCGCGATCAGGGGTTACACCGACGCTATCATCGCCGCCAATGCCGATGATCTGGCCGATGCCCGGGCGTCATCGGCATCGCCGGCATTCGTCGATCGGCTGATGCTCAATCGCGAGCGCGTCGAGGCGATGGCCGCCGGCATTGAGACCGTCGCCGCCCTCAAAGACCCGGTCGGCGCCGTCACCGAAAGCTGGACCCGGCCCAACGGCATGATCATCGAGCGCGTCCGGGTGCCGCTCGGCGTCATCGGCATTATTTACGAGAGCCGCCCCAACGTCACCGCGGACGCCGGCGCGCTCTGCCTGAAGTCCGGCAATGCCGCGATCTTGCGCGGCGGGTCCGACGGTTTCCGCTCGTCACGCGCCATCCATGCCGCGCTCGCCAAGGGCCTGCGCGAGGCCGGGCTGCCCGAAGACGCCATCCAGTTGGTGCCAAGCCGCGACCGCGCCGCGGTCGGACACATGCTTGCCGGCCTTGACGGCACGATCGACGTCATCGTGCCGCGCGGCGGCAAGGGCCTCGTCGGCCGCGTCCAGGCCGAAGCGCGCGTTCCGGTGTTCGCGCATCTCGAAGGCGTCTGCCATGTCTTCATCGACAAGGCCGCCTCGCTCGACATGGCGAAGAAGATCGTGCTCAACGCCAAGATGCGGCGCACCGGGGTCTGCGGCGCCGCCGAGACTTTGCTGGTCGATCGCGCCGCGGCGCCAGCCGAGCTCAAGCCGCTCATCACCATGCTGCTCGACGCCGGTTGCGAGGTTCGCGGCGACAAGGCGACGCAGGCCGCCGATCCGCGGGTCAAGCCGGCGAGCGAAGAGGATTGGTCGACCGAATATCTCGATGCCATCATCACCGCCAAGGTCGTTGACGGCATTGACGACGCCATCGCGCATATCGAGCGCTACGGCTCGCACCACACCGACGCCATCGTCACCGACGACGCCAAGGCGGCGGAGAAGTTCCTGCGCGAGGTCGATTCGGCGATCGTCCTGCACAATGCCTCGACGCAGTTCGCCGATGGCGGCGAATTCGGTTTCGGCGCCGAAATCGGCATCGCCACCGGGCGGCTGCATGCGCGCGGACCGGTCGGCGTCGAACAACTCACCAGCTTTAAATACCGCATCCGCGGCACCGGCCAGATCCGTCCGTGAGTGCCCTTTTTGCGTAACGCACAATCTATTCCGCCGCATGCCCCCGGCATGCGCATCGGGCTGTTCGGCGGCACCTTCGATCCGCCGCATGAAGCGCATGTCGGCGCCTCGCTGCTGGCGCTGAAGCGGCTGAGGCTCGACCGGGTCTGGTGGCTGGTCACGCCGGGCAATCCGCTCAAGGATACCCGCGGCCTGGCGCCGCTGGAAAAGCGCATCGCCGCGGCGCGGAACTTGACCCGGCATACCCGTATCGACGTCACCGGTCTCGAAGCTGTCATCAAGACCCAGTACACTTATGATACGATTTCGTGGCTGCGCGCCCGCTGCCCTGGGGTGCGATTCGTCTGGATCATGGGCGCCGACAATCTGCGGAGTTTCCACCGCTGGCAGAGATGGCGCGATATCGCCGCGGCCGTGCCGATCGTGGTCGTCGACCGGCTCGGTCCCAGCCTCTATGCCTCGGCGAGCCCGGCCGGACAGGCGCTCAACCGTTACCGGCTGGCCGAATCGGAGGTGACGTCCCTGCCGCTGCGCAAGCCGCCGGCATGGGCCTTCCTCCACGGCCTGAAATCGGCGCTTTCCTCGACCGCGCTGCGTGCCTTGCGCCGGACAGGCGGGAATTCGGGGGCAAAACCAGCGAAAAAGACCCGTTCAAAGAGTGGAAAGAAACGGCGGCTATAGTTACCTTTGCGTGAGGCCCCCCGGCGTCCGCCGGGACGAGTGCGACGAACCGGAAAGGACACCCGACCTGTCGACACATGCATTCCCTCAGGCAGCGCAACGCTTGCCTGAAACCGTTTCCCGGCGTCCTGACGCCGATGAAACGCTCCGCGTCGTCCTCGCCTGTCTCGGCGACATGAAGGCCGAGGACATCACCACCATCGATCTCACCGGAAAAACGTCGATCGGCGACTTTATGGTCGTGGCCTCGGGCAGGTCACAGCGCCATGTCGGAGCCGTAGCCGACAATCTTGTCAAAGAGCTCCACGTGGCCGGCATCAAGCAGGTCCGCGTCGAGGGCATGCGGCAAGCCGACTGGGTGCTGATCGACGCCGGCGACGTGATCATTCACGTGTTCCGTCCCGAAGTCCGCGACTTCTATGCACTCGAGAAGATGTGGGCGTCCGGCGCCAGCAAGGGGCGGGCCGCGCGCTGAGCGCACCGTGATGCGATGCGCATCATCGTCGCCGCCGTCGGACGACTGAAGTTCGGCTCCGAAACTGAGCTTGTCGAGCGCTACCTCAAACGCCTCGAGCAGAGCGGCCGCCCGCTCGGCTGGCGCAACATCGAAGTCGTCGAAATCCGCGAAAGCAAAGCCGACAACGCCAACAGGCGCATGCTCGAGGAATCGATCGCGCTCGCCAATATCATTCCGCCGGGCGCCGTCCCAGTCCTGCTCGACGAGCGCGGCGACAATGTCGGCAGCGTCGATCTCGCCGCGCGTCTCGCCAAATGGCGAGAGGCCGGTCGCCCGGCCGTGGTATTCGCCATTGGCGGGCCCGACGGCCTGGCGGCGAGCCTGAGCGACAAGGCCGAGGTGCGGCTGTCGTTCGGCGCCGCCACCTGGCCACACCAATTGGTGCGGGTCATGCTCCTGGAGCAGCTTTACCGCGCCGCCACGATCCTGACCGGGCACCCGTATCATCGCAGCTGACCTGTTGTGGCGTTTCCCTTGCTTTGGACGTAATCCGGTGGCAATCGGCTTGGCGGCTGAAGGGGACGAAACCGACGTGAGCCCGGACCGTGCGCAACACCTTGCGGTGTCATGCCCTGCGAAAGCGGGGCACCCAGTACGCCGTATCGCTGCGATTCAATTTCGGGGTTTGCGATTACTGGATCACCCGCTTTCGCGGGTGATGACGGTGAGGGGGCGGCTTACGAACGTGGGCGGCAAAAGATGACCGTGAGCGCGAAGCAGTGGTTGACGGTAGCGGTCGTTGCTTTCCCGCTCGCCCTTTCGGTCGCCGTCGCCCAAGTCGACAACTCCAAGCTCGACGCGCTCAAGCAGCACGACCAGGAACTCGACGCGCTGCGCGACCAGCAGAAGAAAGCGGTCGAGAGCGAGGCGGCGCTGCAGCGCGAGGTCGAGGCGTTGAGCACCGATCGCCGCAAGCTCAACCAGGATCTGATCGACACCGCCTCGCGGATCCGCGCGCTGGAAGATCGCATCGCCGCGACGCAAGCGCGGCTTAAGCCGCTCGATGCCGATCAGGACCGGGTGCGCAAATCGCTCGAAAGCCGCCGTGCCGTGATCGCCGAAGTGCTGGCGGCGCTGCAGCGCATGGGCCTGCATCCGCCGCCGGCTTTGATGGTCAGCCCCGAGGACGCGCTGCAATCGCTGCGCAGCGCCATGCTGCTCGGCGCCGTGCTGCCGGAAATGCGCCAGCAGACCGAGGCGCTGGCCGCCGATCTCGCCGAGCTGGTGCGGCTGCGCAAGGACATCGCCGCCGAACGCGACAGCCTCAAGAGCCAGGCAGCGTCGATCGACGCCGACCGCAACCGGCTCGCCGCGCTGATCGGCGAGCGCCAGAAGCAGCAGGCCGATCGCGAGGCATCGCTGGCAGCCGAACGGGCCCGCGCGGTCGATCTGGCGCGGCAGGCCGACAGCGTAAAGGACCTGATCGCCAGGCTCGAACAGGGCCTCGACAAGGCCACGAAAGCCGCCCGCGACTCGGGCCAGATCGACTCAAAACCGGGTTCCGCGGTGCTCAACGACCCCGGCCGGCTGTCGCCGGCGGTCACCTTTGCGTCATTGCGCGGAAAAATTCCGCTTCCGGTTAACGGCGTCAAGATTCGCGATTTTGGCGCTCCCGACAGCGTTGGTGGGGCGGAAAAAGGCCTTTCAATCGCCACAAGGGCCGGTGCACAAATAACCGCGCCGGCCGACGCCTGGGTTGTTTATGCCGGATCGTTCCGATCCTATGGACAACTCTTGATCCTGAATGCCGGCGGCGGGTATCATATCTTGCTCGCGGGGATGGATCGGATTTCTGTTGATCTCGGGCAGTTCGTGCTGACCGGGGAACCCGTTGCGGTAATGGGAAGTGGCTCCCATATTGCCGCCATTCTCGCGACTGGTTCCAGCCAACCGGTGCTGTATATCGAGTTCCGAAAAGACGGGACTCCCATCGATCCAGGCCCATGGTGGGCGGCTGGCGAAGTCGAAAAGGTTCGCGGATAATGCGCAAGACCTCACTCATTCTTCTCGGCGCCGCCGCCGGCGCGGCGATGACGCTGTTCGCTACCCAGCCGCATCTCACCTTGCTGGGCGCCAGCGCCAAGGCCGCCGCAGCGGACACCTACCGGCAGCTCAATTTGTTCGGCGACGTGTTCGAGCGCGTGCGCGCCGACTACGTCGAAAAGCCGGATGACGGCAAGCTGGTCGAGTCCGCCATCAACGGCATGCTGGCCGGGCTCGATCCGCATTCGAGCTACATGGATCCCAAGAGCTTCCGCGACATGCAGGTGCAGACCCGCGGTGAATTCGGCGGCCTCGGTATCGAGGTGACGATGGAAGACGGCCTGATCAAGGTGGTGTCGCCGATCGACGACACGCCGGCGTCGAAGGCCGGCGTGATGGCAAACGACATCATCACCAAGCTCGACGAGGATCAAGTTCAGGGCCTGACGCTCAACCAGGCGGTCGAGAAGATGCGCGGCCCGGTGAATACCAAGATCAAGCTCACCATCATGCGCAAGGGCCAGGACAAGCCGATCGAAGTGTCGATCACGCGCGACGTCATTCGCGTGCGCTCGGTGCGCTCGAAGACCGAAGGCGATGACGTCGGCTACATCCGGCTGTCGCAGTTCAATGAACAGACCACCGAGGGGCTGAAGAAGGCGATCGCCGATATCACCGCCAAGATCAGCGACGATAAGCTCAAGGGCTACGTGCTCGATCTGCGCAACAATCCCGGCGGCTTGCTCGATCAGGCGATCTCGGTGTCCGACGCCTTCCTCGAAAAGGGCGAGGTGGTGTCGACCCGCGGCCGCAATGCGGAAGAGACCCAGCGCTTCAACGCCCGGCCCGGCGACCTGACCAACCACAAGCCGGTGATCGTGTTGATCAATGGCGGCTCCGCCTCGGCCTCTGAGATCGTCGCCGGCGCCCTGCAGGACCACAAGCGTGCCACCGTCATCGGCACGCGCTCATTCGGCAAGGGCTCGGTGCAGACCATCATCCCGCTCGGCTCCGGCAATGGCGCGCTGCGGCTGACGACGGCACGCTATTTCACGCCGTCGGGACGCTCGATCCAGGCCAAGGGCATCACCCCGGATATCGAAGTGCTGCAGACCGTGCCGGATGAGCTCAAGGACCGCACCGACACCAAGGGCGAAGCTTCGCTGCGTGGCCATCTCAAGGGCGACGAGGGCAAGGAGCAGACCGGCTCGCAGTCCTATGTCCCGCCGGAGGAAAAGGACGACAAGGCGCTCGCCATGGCCGTCGATCTGCTCCGTGGCACCCAGGTGAACTCGGCATTTCCGCCAAGCCCCAAGACGCCGGTCCCGAACTAGGCCGAATTCAGCGGCTAAGTCGTCAGGGGCAGTCGAAAGACTGCCCCTTTTGCTTTCCAACTCGTTAACCGGTCCGGCTTTATCGAGGTGCTAGGATTCAGCGCGCGATGATTCGCGAGGATTTGGCGAGGATCTAGACCTTGGCGGCGGATGACCTCGACGCCCCTCTTGGCAAGAGCAAGAAACGCAAAGGCCTGACGCTGCCGGTCGCGCTGCCGCAGATCGTCGCCGGCGTCCTCGGGCTCACGATCGCCGCTGCCGGCCTGTGGACGGTGCTGGCGAACGATCCTTACGGCGGCGAACCGGTCGCGGTGGTCGCGACCAACTCAAGTCCTGAGGCGAAAGCCACCGACCAGAGCGTCGCCGCCGCGACGCGGACGCCCGTCACGCCGGCGGCAAAGGCTGCGACTAGTGAAGCAGCCGCACCGCCGCCGGGCAGCAAGATCATCACCATCACCGACGGCTCGAACGGCAAGTCGCAGCAGGTCGTGGTGCCGCCGCGCGGCGACGCCAAAGCCGACGCCATGCCCGACAAGAAGTCGGCGCTCGATCCGCAGCTGTTCGAAGAATCGCGGCACGGCAGCTTGCCGAGAATTGCGCCGGACGGCCGCCGGCCGGCGCTCGCCTTCGCGATCCCGGTTAATTCGCCGACCGGCAAAGCCGACGCGCCGCGCATCGCCATCATCGTCGGCGGGCTCGGCATCAGCATATCGGCGACCGCGGAAGCGCTGGAGACATTGCCGGGACCGGTGACGCTGGCTTATGCGCCCTACAGCGCCCACCTCGACGCGGCGGCGGCCGATGCGCGCGCCCGCAATCATGAAGTGCTGCTGCAGGCGCCGATGGAGCCGTTCGATTACCCGGACAACGACCCCGGCCCGCAAACGTTGCTCACCTCGCTCACCGCCGACCAGAACATCGACCGGCTGCAATGGCTGATGTCGCGCATGCAGGGCTATGTCGGCATCGCCAGCCTGATGGGCGCGCGCTTTACGGCCTCCGACCAGGCGCTCACCCCGGTGCTGAAGGAGATCGCAAAGCGCGGGCTGATCTACGTCGACGACGGATCGTCGTCACGCAGCGTCGCCTCGCAGATCGCCGGCGCGCAAAACCTGCCTTTCGCCAAGACCGACATCGTGCTCGACGCGGTGCCGACGCCGGTCGAAATCGACCACGCGCTGGCCCGGCTCGAACTTGCGGCGCGCGAGCGCGGCAGCGCGGTCGGCTATGCGACCGCGTCGCCGGCGACGGTCGCGCGCATTGCCGAGTGGGCAAAGACTGTGGCGAGCCGCGGCTTCGTGCTGGTTCCGATCAGCATGGTGGTGGTGAAGGCGAAGTCCTCGTAAGATCGGCTCCGCAGCAGCGGAACGACGGCAATGCCCGCCTTCGAAGAGCTCCCCTACCGGCCCTGTGCCGGACTGTGCGTCGTCAACCGCGACGGCCTCGTCTTCATCGGCCGCCGCTCCAGCGGCCCCGAGCACATCGACGACACCCATGTCTGGCAGATGCCGCAGGGCGGCATCGACGAGGGCGAGGACCCTTACAAGGCGGCGCTGCGCGAGCTTTACGAGGAGACCAGCATCCGCTCGGTCGAGACGCTCGGCGAGATCGCCGACTGGCTGACCTACGACATCCCGCGCGACATTGTCGGCGCCGCCTGGCACGGCAAATATCGCGGCCAGAAGCAGAAATGGTACGCGCTGCGCTTCACCGGCGCAGACAGCGAGATCAACATCCTCACGCCGGGCGGCG
>Ga0265325_10002002_pt1 | contig 14000 bp, 10 predicted proteins | sample 41420metaG_FD_202090 | JGI IMG/M metagenome (GOLD analysis project Ga0265325, IMG submission 202090) | Rhizosphere microbial communities from Carex aquatilis grown in University of Washington, Seatle, WA, United States - 4-14-20 metaG | ecosystem: Host-associated > Plants > Roots > Rhizosphere...
GAGCGTGCCGGACCGCATGTTCGCGATCGCCGACGCCTTCAACGAGGAGTATCACGAGCTCGCTGACGCCGGCTGCCCGGTGATCCAGATCGAGGAGCCGCAGATCCATCTGATCGCGGTGCGCAACATCCAGGACGCCGTGATCAATCCGAAGTTCATGGTCGAGGTGTTCAACCGCACCGTGAAGGGCCTGCGCGCCAAGACCGAGGTCTGGGCGCATTCGTGCTGGGGCAATCCGTCTCAGCAGCGCATGTTCGCCGATGTGCAGACCTACAAGCCGGCGCTGGAGGTGTACAACACCGTCGATGCCGATGTGATCACCTTCGAGTCATCATCGTCCGGCGGCATCGATCTCGAGGCGATCGGGCAGGTCATCACCGACAAGAAAATATCGATCGGCGTGATCGACCACCACACCCTGCAGGTCGAGCAGCCCGAGCAGGTCGCGGCACAGATCAGGGCGGCGCTGAAGCACATCCCGGCCGAGCGGCTGATGGTGTCGACCGACTGCGGCATGGGGCGCGAGGGCATGAGCCGCCGCCACGCCTTCTACAAGGCGGTGGCGATCTCGCTCGGCACCAATATCGTGCGGAAGGAGCTCGGCCTGCCGGAGGCCCGCATCCCCGCCGCCGACGAGCGCTATTCGCTGGTGGTCCCGGCGAAGTAGCCAGTCGGCTACCTCCGCGCCTTCGCCGCCTCGTAGCGCGCCTGGGCGTCTTCGATTGCGACACGCGCCAATGCGCGATTGGCGTCCTGGATCGGCGCGTTGCGGTCGTAGCTTGCCTGCCGCAGCACGTTGCTGCGGTTGACCCGCGGCCGCACCTCCTCGGCGATCAACTCCAGGCTGCGCTGGGTGGCCTGCCAGTTGGCCCAATCGTGCGAGAACACGAGAACGCCGCCGAAGCCGCCGGTGATCGCGAGCATGTGCTCGATCTTCGCCACGGCGTCGTCCGGCGTGCCGATGATGGCGCGCTCGTTGTCCAGCATCCAGCCGACCGGATCGGGCAGGCCGCGCGGCACCGGGTTGGGCGCTGGTACGATGTCGTTGGCGTAGCCGATCCATTTTTCCAGGCCGTACTGCACGTCCTTGCGCGCCTGCTCGCGGCTCTCCGCCAGATGCATCTGCACCGTGAACTGCCAGCGCGATCGGTCGGCGATGTGGCCATGACGGCGGCTGGTTTCTTCGTAGATCTGCCAGTTGGCGACATGATGCTTCAGTGAAGCCTCGTCGACCCCCGACAGCACCAGCAGGCCCGCACCGTGCCGACCTGCCGCCAGCGCCCCGGCCGGCGAGCGGACCGAGGCGATCGCGATCGGCATCGTCGGCCGCGTGTAGCAGCCGACCGACAGCCGCGCCTCGTTCAGCTCGAACCAGCCCGCTTTCCGGGTGACGGTTTCGCCGTGCAGCAGCGCGACGATGCAATCCAGCGCCTCGTCCATGCGCGGGCGCAGATCGACCGGCGCCAGGCCGAACATCTTGGAGTCCGACGGCAGCGCGCCAGGACCCGCGCCGAACATGACGCGGCCGCGCGTCATGTGGTCGAGCTGCGCCAGCGTCTCGGCCACGATGAACGGATGATGATAGGGCAGCGACTTCACGCCGGTGCCGAGCCGGATGTGCCTGGTGCGCTCGGCCGCGGCGGCGATGAACACCTCGGGCGCGGCGATGATCTCGAAGCCGCCGGAGTGGTGCTCGCCGATCCAGGCTTCGTCATAGCCGAGCCGATCGAGCAGCGTCACCAGTTGCAGGTCGCGCTCCAGCGCGTAGCTCGGATCGAGATTGGTGGCATGGAACGGGCCCATGAACATGCCAAAGCGCAAGGGCGGCCGGGATGCGTAAGTGGCTTCGGATTGGCTCATGGCTGTTCACCCTGCGCGTCTCGATCACCGGCGTCATCACCGGGCCGGCGCGAAGCGCCGAGACCCGATGATCCCGCTGAGGTGAGCATATTACCTTCCTAAGCGGGATGGCCGGGTCAAGCCCGGCCATGACGATGTCGCGAGTCATCGCTACACTCCGCGCCATGAACCTGTCCTCGCTCCTTCTCGAACGCGAAGCTGCCGGCCGCCCCGTCACCGTCGGCCTGATCGGCGCGGGAAAGTTCGGCACCATGTTCCTGGCCCAGGCCCGCCTCACCAAGGGCCTGCATGTGGTTGCGGTGGCCGACCTCAATGTCGAGCGCGCGAGAAAGCAGCTCGCCATCGCCGGCTGGCCGTCCGAACAGTTCGTAGCCCCATCATTCGACGACGCACGGAAAAACCGCAGCACCCACATCACTCCCGATGCCGCGGCGATGATCGCGCATCCCGCGATCGAGGTGATCGTGGAGGCGACCGGCATCCCCGAGGCCGGCATCGCGCACGCGCTGCAAGCCATCGAGCACGGCAAGCACATCGTCATGGTCAACGTCGAGGCCGATGCACTGGCGGGGCCGCTGCTTGCGCGCAAGGCCAAGGCCGCGGGCGTGGTCTACAGCCTCGCCTGGGGCGATCAGCCGGCATTGATCTGCGAGCATGTCGATTGGGCGCGGACGGCCGGCTTCAAAGTGGTCGCGGCCGGCAAGGGCACGCGCTACGAGCCGCACTACCACAAGTCCAATCCCGACAACGTCTGGGACATCCTCGACAAGTATCTCAACATCACCGACCGCAACTCGATCAATCCGAAGATGTTCAACTCGTTCGTCGACGGCACCAAGTCCGGCATCGAGATGACGGCGGTTTGCAACGCCACCGGGCTTGTGCCGCAATCGGAGGGCCTCGGGTTCCCGCCGGCGACACGGTTCGAGCTGGCCGACGTCTGCAAGCCGAAAAGCGCCGGCGGCGCGCTGGAGAAGGACGGTGTCACCGAGGTCACCTCCTCGGTCTATCGCGATGGCCGCGACGTGCCGCATCATCTTGCGCTCGGCACCTACGTGGTGATCGAGGGCGAGACCGACTACGCCCGGCAATGCTTCAAGGAATACGCGATGCTACCGGACCGCTCCGGCCGCTATGCCGCGCTGTACCGCCCGATCCATATGATCGGGCTCGAGCTCGGCGTCTCGGTCGCAAGCGCAGCGTTGCGCAAGGAGCCCACCGGTGCGCCGACCGGCTTTCGCTCCGACGTGGCCGCCACCGCCAAGCGCGATCTCCGCCAGGGCGAAATCCTCGACGGCGAGGGCGGGTTCTGCGTCTGGGGCAGGCAGACCCCGGCGCAGCTCTCGCTCGACCGCGGCTATTTCCCGCTCGGCCTTGCCCAGAACGTCAAGCTCACCCGCGACATCAAGGAAGGCGAGTGCCTGACCTGGTCCGATGTGGCCTACGACGCAAACGATCCCGCCGTGCGCGTCCGCCGCGAGATGGAAGCCGCGTTCGCAAGGCCGAATGTGGCTCCGCCCTCACCCTGAGGAGCGCGCTCTTGCGCGCGTCTCGAAGGGTCGAGGGCGGCCCGAAGTCGTGGCTCATCCTTCGAGACGCACTCGCTTCGCGAGTGCGTCTCAGGATGAGGTCCGGGAGGCTTGGCGGTAGCCGATCCAGCAATGCTACTATCCTCATCGAACCAACCATCCTGGAGTCCCTCGCTTGCTCGACCGTCCTTCCACCTCGCAGCGCGCCCGCATCGAGATGGGCAACACCAATGCGCTGAAGCTCGGCCTGTTCGGGGTCAACTGCTCGTCGGGACGCGCCGCCACCCGCGTGCCGGAGCGCTGGTCGGCAAGCTGGCCCGACTGCCTCGCGCTCGCCAAGATGGCGGACGCGGCTGGCATCGACTTCCTTCTCCCGATCGGCCGCTGGAAGGGTTACGGCGGCGACACCGATCTGCACGGCGTCTCGCTCGAAACCATCACCTGGGCCACCGGCCTGCTTGCCGCGACCGAGCACATCACCGTGTTCGGCACCGTGCACGCGCCGCTGTTTCATCCGATCATCGCCGCCAAGCAATGCGTCACCGCCGACCACGTCGGCGGCGGCCGCTTCGGCCTCAACATCGTCGCCGGCTGGAATGAGGGCGAGTTCGAGATGTTCGGCGTGCAGCAGCGCGAGCATGAGCTGCGCTACGCCTATGCCCAGGACTGGATCGACGCCATCAAGAAGGCGTGGGGGTCCGAGGAGGATTTCGACTTCGAGGGCGAGCACATCAAGCTTCGCAAGGTGCGCGCCAAGCCGAAACCCTACGGCGGCACGCGGCCGCTGATCATGAACGCCGGCTCGACGCCGACCGGCCAGGCCTTCGCGCTCCGCAACACCGACGCCTATTTCACCGCCACCTCGGAATCGCGCAAAGGCGGCGTCGAAATCACCAAGAAGATGGTCGCCGACATCAAGGCCGCGGCGGCTGTGTTCGGCCGCGAGATCGAGGTCTTCACCGTGGGGCAGGTGGTGTGCCGTCCGACCCAGAAGGAGGCCGAGGACTATTACCGCTATGCCGTGATCGAGATGGCCGACTGGGCCTCGGTCGACGGCATGCTGCGCATCAAGAACGTCACGCCGGAGAGCGTCGGCGCCGAGGAATACAGGAAGAAGCGCGAGTATTTCGCCTCGCGCGCGATCGGCGGCTATCCGTTCGTCGGTTCGCCCGACCACATCGCCGAGGAGCTTGCCGCGCTCAGCAAAGGCGGCATCCGCGGCATCGCCTTCTCGATGATCAACTGGCTCGACGAGCTGCCGCTATTCCGTGACGAGGTGCTGCCGCGCCTCGAACGCATGGGCGTGCGCGCCAGACAATAGATAGGCGAACGCGAACGTCGCGCCGTCATCCTGAGGTGCCCCGCCGAAGGCGGGCCTCGAAGGATGAACGGCCCGAGTTTGTCGTTTGGGATTCTGTGGCCGTCGACCCTTCGAGGCTCGGCCTGCGGCCGAGCACCTCAGGGTGACGGCGATAGTTGTGATCGTTGTGAACAAAAGCCCCGGAGAGCATCTCCGGGGCTTCGCTTTGGCAGCCTGCGCCTCGCGTTAAGTCCGCGTCCGCATCCGCACCATGAACGTGTCGAAGCCCATCTCGGCGACCTGTTGCCAGAGATAGGAGTCACTGCGGAACGGCACCAGGCTCTCGTACATCTTCTTGAACATCGGATTGGTCTTGGAGATGTCGACGTAATGATCCTGCGCCGCCTTGTAGCAGGCTTCCATCACCTCCTGCGGGAACGCGCGGAGCTGTGCGCCGCCGGTCAGCAGCCGCTTGAGCGCCGCAGGGTTGAGCGCATCGTACTTGGCCAGCGTCCAGTTCCAGGTGTCGCCCGACGCCGTCACGATGGCGCTTTGATAAGCCTTCGGCAGCGCGTTCCACTTGCCGAGGTTCGTGATGTTGTGGGCCTGCCCGCAACCTTCCCACCAACCCGGGTAATAGTAGTATCGCGCGACCTTGGCGAAGCCGAGCTTCTCGTCGTCGTAAGGGCCGACCCATTCGGCCGCGTCGATCGTGCCTTTTTCCAGCGCCGGATAGATGTCGCCCGCAGCGAGCTGTTGCGGCACCACGCCGAGCTTTTGCAGGATGGTCCCGCCGAAGCCGCCGATGCGGAACTTCAAGCCGGACAGGTCGGCGATTGTCTTGATCTCCTTGCGGAACCAGCCGCCCATCTGCGCGCCGGTGTTGGCCGCGGCAACGCCCGTGCAGTTGTACTTGGCGAGCAGTTCGCCCAGCAGCTCCTCGCCGCCGCCAAACCGGACCCACGAGGCCATCTGCCGGGCGTTGAGCCCGAACGGCAGCGCGGTGCCGTAGGTGAACGCGGCGTCCTTGCCCCAGTAGTAGTACATCGCGGTGTTGCCCATCTCGACGGTGCCGTTCTGCACGGCGTCGAGCACCTGAAGCCCGGGCACGATCTCGCCCGCAGCGAACACCTGGATCTGGAATTTGTTGTCGGTGATTTCGGCGATGCGCTTGGCGAAATATTCGCAGCCCCCGTAGAGCGTATCGAGCGACTTCGGCCAGCTCGCGGTGAGCCGCCATTTCAATTCAGGCATCGATTGCGCGATCGCAGGTGCGGCGACCGCTGTCCCAGCCACACCAAGACCGGCAGCTTTCAAGAACTCACGGCGTTTCATTGGCGTTCCCCCAAAACATTTGCTGTCTGATCGGGAAGCCGCGGTCACGAACGACGATGCGAACCTCGCCGATTGCACAGCAATGCTACGCCAAAAATCAAACGGGGGGCCGACGCATTTGTCATTGACTTTATTCCTGTAATAGGATTAATATCTGGACGCTTTGTTCGTCCGAGGGCGTCAACCGGTGACGCGATTGGCGGAGCAGGGCGCGGCGCCTGCGGGTTTGGCTCGTCAAGCGAACTCCCGGGACGCCTCGGGTCACCGTCCGCCCCTACTACGGGGGGCCGCCTTCAGTGGCTGCACGAGGACGGACGAAGGCGGGCGAAAGCCGGCCGGATCAGTGAGGGCAAGTCCCTCTGTCCGCTCCCGGAAGACAAGGTCCCGAGGTGCAAAGTCGCCGCGACGGAGCGCTGCGAGGCGGGCACTCCCGCATCAAGGAGTGCGGCGCCGCAAGGCGTCGACTGAGAAGGTAGCGCCTCGTGGCGCTCCGTCCCCTCGGGCTTAGCCCGAAGGAGAAGAACGGCGACCGGGCGCCGCAACAAACCCCGGAGCGATCTCGCGTGGCCCCATCGCCTACGCCGCGGCGATCTGCGGCTCGGGCTGCTTGTACGCTTCAAGCCGCGGCAGCACGTGCTTGGCGAACAGCTCGAGGTTGCTCACCGTGTCCTCGTGGCTGAGGAAGCCGGCGTGGCCCATCATCAGGAGGTTGCCCATGCCACCGCAGTATTCGGTGAAGTCGACGATCTGGTCGTACACCTGATCGGGCGTGCCGCAGAACATGACGCCGGCGTCGACCAGGTCCTGCACGCTGCAATGGTAGATATCGACCGGACGCCCGTCCTTGGCCTTGCCGCGCGGTTGAGTGAAGCCGCGCAGCATGCGCGCGTTGTCTTCCGCCGAAAGATATCCGGGCGGATTGCGGAACGGGATGTGGACGATGGCCGAGGTCCGCAGATAGCCGGCGACCAGCTCACCGCGGCGGCGCGCTTCCTCCTCGGTCGCAGCCGTCGCGACAAGCCCGAGATAGGCGAAGCGGTCGGCCGGCGCGGGCTTGCGCCACTTCTTCATGTAGCCCTCGCGATAGGCGTCATAGAGCGGCCGGGTGCCGTAGCCCGAGCCGAGCGTCGCCATCACATAGCCCTTCTCGCCGAGCAGATGCGCCTGGTTCTTGCTGTTGGTGGTGCTCCATACCGGCGGATGCGGCTGCTGCACCGGGCGCGGCCAGATGTTGACCTGGCGGTAGTGGAAGTAGTCGCCCTCCCAATTGAAGTTCTCGCCGCGGTACGTCATCGCCTTGAGGATGAAGTCGTGCGCCTCCCAGAAGCGGTCCATCACCGCAACCGGATTCTGGTTCGAGGCTGGGAATTCGTAGGGCACGCCCTTGATGAAGCCCATGTCGAGCCGGCCGCGGGAGACGACATCGATGGTCGACAATTCCTCGGCGACGCGCAGCGGATCGGGGCGGTGGCCGATCGGATAGCCGAGCACCAGAAGCCGCGCCTTCTTGGTTTCGCGCGCCAGCACCGAGAGCCCGACGACGCAGGTCGACGACATGCACGTCGCGGTCTGGTGATGCTCGTTGAGCATGATGCTGTAGCCGAGCTCGTCGGCAAGCTTCCATTCGTCGTAATAGCGATGGAACAGGTCGCTGGCGATGTTCGGATCCATCACGCTGTTCGGCAGATTGATGCGGAGCGAGCCCTTGTGGTCATTCCACGCCGGGTAATAGGGCTGCTCGGTGAAGTGATAGACCCTCATGGCGGCGTCTCCTCAGGCTCGGCGGATGCGCGGCGTGGCCTGCGCATCGGCGAAGGCCAGCACGCGACCGGCGAATTCGGTCGGTTGTTCAAGATGGGGGAAGTGCCCGGCGCGCTCGATGGTCTCGAACTTTGCACCCGGGATCAACGCGCAATAGCCGCGTCCGTAAGGCTCGCTCAGCACGCGGTCGGCGGTGCCCCACAGAAACAGTGTTGGCAGCTTGATGCGATGCAGCCGGTTCTTGAGCTTCGGATTGTGCATGTAGGGCGACCAGGCGAGCCGCGCGTAGCCCTCGCGGTTGCGCGCCGCGATCAGCGATTCCGCCTCGGGCAGGTTCTTGTAGTCGCGCTCGCCGGCCTTCGGATCGAACCAGGCGAGCTGGTTGAACTCGTCCGGCATCAGCGACCAGATGTCGACGATGTCTCGGGTCTCGCGATCGCCGATCTTGACGCCGACGGCGTTGGCCATCACCAGGCGGGAGAGCCGCGATGCATTCTTCACCGCGATCTCGGCGGCGATCCAGCCGCCAAGGCCGATGCCGACCACAAGAATGTCCGACAGATCGAGCTGATCGAGCAGGTCGAGGTAGATGTAGGAAACGTCGTCGACGGTGCTCAGCCCTTTCGGCAGTTGCGAGTTGCCGAAGCCCGGATGCGACGGCGCGATCACGCGGCCGCCCTTGGCGAGTTCGTCGAGCACCGGCGCTGCCGGATCGAGGCCGATGCCAGGATGCAGGAGCAGGATCGGCTGGCCCTGACCGCGATCCACCAGTTCGATCGTCGTGCCATTCACCACAATCGAGGTGGTCGCAGCGTTCGAAGCAGCCATGCACGAGCCCTTGGATTTTCCCGCCCCTCTTCCCATTGCACGACCAAAGCCGGTGTTTCAAGATCGCCCGGCTTTCGGCGTTCAACGGGGAGGAACGAGAATATGACCACGGCCGAGAAACTGGGCGAAGTCGAAATCCGGCCGGGCGTGACCTACGCCACGCATGACAGTGTTGCGCTCGCGGGCGACCTTTATCTGCCGAAGGGCGCTGGCCCGTTTCCCGCCCTCGTCGGCGTGCACGGCGGCGGCTGGGTGCAGGGCGTGCGCGGCCAGTTCCAGCACTGGGGCAACTATCTCGCGGCGCGCGGCATCGCGCTGTTCGCGATCAGCTACCGGCTCGCCAAGGCCGACCAGAAGACGTTTCCGCAGGCGGTGCAGGACGTGCTGGCCGCGATCCAGTACGTGCGCGGCAATGCCAAGAGCCTCAACATCGCGCCCGATCGCATCGGCATCTTCGGCCATTCCGCCGGCGGCAACCTCGGCGCGCTCGCAGCGCTCGGCGGGCGGAGCCCGCTGTTCGCCAACGGCTATCCGAACGATCCGCACGCGAGGGAGAGCACCGATGTGAAGGTGTTCGCAGGCGTGTACGGCGTCTACGACGTTGCCGCGATGTGGGCGACCTATGGTGCACAGAGCCCGAAGCAGAACAACATCGAATGGTTCTTGGGGCAATCGCTGCCCGACAACCGCCAGCTCTACTTCGACGCTTCGCCGATCAGTTATGCCGTCACCGCCAATAACAAGGTCGCGGTGCATTTGAGTGTCGGCACCGAGGACGATCTGGTCGATCGCAGGGCTCACACCGACGCCTTCGTGATGGCGCTAAAGCAAGCCGGCTTCTTCGTGCGGACCACCATCCTGCAAGGCGCGCCGCACTACTGGGGCAGCGAGCCGATGGATGAACCGGGGAGCTTCTCGGCGTTCCTGGCGCCGCGGCTGGTGCGGTTCCTGGTGGAGCGGCTTTAGCAAGCCTCTCCCGGCCCTCATGCTGAGGAGGCGGCGAAGCCGCCGTCTCGAAGCATGGGGCCGCCTCATCCTTCGAGACGCATTCGCTTCGCGAGTGCTCCTCAGGATGAAGCGGTATCAATCGCGGTTGCGGAAGAAATCCTGGGTCGGAGGCGGGCCCCAGATGAAGCCTTCCTTGGGGTCCCAGACCTTGGGCCGCTGCGGGCGGTCGCGGTGCCAGGGCCGCGGGTCGAAGTAGCCCAGCGTCTCGTCCTTCATCTGGTCGAGCTCGGCGTAGAACTCCACGACCCAGTCGTCGTGGTCGCGGTGGAAGGCTGCGATGTTGTGGCCGGGGCCGAGACGCACCGGCCCCCAGATGATCGGAATTTTCTTTTCACCGAACAAATCGCACGCGGTCTGGAGGTGCGAGAAATCTCTCAGCTCGAAGGCGATGTGATGCATCTTTACGTTCTTGCCGGTGATGAAATTCACCGCGTGATGGTCGGCGTTGCAGCGCATGAAGACGAAGAAATCGCCGATCCAGTCGGAAATGCGGAAGCCGAGCACGTTGCCGTAGAACTCGGCCATGACCTTGGGATCGTTGACGACGAAGGCGACGTGGCCGAGCTTCAGCGCGCCGGCGCCGACGACCTGCTGGCCGTTGCCGATGTAGGACCATTCGCGGAACAGCTCGACGGTGGTGCCCTTGGGGTCGCGAAACGACAGCACCTTAGGCAAGCCCGGAACCTGATCGTTGCGTTCCTCGGCCGCGACGCCGTGCTGTTGCAGCACCTTCTTCATGTCCGTGAAATCGGCGTCGGCCGGCACCTCGAACGACAGCTTGGCGCAGCGCGGCTGCGAACCCTGTTGCAGCTCGATGACGAGCTGGCCGGTGCGGGTGGCAAAGAACGCGCGCTTGTCCTCGCGGCCCGCAAGCGAAAGCCCGATCACCTGGGTGTAGTGGTCGATCGCCTTGCCGAGATCCGGCGTCTCGAAGGTGGCGTGGCCGATGCGCAGCACTTTGATCATGGGATCACCTCGAGCGGATGGTGATGGAGCTGGCACGGCGAGGCAAGAGGTCCGGTTCCAAACCTGCCGCTTCCACGCTATAGAAATGCGATGGCACAAGCTCAGCCGACCGCTCGCCTGCAAGCAACCTCGCTCCGCACGGGAGCGGAGTATCTGCGCTCCCTTAACGACGGGCGGAAGGTGTACCTCGACGGCGAGGCGGTCGCTGACGTCAGCAAGCACCAGGCTTTCCGCGAGGCGGCGCGCTCGGTGGCGCGGCTCTATGACATGGCCGCGGCCCCCGAAAACCGCGAGCGGATGACGTTCACGTCGCCCAAGACTGGGGCGCCAGTGCTGCGGGCCTACCAGATCCCGAAAACCCATGCCGAGCTTCGCGAGCGGCGGCAGTTCCACGAGACATGGGCCGAGGCGACCTTCGGCCTGATGGGCCGGACCCCCGACCATGTCGCAGGCTTCTTCTGCGGCTACGCCGGTGTACCCGAGGTGTTCGCCCGGGCCGGCCAGAAATTTGCCGACAATGTCGTCGCCTTCCACGAGCGGATGCGCGACGAGCATCTCTATGTCAGCTACGCGATCGTGCCGCCACAGATCGACCGCAGCAAACCCGCGCACAAGCAAAGCGATCCGGCGCTCTATGCCGGCGTGGTCAAGGAGCGCGACGACGGCATCGTCATCTCCGGCGCGCAGCAGCTTGCCACCGGCGGGGTGCTGTCGGACTGGCTGCAATTGTCCTGCATCCACCCGCTGCAGCCCGGCGACGAGAACTACGCCAACAACGTCGTGGTGCCGATCAACGCGCCGGGGTTGAAGCTCTATCCGCGGCGCCCGTTCGCACTGCGCGCCGACAACGCGTTCGACTATCCGCTGTCGAGCCGTTTCGACGAGTCCGACAGCTATGTGGTGTTCGACAATGTGTTCGTGCCGTGGGAGCACGTGTTCATCTACCGCAATGTCGAGATTTGCCGCGACCAGTGGTCGAAGACGCCGGCGCACCTCCTCGGCAACCATCAGGCGCAGGTCCGCTACGTCACCAAGCTGCGGTTCATGATCGGGCTGGCGCAGCGCATGAACGAGATGACCGGCAATGCGGCGGCGCCGCCGGTGCAGGTGATGATGGGCGAGCTTGCCGCCCTGGTTTCGATCTACGAGTCGATGATGCTCGCCCACGAGACCGCAGCGACCATCGAGAACGGGGTGCTCTGGCCCTCCAGGATCACGCTTTATTCGGCGATGGCCATGCAATCGGAGTTCAACGGCCGCATGCTGGAGACGATCCGCGAGCTTGCCGGCGGCGCGTTCATCACCTTGCCGTCTTCGCTCGCCGACTTGGATAGTTCAGAAACCGCTGCGGATATCGAGCGCTACATGCGCTCGGCCTCCACCGGCGCCAAGGATCGGGTGGCCTTGATGCGGCTGCTCTGGGACTTCATTGGGTCCGAGTTCGGCAGCCGCCACCAGCAGTACGAAAAGTTCTACGGCGGGGCGTCGTTCGTGGTGAAAACCAACGTCTATCGCAACTTCGATTTCAAGCGCGCGGGCTCGCTGGTCGATGCCGCCTTGGCGCTGCCGCCAACCGGCCTCGGGGACTGATCTGTTCGAGAGACGCTGCGGTGCAGCAGAGAGCCATCCAGCCCCAAAAAAAGCCGCAAATTTGGGATGTTTGGGGAACCGGCATCGGCGCCTTTGGCGGCCTGCCTGATGGCCAACATGGCCTCATTTTAACTATTGGATATGGGCTTTTCTGATATACAGCGGGCGAAATTGCGTCTGCTGGGGAAGGAATTTCTGCTTGAGTGAGGCTCCGGTTCAATTCCCGCAGTGGGCGCGCGGGCTTTTCAGCCACGCGCAGACTGTGGTTGTTGTGGCCGTGCTCGCCATTGTCGCGGCAGGAATCGTCCTGCTGACGCGGGACGCCCATCACGCCAAAGTCGGCGCCGAAGCCGACACCGAGGTTTCCAGCCAGGCCAAACGGCTCGCCAGCTATACGCCGACGGCCGCGCAATGGGAAAACCTGGGTCAGAAGCCCGTCGTCAGCCAGACATTCCGCTCCGAGCACGTCACCGAAGGCAAGATATCGATCAACGAAGACCACTCGACGCCGATATACCCGCCCTACGCCGGACGCGTCACCAGGCTGATGGCGAAGCCCGGCGATTTCGTGAAGCAGGGACAAGTCCTGTTCTATATCGAAGCCGCCGATATGGTGCAGGCGCAGAACGATTTCCTGGCCGCGCGTTCGGGACTCAACAAGGCGAAATCGCAAGTTTCGATTTCCGAGATTATCGAGAAGCAGAACCGCTCGCTGTACGAGGGCAAGGCAGGTCCGCTGCGCGACTTCCAGACTGCCGAGACCACACTGGCGCAGGCTCGTGCCGATCTGCGCACCGCCGAAGCCGCCCTTGAGGCCACGCGCAACCGGCTCACCATCCTCGGCAAAACCGACGAAGAGATTGCGGCGTTCCAGGATCAGGGCAAGATCAACTCGGAAACCCCGATCTACTCGCCACTGCCCGGGACCGTCGTGCAGCGCAAGATCGGCCCCGGCCAATACGTCAGCTACATCAGCACCGGCGCCGTCGATCCGGTCTACACGATCGGCGATCTGTCGACCGTCTGGGTCGTCGCCTACATCCGCGAGAGCGAGGCGCCCAAGGTCCACATCGGCCAGCAGATGGAATTCACCATGCTGGCCTACCCCGGCATGACCTTTAAGGCGAAAATCGATCACGTTGCCGCGTCGCTCGATCCGAGCGTCCGGCGGCTGATGGTCCGTGCCACGATCGACAACAACGACGGCCGGTTCAAGCCGGAAATGTTCGCGACCGTCACGATCTACACCGAAGAGGGCGAAAGCTCACTGGCGGTGCCGCGTGACGCCGTGATCTACGAGGCTCAGAACGCGCGTGTCTGGGTCGTGCGCAAGGACAAGTCGATCGAGGTTCGGCAGATCAAGACCGGCATTACCAGTGGCGGCATGATCCAGGTGCTGGAGGGGCTGCATCCGGGTGAAACCGTGGTGACCAAGGGCAGCATTTTCGTCGATCAGGCGGCCGGGAGCGGCTGAACGGCTCCCGCGTCCGGAACGTGACGGCTCCATGACCGCGCTCGTTGCATTCGCGCTGAAACATCGTGTGTTGATGGTCGTCGTGTTCGTCATGACGATGTTCGGCGGCGTGTTCGCGTTCCGTCAGCTTAATATCGAAGCCTATCCCGATCCGACGCCGCCGATGGTGGACGTCATCACGCAAAGCGAAGGCCTGTCGGCGGAAGAGATCGAGCGCTACATCACCATCCCGATCGAGGCGCAGACGGCCAATCTCCGCAATCTGAACACCATGCGGAGCGTGTCGCTCTATGGCCTCTCCGACATCAAGTACCAATTCACCTTCGACTACACCTACGAAGAAGCCCTT
>Ga0265325_10002003_pt1 | contig 13989 bp, 8 predicted proteins | sample 41420metaG_FD_202090 | JGI IMG/M metagenome (GOLD analysis project Ga0265325, IMG submission 202090) | Rhizosphere microbial communities from Carex aquatilis grown in University of Washington, Seatle, WA, United States - 4-14-20 metaG | ecosystem: Host-associated > Plants > Roots > Rhizosphere >...
CTTAGCGCGTTGCACGTAGGCGGAGAAGTCCGGATTGGCGACCGCCATGCGCACCGCGCCGACGATCTCGCCGCCGGCGGCCTTGAAGCCTTTCTGGTACCAGGTTTCGGCGTCGATGCCGGGACCGTAGTCGGACACCATCGTGTACGCCTTCTTGGCGCCGCCCTTCTTCACGGCCCAATCGCCGAGGGTGTTCTCGAGCTGCGGAATGGTGAGCGAGGTGCGCGCCATATAAGGCGACTTCTCGGTGACGATCGAGGTCGCGGCGTTCATCACCACCATGAATTTCTTCGCTTCGGCCGACACGCCGGCGGCGCCGAGCGCTTCGGGGGTCAGGGTAAAGCCGGCGAGGACGTCGACCTGGTCGCGGGTGACGAGCTCCTGCGCCAGGCGCTTGGCGACGTCCGGGTTCGGACCGCCAGTGTCCTTGCGGATGAACTCGACCTTCTTGCCGGCGACGGTGTCGCCGTTCAGCTTGACGAACAGCTTGATGGCATTGTCCATCTGCGTCCCGGTGTCGGCGAACTGGCCGGAATACGCCATGATCAGTCCGATCTTGATCGTATCCGCGGCGTGCGCCGAAACCGCGCCAACCGCCGTTGCCGCCACGGCCAGCAATAGCCCTTTTAATTTGTGCATTGTCGTTCCCTCCGGTGGTATTTTGCGCGACGGTATCTGACCCCGCTTCCACGGGTCAATGATGCCGGTTGTTGCCCACCCGCGCCCATCAATCAACGCCGCCCCCCATGCTTAAATTCGGCATCTTCGACCACCTCGACAGCAACGGCCGGCCGCTCGGCGATTTCCTCGAACAGCGGCTGCGCCTGATCGAATTGATCGAAACCGCGGGTTTTGCCGGTTATCACCTCGCCGAGCACCATTCGACCCCGCTCGGCATGGCGGCGAGCCCCAGCGTGTTCCTGGCCGCCGCCTTCTCGCGAACCGAGCGTCTGCGCATGGGCCCGCTGGTTTACGTGCTGCCGCTGCATCATCCGCTGCGGCTGTACGAGGAAATCTGCATGCTCGACCAGTTGAGCGGCGGCCGGCTGATGCTCGGCGTCGGTCGCGGTGGCGCGCTGATCGAGCACCAGCGCTATGGCATCGAGCCGAAAGACGCCGGCGCGCTCTACCACGAAGCCTTCGCGGTTTTGATGCATGCCTTCGATTCCGACACTGTCGATTTCGACGGCAGGTTCTTTCACTACAAGGACTATCTGGTGCAGGCCAAGCCGCTGCAACGGCCGCATCCGCCGCTGTGGTACGGCGCGCCCAACGCCGAGGCGGTGGCCTGGGCGGCGCCGCGCGCGATCAATGTGGTGTCGCTCGGGCCGGCCGAACGCGCGCGCGCCATCAGCGACCGTTATCGCGCCGAATGGAGCGCGCTCGGCAAACCGGCAAGCGAATTGCCGTCGATTGGCATCACCCGTCACATCGTGGTCGCCGCAACCGACGATGCGGCCAAGCGCATTGCGCGCGCCGCCTATCCGCGCTGGATCGAGGCGATGACGTTCCTGTGGCAACGCTCGCAGCTCGATTTCACTCTGAAAGATATTTATCCGCCGGATTTCGACGCACTGGAAAATATCGGCCACGGCATTGCCGGCTCGCCGGCGACGGTGCGGAGCTATTTGCAAAACCTCGAACGCGACACCGGCGTGACCTACGTGCTGTGCCAGATGGTGTTCGGCGACATCGGCTTCGACGATGCCGCGACGTCGCTCGGGCTGTTCGCGCGCGAGGTGATGCCGGCATTCGGCTAATCCGGCGGCAATCCCAGCGCGCCGCTCCCCGCCGCGGCGGCCGCGTCATGGTCATAGACCCAGCGGCTGGCGCCGATCGACCATTGCGCCTCGCCCGCCGCCATCGCGGCGTCGCGCGCGCGCTGCTCCGGCCCGTCCGGCAAATGATTACGGGTCTTGTTGCCGCGCGCGGTGGCCTGGACGCGGGCGGTGCGCGGCAGCCGCAGCGCCTCATAACGTTTGAGCGCCTCCGCAATGTCGCCGCCGCGCGACAGCACGCCGGCCAAGGTCGCGCCGTCCTCGATCGCCTGCGCGGCACCCTGTGCCAGGAATGGCAGCATCGGATGGCAGGCATCGCCGAGCAGCGTGACGCGGCCGAACGACCAGCGCGGCAGCGGCGCGCGATCGAACAGGCCCCAGACGAAGGTCTCCTGCACTGCGCCGATGATATCGCGCACCTGCGCATGCCAGCCGGCATAGGCGGCGAGTGCGTCAGCCGGATTGCCGGGTTCGGTCCACGATTCCTTGGTCCAGGCGTCGCGGTCGATCAGGCAGACGAAATTGATCAGCCGGCCATCCGACACCGGGTAATGCACGAAATGCCGGCCCGGGCCGAGCCAGATTTGCGCCTCGTTGGGTAACTGCAGATGCGCGAGACGCTCCACCGGGACGAGGCCGCGATAGGCGATACAGCCGGTGAATTGCGGGCGCTCGGCGCCGAGCAGAATTTCGCGCACCGTCGAATGGATGCCGTCGGCGCCGATCGCGGCATCGGCATCGACGCGCGCGCCATTGGCGAAATGCAGTTCGACGCTATCGCCATTTTGGCTCAGCGCCGTCAGACGATGGCCGAGATGCAGCCGTTCCGCCGGCAACGCGTCGCGCAGCATGGCGAGAATGTCGGCGCGGTGCGAGGTGTAAAAAAGCTTCGCGCCGTCCGGTCCGGTCATCCGCGAAATTGGCCCGAGCATCAGCGTGCGGCCATCCTGCCAGCGCCGTTGCCGCCAGGCGTCGGGCGCGACGCCGAGCCGTTCGATCTGTGCGCGAAAGCCGAGTGCGTGCAGCATTCGCGTCGCGTTCGGAGTGAGCACGATGCCGGCGCCGACGTCACGCAACGCCGCAGCCTGTTCGTAAACTTGCACATCGACGTCGTGACGCAACAGCGACAGCGCGGCGGCAAGTCCGCCGATGCCGCCGCCGACAACGGCAACCGATATGGTCCGAGCACTCATCCGTCGTTATTGCCACGTCGATGACACGATTGGAACGCCTGCGCGCCGGAGTTCACGCGCTTCGTCACATCGTCGCCACGAAATCAGGAACTCACACAGGAGTTGCGTGCAATGCGGAACGGACGCTCGCGCGAGACGTTTCTGCGGTGGGCGTTCAATTACAAAAAGGAGTCATTCAATGCGTAAGACATTCATCGCACTTGCCGCCGTCGCCGCTCTCTCGAGCCCGGCGTTTGCGCAACAGGCTTATAACAGTGCCGCACCGGCGGAAGTCGCCACCGGCGCGGTTGCCGGCACCGCGGTCGGCGTCGGCCTCAATCAAGGCTGGATCAGCAGCAGCGTCGCCGGCACGGTCTTGCCGACCGGCGTCGTCGGTGCAGCGACCGTCGGCGGCGTCGCCGGCGTCGGCACCGTAGCCTTGCTCGATTCTGCCATTCAGCCGTGCTCGGGCTTCCATGCCCTGTTCGGCATGAATGACGGCGCCTGCGTCAACGGCGCGTATGTCGGCTATCAGCCGCGCCGCGTCATTCGCTAACGTCGACGATTGAAGAGTGAAAAATGCCGGGCGAGCTAGAACAGCTCGTCCGGCATTTCCATGGTTGAAGCCGCGCCCGACTGGATGCGGGCGAGCCGCGTCGCGGTTTCCGGCAGCATCCGCTCCATGAAGAAGCGGGCGGTGACCAGCTTGGCGCTGTAACGCGGCGCCGAGCCGTTGGCCTTGGGCAGCTTGGCGATCGCCGCTTCGGCGATCTTGCACCACATGTAGCCGAGCGCGACCAGACCGAACAGATGCATGAAATCGGTGGCGCCGGCGCCGGCATTATCGGGCTTGGCCATCGCGTTCTGCATGAACCACATCGAGGCCTGCTGCAGGTGGCCGAGCGCGGAGCCGAGCGGGCCGACAAAACCCTTCATCTGCTCGTTGGCACCATTGTCCTTGATGTAGGTCTGCACTTCGTTGAAGAACGCCATCAGCGCGCGGCCGCCATCCTTGCCGAGCTTGCGGCCGACCAGGTCGAGCGCCTGGATGCCGTTGGCGCCTTCGTAAATCTGCGCGATGCGGGCGTCGCGCACGAACTGCTCCATGCCGTGCTCGACGATATAGCCGTGGCCGCCGAACACCTGCTGCGCCATCACCGCGTTCGAGAAGCCGTAATCGGTGAGCACGCCTTTGATCACTGGCGTCAGCAGCCCCATATGATCGTCGGCGCTCTGACGTTCCTTGTCGTCTTCCGAGCGATGCGCGATGTCGCCTTTGAGCGCGGTCCACAGTACCAGCGCGCGCGCCGCTTCGTTGAAGGCGCGGATCGACATCAATGTGCGGCGGATATCGGGATGCACGATGATCGGGTCGGCCGGCTTGTCGGGATATTTGACGCCGGAGATCGACCGTCCTTGCAGCCGCTCGCGGGCGTAGATCGCCGCGTTCTGATAGGCGACCTCGGACAAAGCCAGCCCCTGCACGCCGACGCCGAGCCGGGCCTCGTTCATCATCGTGAACATGGCGTTGAGGCCGCGGTTCTCCTCGCCGATCAGCCAGCCCGTGGCGCCGTCATAATTCATCACGCAGGTCGAGTTGCCGTGGATGCCCATCTTGTGTTCGATCGAGCCGCACACGACGGCGTTGCGCTCACCGAGCGAACCATCATCCTTGACCATCAGCTTCGGCACCACGAACAGCGAAATGCCCTTGGTGCCGGCGGGTGCGCCTTCGATGCGCGCCAGCACGAGATGGATGATGTTGTCCGCCAAATCGTGCTCGCCGGCCGAGATAAAGATCTTGGTACCGGTGATCTTGTAGCTGCCGTCCGCCTGCTTGACCGCCTTGGTGCGCAGCAGGCCGAGATCGGTGCCGCAATGCGGCTCGGTCAGGTTCATCGTGCCGGTCCATTCGCCGGCCACCATCTTCGGCAGATATTTCGTCTTGAGTTCGGGCGAGGCGTGCACAAGCAGCGCAGCGATCGCGCCCTGCGTCAGCCCCGGATACATGCCGAAGGCCATGTTGGCCGAGCATATGAATTCGTTGACGATCTGGGTGATGGTTTCCGGCAGACCTTGGCCGCCGAATTCGGCCGGCACCGAAATGCCGATCCAGCCGCCTTCGACCAGTTGCTTGAACGCCGCCTTGAATCCATCCGGCGTGGTGACGCTGCCGTCGTCATGGCGCGTGCAGCCTTGGGCGTCGCCGATCCGGTTGAGCGGGGTGAGGGTTTCCTCGCAGAACTTGGCGGCTTCGCCGAGAATGGCTTCGACGATGTCGGGTGATGCATCGGCAAAACCCGGCAGATTGCCGTAACGGTCGAAATGGAGCACGTCGTTCAACAGGAACAGCGCGTCGTCCACCGGCGCTTTATAGCTTGGCATCGTCCCACTCTCCCCGGCTCTCCGCCGCGACGCATTAATGGCCAGCCAGGCGCTGTGTTCCGCCCGGCCTTTGCGGCAGCAGATCTCCCCACGTCCTGGCGGGAGTATGGCGGCAGCGCTTTACGCTCGGATTAAACATCGGGCCGGACTTGCCATCCTGGTTCAAAAGGCTTTAACGCGCCACCTCTGGTTGTATTACGATGTGATGGCAATTATTGGCAAGACCCGTCCTCTGACAGGTCGACCCGAAGCCGTTAGCGGCGGTTTGGGCCAAAGACGCGGCAAATCGGCTGCTTCGGCCAAAAGTTAACCGGTTATTTACCCTAAACAGCAGAAAGTCCGTCTGCGAGGGCGGGGAGCCGCGTTCGCCTGGAAATCCCGCTACGCGCGCCGGCTCTACCGGGTCCGCGCCCTTATCCGCCTCACAATTGAGCGCAGGCGAGCATGAAACTTGGCGTCCCGTGGAGCGTAAAAGGCATCCGGCCGGAGGCCCGCGAGACGGCAAGGGAAGCCGCCCGCCGCTCCGGCCTATCGCTCGGCGATTGGCTTAACTCGGTCATCCTGCATTCGGCAGCCGACGTCGTCGATGACGACGAGACCGATGAGGCGGGTTATGCCGGCGAAGATGTCTCGGCGGTTCACGCCAAGCTCGACGATCTGACGCGGCGGATCGACCGCCTTGCCCGCAGTCCCGAAGCCTATGCGCCGCCGCACATCCGCAACGAATTCGAAAACCGCGGACCGCTGACCGGCCGGCTCGAGCATTACGCACCGCCAGGCTACGCGCCGCAGGCTTACCCGCCACAGGCTTATGCACCGCCGCCTTATGCGCCGCCGGCCTGGTCGGCCGGCCTCAATAACGCGGTTGCCGAAATCGCGGCGCGCCGTCGGACGCTCAATGGCGAGACCGCACCGCGGCCGGCAGCGCCCGCCGCCCCGTCGCCACATGTACCAATGTCACATGCGCCGACGCCACATGTGCCGATGTTTCAGGCGCCTGCGGTCGCCGCTCCCGTCGTCCACGCGCCACCCGCCGCACCCGCGATGCCGATGCCGGCCGCGGTCACGCGCGCGCCGGTGCCGGCGCAGGACCTGTCGGGACTCGAAGAGCAGCTGCGCAACATCACCGATCGCATCGATACCTTGCGCACGCCCGGCGTCGAGGATGCGATCAATGCGCTACGCGGCGAGCTTGCTGAAATCGGCAATTCGCTCAACGACGCGATGCCGCGCCAGGCGATCGATACGATCGAGCGGCAGATCCAGAGCCTGTCGCAACGCATCGCCGAAGGCCGCCAGGCCGGTGTCGACGGCAACGCGCTGGCCGGCATCGAGCACGGCCTCGCCGAAGTGCGCGACGCGCTTTACCAGCTCACCCCGGCGGAAAGCCTGGTTGGCTTCCATGAAGCGATCCATGGCCTCGCCGCGAAGATCGACCTCATCGTCTCGCAGCGCGATCCCGCGGCGCTCGACCAGCTCGAGAACGCGATCAATACGCTGCGCCAGATCTCGACCCATATCGCCTCGAACGAAACCGTCGGCCGCGTCGCCAGTGACGTTGCGATGCTGGCCGAGAAGATCGATCGCATCGCGCATTCCGGCGCCGGCACCGATGCCCTGAGCGGCCTGGAGCAGCGCATCTCGGCGCTGTCGGATGCGCTGGCCTCGCGCAGCCAGAACGGCGCGGCGGTGCCGCCGCAGCTCGAAACGCTGGTCAGTTCACTGTCGCACAAGATCGAGCAGCTTCAACTGTCGCGCGACGACAATGTCGCGTTCGGCCATCTCGAAGACCGCATCGTCAAGCTGGTCGAGAAGCTCGACGCCTCCGATTCGCGCCTCGGCCATCTCGAAGCGGTCGAGCGCGGCCTTGGCGATCTGCTGATCCAGATGTCGGAGCTGCGGGCGCAAAAAGGCGACGGCAACCCGCTTCGCAGCGGCGCAGCCGGCGGCGTCGATGCGCTCAAGCAGGATATCGCGCGCACCCAGAACCAGATCGAAGCCGTGCACGGCACGCTCGGCAAGGTGGTCGACCGGCTGGCCTTCATCGAGCAGAGCATCGTCGGCGAAGGCCGCGCCCCTGCAGCGCCGCAGGCGACCGGACGGGTCGCGGTGCGTGCGGTGCCGAACGAAGTGGCGGCGGCCGTTACCGCCGTTCCACCGATGCCGCCGGCGCCGCAGATGCCGATGCCGGCAGCACAACCGCCGCTCAATTTGCCCCAATCGGCCATCGTTTCGCCGCCGCCGCCGCAACGCCAGCCGCAGCCCATTGTCGCGAGCCCGCCGCTCGCTCCTCCTCCCGAACCGGTGAAAAAGCCGGCCATGCGTCCCAAAAACGCGCCGATCAATCCTGATCTGCCGCCCGATCTGCCGCTCGAGCCGGGTACTGGCGCGCCGCATTTGCGCGCCGATGCCGCCGCCCGCATCGCCGCCTCGGAAGCCGCACTCGGCAACGCCAATCCGCCGGCCGAAGGGTCGCCAGATGGCAAATCGGGCTTCATTGCCGCGGCGCGGCGGGCCGCCCAGGCGGCGATGCGCGACAAGTCGCAGCGCCCGGCTTTGCGTCCGGTGGCGGAAGAGCCGATCGAACTCGACGATGGCGAAAGCTCGGCCGCCAAGCGGCTGTCGAAGCGGATCAAGTCGCTGTTCGTCGCCGCCAGCGTGATCGCAATCGTCATCGGCGGCGTTCAGATCGGATCGAGATACTTTCCGCCGTCCATTCCCGGCGAGCCTGGCGGCAAGCTGGCCGAGACCGCGGCACGGACCCCGGCAAACGATCCGGCGAAAGCTTCCGACGACATCGTGACCGGCGCGACCGGCGGCAGCGCCACGGCGCTGGCTTTGCCCGGCATGATCCCACCGAGTTCGCAGTACGGCATCTCGGCTCCGGCCGACCCGCGGCTTTATTCAAATATGCCGGACACGGCTATCCAATCGATGATGGCGGTCCGCGCGCCGTTGACCCAAGACCCGGCGAACCTCGCCACCGGAACGATTTCACGGCCGGCCGCGCGCCAACCGATCACCTCGGCGCCGGCGATTGCGCCGCCACAAACCGTATCTGCCGACGAAATCCCGGTCGCGATCGGCGGGCCGCTGTTGCGCAAGGCCGCGGTGAGCGGCGACGCCGGCGCGGCCTATGAGGTCGCGGTGCGCTATGCCGACGGCCGCGGCGTTCCCGCCAACCCGGTCGAATCGGCGCGCTGGTTCGAGCGCGCGGCAAGCCGGGGCCTGGCCGCCGCGCAATTCCGCCTCGGCAGCCTTTATGAAAAGGGCCAGGGCGTGAAGAAGGATCTCGAGAAGGCGCGGCAGAATTATCTGGCGGCGGCCGCGCAAGGCAATGGCAAGGCGATGCACAATCTTGCGGTGCTCTACGCCGAGGGCATCAGCGGCAAACCCGACTACAAGAGCGCGACGCAATGGTTCCAGAAGGCAGCCGCGCACGGCATTGCCGACAGCCAATACAATCTCGCCGTGCTTTATGCGCGCGGCCTCGGCAGCGACAAGGACCTCGCCGAATCCTACAAATGGTTCGCGCTCGCCGCCGCACAGGGCGACAAGGAAGCCGCCCGCAAACGCGACGAAGTCGGCACCCGGCTCGACCCGAAGGACCTCGCCGCCGTCAAGCAGGTGCTGAACAGCTGGACCGCCGAGCCGCAGCCGGCCGCGGCCACCGCGGTTCCGGCGCCGAGCGGCGGATGGGACGTCGCCGCGCCGGCCCAGCCGCGCAAGCCAAAGAACATCGGGCCGATCACGCTCGGGGAGCGCTAGGACTTTACGCGGCTCCCCCGGCGCACGAAACGAGCTTTGCGTAAAAGTGCCGTAAGATAACCGGACGCCCTGAGACGCAGCGCAGCGCGGCCTCTCAAAAGTCCGAGACGCGGATCGCCACGCTTTGCAAATTTATCTCCCGATCGCCGACTTGCCGCTCAACGTGTTCCTGCTGTTCGGCATGGGGCTGGCGGTCGGCTTCATTTCCGGCATGTTCGGCATTGGCGGCGGCTTCCTGATGACGCCGCTGCTGATTTTCATCGGCGTGCCGCCGGCGGTCTCGGTCGCCAGCGTCGCCAGCCACATCGCCGCGTCATCGTTCTCCGGCGCGATCGCCTATTGGCGCAAGCGCGCGCTCGACGTCGCGCTGGCGCTGATGCTGCTCGGCGGCGGCATCCTCGGTACCGCGGCCGGCGTCTGGCTGTTCACCAAGCTGCGCGCGCTCGGCCAGCTCGATCTGGTGATCGGACTGTCCTACGTCACTTTACTCAGCGCAGTCGGCGGGCTGATGATCTATGAAGGCGCCGGCGCGATCCTGCGCGCCCGCCGCGGCCTGCCGCCGGTGCTGCGGCGCCCCGGCAGTCACGTCTGGTTTCACGGCCTGCCGCTGAAGATGCGGTTCAAGCGCTCGAAAATCTATGTATCGGCGATTCCGGTGTGGACCATCGGGTTTCTGATCGGCTTCATCGGCGCCATCATGGGCATTGGCGGCGGCTTCCTGCTGGTGCCGATGCTGATCTATCTGCTGCGGGTGCCGACGGTGACGGTGATCGGCACCTCGATGGTGCTCACGCTTGTCACCATGGCCTCGGCCACCGTGATGCATGCGGCGACCAACCAGCAGGTCGACGCGGTGCTCGCCTTCATCCTCATGGTCGGCGGCGTCATCGGCGCCCAGTTCGGCGCCCGCACCGGGCAGAAGATGCGCAGCGAACGGCTGCGGCTGTTGCTCGGCGTGCTGGTGCTCGCGGTCGGCCTGCGCTTCGCCTATGCGCTGGTGATCGAGCCGGACAATCTCTATTCGATCCGCCTGGTGGAGAGCGGCCTATGACCCGCCGTGCCGCAGCGCTGGCTTTGGCGGCGATCGGCTGGCTTGGCGCGAGTTTTGGCGCCGGCGAGGCGCGGGCCGAAAAAATGGTGGTCTCGCTCTCGAACCACCGCGTCGCCATCAATTCGAATTTCAGCGGCGAGGATCTGGTGCTGTTCGGCGCCATCGAGCCAAGCGGGCGGGGCGAGCAACTGCACGGCAAATACGACGTCGTCGTCACCGCTACCGGCCCGCGCGAGACCTACCGCACCAGGCGCAAGGCGCGCGTCCTCGGCATTTGGGTCAATGTCGATTCGCGGGAATTCGCGCAGGTGCCATCCTATCTGGCGGTGCTGGCGAACCGGCCATTCGTCGAGATCGCCAATGCGGAGACGCTGCGCCGCCTGCGGATCGGCCTCGATAATTTCCTGCTGACGCAGCGTATCGGCCCGGACCTCGCCGACACGGTGCGCGACGACCCGTTCCGGGTCGCTTTCGTCACGCTGGAAAACAGCTACGGCCTCTATCGCGAGAGCCCGGAGGGAGTGACGTTCCTGACACCGGCGGTGTTTCGCGCCGCGGTGGCGTTGCCGTCACAGGTGCCGGTCGGCACCTATTCGGTCGACGTCAAGCTGTTTGCCGACGGGCAGATGGTGGCGCAGACCACGACCAGTCTCGAGGTCATCAAGGCCGGGTTCGAGCAATACATCGCCGATGCCGCGCGCGATCACGGCCTGCTCTATGGCCTCGCCACGGCGCTGCTGGCGCTGCTGACCGGCTGGATCGCCAGCGTGGTGTTCCGGCGCGACTAGTCCGCCAGGCAATGCCGGGCGCCGAACGCATAGACCCGCTCGTCGCCCAGCATATGGGCGGTGAAGGCCAGCGTGCCGAACAGGTCGGCAAACGCCGCATCGCGGATATTCAATCCGCCGGCGAAGGCGCCGAACGCCGGCATCACCATGCGCATGGCGTCGGCGGCGAAGCAGCGGCGGCGCACCGCGCGGCCGCGGTGCGAGACCCGCGCCACCGGATGCAGGTGGCCGGCGATCTCGCCGTCGCCGCCGGATGGAATATGCCGGAACGTCAGCGCGCCGATCGCCAGTGCGCCGCCGAACTGGCCGCCGATGTTCCGCGCCGGCTCGGGATCGTGATTGCCGGTGATCCAGATCCAGTCGCGGCCGGCCTGCAGCGCGCGCAATTCGGCGCGGTCGGCATCCGACAGGCGGTCCGGCCCGCCGCCGTCATGGAAGCTGTCGCCGAGCGCAATCACGCAGCGCGGCGCATAGCGCGCGATCAGGAGCAGCACCCTCGCCAAAGTGGCGGCGGTGTCATAGGGCGGCAGCAACACGCCGCGGCGGGCGAAGCTCGAGCCTTTTTCCAGATGCAGGTCGGCGACCACCAGCACGCCTTCGTGCGGCCAATACAGCGCACCGGCGGCGTCGGCCAAAAGCTCGATGCCGGCGAGCGCGATGAAACCCTCATCGCCGGAGGGGGTAGAAACAGCAAAGGCCTCGCTCACGTCATCGCTTCCCTGATCAACTCGTCGGCAGCTTCCGCCAGCAAAGTGTCGGACGCCTCGCCATAGACCGTCTCGCGGCCGATCTCCAGCAAAACCGGAACCGAGAGCGGCGACACGTGGTCCAGTGCTTTATGAATGATTCGGCCCCGGATGCGCGAGAGCATTTCGCCGAGCCGCTTGATGTCGAGCAGGCCGGTCGCGGCATCCATCCGCGCCGCGCGCAGCAGCAGGTGGTCGGGCTGATGCTTGCGCAGCACGTCATACACCAGGTCGGTCGAGATCGTCAGCTGGCGGCGGGACTTTTCCTCGCCCGGGAACCGGCGCTCGATCAGCCCGGCGATAATGGCGCAGCTGCGGAAGGTGCGCTTCATCAATGCGCTCTCGGCGAGCCATTCCTCAAGGTCGTCGCCCAGCATGTCCTCGCCGAACAATTGCGCCAGCGACAGATCGCCGCGCGCGATCCGCAATTGCAGGTCGCCGACGCACCACACCGCCAGCGCATATTCATTGGCGACGAAGCCGAGCGGCTTCATTCCGGCGCGTTCGAGCCGCCGCGTCAGCAGCATGCCGAGCGTCTGGTGGGCGAGCCGGCCCTCGAACGGATAGAAGACGAGGTAATGCTTGGCGGCACGGGGAAAGGTCTCGATCAGCAGGTCGCCGGCCGGCGGCAACAGCGATTTCCATTCCTGGATCTCCAGCCATTCGCGAACTTGCTCGGGCAGCGCGCGCCAGGCGCCGGGATCGGCCAGGATCGCGCGGACACGGGCGGCGAGATAAGTCGAGAGCGGGAATTTGCCGCCTTCATAGGCCGGCACTTTCGGATCGGTCGCGGTGGTACGCGACACGTAAACCTGGTCCTCGACCAGCGCCTCGTATTTGAGAATCTCGCCGGCGAACACGAAGGTGTCACCGAGGCGCAGCATCTCGATGAAATATTCCTCGACCTCGCCGAGCAGCCGGCCGCCGCGCGGCACGTGCTGGCCGGAACGCCGCGAGCGCACCAGCCGCACCTTCAGCATGTCGGCTTCGACGATGGTGCCGACATTGAGCCGGTAGCGCTGCGCCACCCGCGGATGGCTGATGCGCCAGCGGCCGTCCTTACCTTGGCGGATCTTGGCGAAACGCTCATAGGCCTTGAGCGCGTAGCCGCCGGTGGCGACGAAATCGAGCGCGGCGCCGAAATCGCTGCGCAAGAGCCAGGCGTAAGGCGCCGCGGCGCGCACCTCGGCAAAGACGTCGTCGGCGAAGAACGGCTCGCCGCAGGCCCGGCCGAGAACATGCTGCGCCAGCACGTCGAGCGCGCCGGTGCGCAAGGGCGGCGTGTCCTGCGCATTGTCGGCGACCGCGTCGATCGCGGCGCGGCATTCCAGCACCTCGAAGCGGTTCGACGGCACCAGCACCGCTTTCGACGGCTCATCGAGCCGGTGGTTTGCCCGACCAACTCTTTGCATGAGTCGCGACGAGCCTTTCGGCGCGCCGACATTGATGACGAGATCGACATCGCCCCAGTCGACGCCGAGATCGAGCGAGGAGGTGCAGACCACGGCACGCAATTTGCCGCGCGTCATCGCCTCCTCGACTTTGCGGCGCTGCGCGACGTCGAGCGAGCCGTGATGCAGCGCGATGGCGAGATTGTCGTCGTTCATGCGCCATAATTCCTGGAACAGGAATTCGGCCTGGCTGCGGGTGTTGACGAAGATCAGCGTGGTCTTGTGCTTGCGCAGCAGGTCGTAGATCTCGGCGAGCGCGTGGCGCGCCGAATGCCCGGCCCAGGGCAGATATTGCGCGGTGTCGAGCATCGTGACCTGCGGCTGCGCACCGGCGGCGCCGATGACGAGGTCGGCCATTGCGACACCTTGGAGCGGCTGCGGCACCAGGAAGCGGCGCAGCTCATCGGGCGCGGCCACCGTCGCCGACAGGCCGACGCTGGTCAGGCCCGGCGCCAGCGCGGCGAGACGGGCGAGACCGAGCGACAGCAGATCGCCGCGCTTCGAGGTCACCAGCGAATGCAATTCGTCGAGGATGACGCGCTTGAGACTGCCGAACAGGAATGGCGCGTCGGCCGAGGCAAGCAGCAGCGCAAGCTGCTCCGGCGTGGTCAGCAGGATGTCGGGCGGGTCGCGGCGCTGGCGCTGGCGTTTCGAGGCCGGCGTATCACCGGTGCGGGTTTCCAGCCGGATCGGCAGCCCCATCTCGGCGACCGGCGTCTCCAGATTGCGCGCAATGTCGACCGCCAGCGCCTTGAGCGGTGAGATATAGAGCGTGTGCAGGCCCTGGCTGCGGCGCCATTTCTTTTCTTCACCTCCCCCGCTTGCGGGGGAGGTCGCCGCGCGAAGCGCG
>Ga0265325_10002004_pt1 | contig 13989 bp, 10 predicted proteins | sample 41420metaG_FD_202090 | JGI IMG/M metagenome (GOLD analysis project Ga0265325, IMG submission 202090) | Rhizosphere microbial communities from Carex aquatilis grown in University of Washington, Seatle, WA, United States - 4-14-20 metaG | ecosystem: Host-associated > Plants > Roots > Rhizosphere...
GCGACGCGATCCTGATCAAGAACAACCATCTCGCGCTGATCGCGCGGCGCGAGGAAGAAGCGGCACCGCTCGCCATCGAGCGCGCCTGGCTTCATCGCGCCGAAGCGGCATTCATCGAGATCGAGGTAAGAAGCGAATGGGCGGCGCTGTCCGCAGCAGGAACTTTTCGCAGGCTCCAAAAGCAGTCGGGAAAACGCTACCCCTGCCTGCTGATGCTCGATAACCTGGCGCCCAGGGAGATCAACCCGATTCTCGACTCGCTGCGCCGCGAACATTTCTGGAATTACGCGCTCATCGAAGCGAGCGGAGGCGTTTCGGAAAAGAACGCCGAGGCCTACGCGGACACCGGCGTGGATGCCATTTCGGTAGGGGCCTTGACCCATTCGGTGCGAGCACTCGACCTTTGCCTAAGAATTTCATAATTCAATTCGGACGCAGCCATAGGGAGAATTCAATGCCAGCAGAACTTCTGCAAGATAGCCTTGAGACTCGCTACACGATTCCGGAAGTGGAGACGATCCCCGACGGCCCCGAAGAGATTCGCCGCAAACAGGAGCGCATCCGGGAGCTTTGCGCCAAGCACAACGCAATTCTGCTCGCCCATCATTACCAGCGCCCCGAAGTGCAGGAGGTAGCAGACGCCGTAGCCGATTCGCTGAAGCTTTCACAGGCGGCTGCGAAGACCGATGCCGCGGTGATTGTTTTCTGCGGCGTTCACTTCATGGCCGAGACGGCCGCGATTCTGTGTCCGGACAAAATCGTGCTTTTGCCGGACCTGCGCGCGGGCTGTTCGCTGGCCGCCGCCATCACCCCGGAAGAGCTGCTGAAATGGAAAGCGAAATTGCCGGACGCCGTAGTCGTCTCTTACATCAATACGTCCGCGGCGGTGAAAGCCGAGAGCGACTATTGCTGCACGTCGGCCAACGCGGCAAAAGTGGTTAATGCAATCCCCGCTGACCGCCCCATCCTCTTTCTTCCCGATAAGTTTCTCGCCGCCGTGGTCGCGCGGCAGACGGGCCGAAGCAATATCGTCGCTTATCCGGGCTACTGCCACGTCCACAAGACGATCCGGCCAGACGACGTGGTCGAAATCATGGACGAGCATCCCGATATCGAGCTTCTCCTCCACCCCGAGTGCGGCTGCGTGAGTTCGTGCATGGCGAAAGCGGCGGACGGATCGCTGCCCCAGGATCGCACCTTCTTCCTTTCCACCGAAGGAATGCTGCGGCACATCGGAGAATCGTCCGCGAATGAATTCGCCGTGGGGACGGAAATCGGCATCATGCATCAGCTCGGTAAGAAGTTCCCGGACAAGAATTTCATCCCCATCAATCCGCGCGCCATTTGCGCGTTCATGAAGACGATCACCCTCGACCGGGTTTTGCAGTCGCTCGAAACCATGTCCCCGCAGATTACCGTGCCCCCCGAAATCGCGGTCCGGGCTCGCCGGGCCATCGATCGCATGCTGGAGCTCGCGTGAACGCAGCGATTCGTCTTCGGGTGGGTATTCTCGGCGTAGGGTCGATCGGGAGGACGCTGGCAGCGGCTCTCGATGCCAAGCGCATTGACGCGGATCTCGTTGCCATCGCCGATCAGGACGAGCAAAGAGCCGAATCGGTGGCCGCTGCGCTCACCACGCGGCCGCGCGTCGTCTCGCTGCACGAACTCGTTCAGCGCGCGGACCTTGTGGTCGAAGCGGCCGGCCAAAGTGCGCTGCTCGATTTTGTTCCGAAAGCGTTCGCGGCCGGGCGGGACATGCTCATCATGAGCGTGGGCGGCCTTCTCGGCCACGAGGACTGGTTTCGCCAGGCCACCGAGAAAGGCTGCCGCATCTACGTGCCCTCCGGCGCCATCGCCGGGCTCGACGGGATCAAGTCGGCTTCGATGGGTTACCTCCAATCCGCGGTGCTCACCAGCCGCAAGCCCATCGCGGCGCTCCGCGGGACCAAATACGTGGTCGACAACAATATCCCGCTCGACACGTTCCACGAGGAGACGGTGATCTTTGAAGGAACCGCGGAAGAAGCGGCGCGAGCGTTCCCGACAACCTCCAACGTGGCGGCCTCCCTGCGCCTGGCCGTCGACCGCACGGTACCTGTCTGCGTGAGGGTTGTTGCTGTGCCCGGCGGCAGCAAGAATGTGCATGAGATTCGCGTGCAGGGAGAGTTCGGGCGTCTCTCCGTGGATGTCGAGAACGAGCCTTCGAAGGATAATCCGCGCACCTCCCAGCTGGCGGCTTTCTCGGCGCTCGCGACGCTGGCGAATCTGACGCGGTCGCTGCGGGTAGGAACCTAGCTGGCTCCCGGCGCCGATTACCCGTCATTGCACCGGTTCCGAAGAAGTGAGCTAGAATGACCCCATGGGATCTGCACCAGGCAAAAGTACGCCGGCCGCCGATGCCGCCCGCGAACTTGAACAGTCTCGTGAGCGCCGCGCTGCCGCCTGGATCCTCGTATTGGCAATGGCGATTTCCGCCATCGCGGGAATACTGTTGACTGCTTATTTCCAGCGCCCCTAATCCAAGTCCGCGATTTGCAGCTACTGATGTCCTGCGGAAACTACGGAAGCATCTGCGGATGATACGGACCGCATTTCGTTCAGAATCTTCTGCAGCATCTCCGGAATTTCGAAGACGGCGCGGTTGTGCATGGCCGCCGCGTTCTCCCGATAGCGCGCAAGGGTCGCGGGCTGAATAAGTTGTGCGACGGCCTCGTCGATCCTGCGGAAATTCTTCAACACGATCCCCACTTCCTTCTCGACAATCCATACCGCGTTGTACCGCTCCTGGGGAAGAGTCCACGCGTTGCATTCGACGATCACTGGCAGCTTCATGGCCAGGGCCTCGCTTACACTGCCGGGCCCGGGCTTGCCGATAAAGAAATCGGCGAGCTGCATGTAATGGTTCACCTTGCTGGTAAAACCCTCCACAAAGCGCGGCAGGCGCGATCTTTGCGCGCGCAGCGCGTCTCTGAGCTTGTCGTTCTTGCCGCAGATCAAGATCAGCTGCAGCTCCAGATTCGAGCGATCCAGGCGGTCAGCGATGTCGAGCATCGCCTTCGACCCATGCCCACCGAAAAGTATGAGTCCCGTCGGTAGATCGGGCCGCAGCCCGAGTTTCGCTCGTTCGGCCAGGCGGTCTTCCACGGGGGGTTCGTAGAATCTGGGATGGAGAATCATCCCCGAGGCGCGAGAAATGCGGTCGTCGGTATGTCCCATGGAATGAGCCTGTTCGACGGCGCGGTCCGAGCCGCAAATCAGATATTGAAGCTGCCGTTCGATCCAAAAATGGGGAGGATAGTCCGCAATGTCCGTAAGTATTGTTACGAAGGGGCGCTCCGGGAAAGCACGCCCGTAACTTTCCCCCATGGCGCGATTGAAATGGGGCACGAAGGAAACCACCATGTCCGGATTGGTTTCCTTCCAGTGCTTTTCGAGTAGTTTTACGGTCGGGCGGTGGTAGGCCCGGATCACCAGTTGCAGCACGCGCATGAGCTGGGGGCTGCCAAGCGTCCAGCCGGTGCGCAGCATCTCGTTATAGAAGTCCTGGATGCGGATGTTGAAGTATCTTTTGAGGATATCGAGTTCGTCGAGCAGTTCCTGCAGGTTGGTCAGGCGGACTTCCCAGGGCTTCCGCCCCGCCTGGATGGCCATTTCCAGCGCCGTGGCAGCTGCGCGGTGCCCCCCTCCGGCGTCGAAGAAAACAAACTCGATACGTGGCATTCGCAGGGCATTCTGGCACTGCAAGGGCCGAAGAATATTTCAGGAGTGTTAAAAGCGTAAATTTTGTGTCTAACTAATTAAGTGGCTGTATTTTCAGAATGTTAGCCGAGAAGTCATCTGTGAGTAACCTTGTGGATTTATTGTGGAAAACGTGAAGTGCGATATGCATGTCCACTCGTACTTTTCAGGGGCCTGCACCACCCCCTTTGTCGGCAAGTTCTGTCGCGAAAGCTACAGTGATCCCGACCAGGTCTACTCCCAGCTCCAGCGGCGCGGCATGAACTTATTCACGCTGACCGACCACGACGCGATCGAAGGGTCCGAGGGGCTCCGACGCCACCCGGATTTCTTTCTGAGCGAGGAGCTGACGTGCCGGATGCCCAGCGGTACGGAAGTCCACATCGGTGTCTACGACTTCCATGAGCGCCAGCACGTCCAGCTTCAACAACGCCGCAACGACCTGGTAGCCCTTCTAATGTACCTAAGCGAACGAAAGCTTTTCTTCAGTATCAATCACGTGTTCTCCAGCGTGACGGGGCGTCGGGAACTCGAAGATTTCGAATGGTTTGAGGAATATTTCCCGGCGGTGGAAATCCGCAACAGCCACATGCTGGAGGACGCGAACAACGAGGCCGCGGCTCTGGCGCGCCAATGGAACAAGATTGCCATCGGCGGAAGCGACGCCCACGCCCTCGCATCTGTGGGAACCGCCTACACCGAGGTGCCGGGCGCCAAGAACAAAGAGGAATTTTTTGCGGCGCTTCGCAACGGAAAGGGCCAGGTAGCAGGCGAGTCCGGATGTTTTACGAAGCTCACTCGAGACGTCTTCCTGATCGCATTCGAAATGATGCGCGAAAAGTCCTGGACCACGCTTCTTACGCCGCTGGCGGTGCTCGTCCCGGCCATCACGCTCCTCAACTACTACGATGAACGCGCCTTCCTTCGCCGTTGGGCGCCGCAGGTTCTGAGCCAGCCCGAGACTCGCAGCAAGCGTCGCCGCTGGCTCACTGCACCGCAAACCGCGGTGGAGGAGTTGGTATGACCGTCACGAAAGCCGTGTGGCACCAGATCGAGTCCAACGATCACCGGTTGATGAAACACGTGCATCGCTGGCGCGCGCCACGTTGGTTCCGCATTCTGATGATCGCCGCAACGCGCGGCGGGGACGGCTGGCTTTGGTACGCGCTGGCCCTGATCCTTGCCCTCTATGGCGGAGAACATCGCTTCGCGGCGATTGGCGCGGGAGTTTCCGCGGCGGTGGTGAGCATCTTTCTGTTTCGCGCCCTCAAACACGCGAGCCATCGCAAACGGCCCTGCGAGATCGAGCCGCACTGCTGGTCGTGCATCCTGCCGCCCGACAAGTATTCATTCCCTTCTGGGCATTCCATCACGGCGTTCAGCATCGCGTTTTCCATCGGGCTCTTTTACCCGCAATTACAAGCCCCGCTCCTGGCAGTAGCGGTTCTCATCGCAGGATCGCGGATCATCCTGGGAATGCACTTCCTGAGCGACGTCCTGGCGGGCTCGACGATTGGCGCAATTCTGGGCGTTCTGAGCTTTCACATCTTCGCGGCTCTCTGAGCAACAAGGCGGGAGCTTCCCCAAAGTCAGGAGCGGCTGGGAGCTGGACCTGCGGTCGACACCGTTGCCGCCGATTCCGGAATCTGCTTTTTGTGCAGGAGATCGACCACAGCGCGGTAGATCTGCGCGCGCACCTCGTGCCGCTCGTTCACCCGGGTGATATAGCGCACCAATACTTTCACGCCAGCGCCCGCAGGTTGGATGCCCAGCGAGGGAGTAGCAGAAAAACCTTTCTTGGCGTAAGCGGGAGTTACGCGATTCCACTCCTCTTCCGCGAGATGGGCGCTCGGCGCGGTTGCATCGGCCACAATTTTTTGAATTGCTTCGGCCGTCTCGTATGGCTCGGCGCTGTCGGGAACCTGGACTTCAATCTGGTCCCACAACCACTGTCCCGACGTGGAGAAATTGAAGTAGTGCCCTTCGATGGCAAAGCTGTTCACGAAGGACACTTTCCGGCCGGTGGGATGGCCTGCATCGGTCCAACTGCCGGTCTCCAGCAACACCGTATGAAGGAGCCCGACGCCGACCACTTCCCCGCCGACGCCGTTGATCTCCACCCAATCGCCGGGGCGAATTCCATTTTTGCCCATCAGCACGAACCAGCCGAAGAATCCAACGATAAAATCCTTCATGGCCACCGTAAGCCCGGCGCCCGCGAGCGCCAGCACCGTCGCCAAATTGCCAGGGATTCCGAATATGACCAGCAGAACAAACAAAAGGCCCAGTGCCTGCGTCGATAGCAAAACCACCGCGCGGACCGTGTGGAGCTGCCGGCGCTCCAGCGCAATTCCAGCAAAAATGCGCTGAATCCAGTAACTGGCAAGGAGCACAAGAACGGCGATCAGCAGAATCAGAAAAACTCCGACGAGCATCCCATGCAGAAACGCCTTTTCGCGCTCGTCCACATTCGCGGCCCAGCCTGCATAGGAAGCGGCCAGCTGCTTTTCGAATTCGATTCTCTTGTCGAATTCGGAAAGTGTTTTTTGATCTTCGGCCAACTGGCGGAGAACCGACAAAGTTGCGCTGGGCTGGGGGCTTCCGGCTGGAGCGGAAGGCGAGAGGTTGGCGGCTGGAGGGGCCGCAACCTTGTGAAGAACTTTCTTCTGCGCTTTCTCTTCGTCGAGTTCTTTTTCGAGCGCTTCGTGCGAGGCCGAAAGCTTGGTCACCCTCGCCAGCGCTTCGTCCTCCGCCTGAACGAGCAGCTTTTTCTTCGATCGAAGCGACCACCAGGCCTGGGACTCGGCGACGATGTTCCGCGACTGCGTCATTTCAACAGAAGGTGCAGAAGCCGAAGCCGCTGTGCTTGCGGCGGCTCCCGGGTGCGCGTTCGCGGCGTGCGCCTCCGAGGCTTCGTGCTGATCGATCAACTGCTGAATGGCAGCCTGTTTATCCCCGCCCGCGCGGATGAGGTCTTCGTGGGCGTCCTCCAGATCGTCCTGGTCGAGAGCCAGCTGCGCCTGCGCAATGCCGAGTTGTTCCTGAAGCGCATCTTTTTGAGCCTCGGCGGCCTTCGGCAACTGCTGATTTAGTTGGGTTATGCGGGATTGGTCAGCCGTGACACTGGCTTCCACCTTCTTTATGCGCGAAAGCAGGTCGCGCGTTTCAGGAGTTAGCGGAGCGGGATTTTCGATCGCGTCGCGCATCGCGGCCGAGAAGGCGAGATCCACGGAATGATCGCCCAGCCGGAGGGTCTCCTGCGAGAAGGCCTGCTCATCGTGTGTAACAGCGAGGGGCGCCAGTTGCTGTGCTGTATCGAGGGGGTGCGTATCGACCAGCGAGGACCGCCGAGTCGTTTGGTCGATCGCACGAAGTTCTTCCCGGTAGTTTGACCACCCTCGCGTATACACGACCGCGCCGAAGGCCACCAGCAGCAGGACAGACAAGACAGCAAGGATCGCTTTTTCGCTTCGGTTCATCCGGATAGCCGTGGACGTGATTGTAATATGAGGATTTCGCTTTAGAGGGAACAATCGATGCGGCCATCGCCTCGACCGGGAATCTATTCGCGGATGCGGGCTTTCGCTTTACAAGTCCAGAGGAAATAGATCGCCGCCCGTAATCAGGCGGGCTGAACGATCATAGGTGAGATAAAGCCATCCCCACTGCATGAATACGAGAAGCCGGTTCTGGAATTGAACGATATAGAGCAGGTGGACAAATACCCAGATGAGCCAGGCAGGCCAGCCTGAGAGCTGCAACCAATTCAGGTCGGCGACGGCGGCGCCGCGCCCGATCGTCGCGAGATTTCCCTTGTCAAAGTAGTGAAACGGCTTCAGCCCTTTATCGCCGCCCAGGTGCCGAGCAATCACTTTCGCCACATAGTGGCCTTCCTGAATGGCGGGCTGCGCCACGCCCGGCAAAGGCTGGCCAGTCTGGTGGCTATAGTTCGCGAGGTCACCTATCACGAAGATCTCCGGATGTCCGGGGACCGTGAGATCAGGGTTGACCACGACGCGCCCGGCTTTGTCGATAGGGGCGCCGGCTTCTTCCCCCAGGATTCGCCCGAGAGGCGAACTCAGGACTCCTGCGGCCCAGAGAATCGTCCGCGTGGGAATCTCTTCGATGTGGTCGCCTTCGCGGATGGTAACGGAATGCTCCTGCACATTGGTCACAAGGGCACCGGTACGGACCGTCACCTTCAGACGCTCCAGCATTTTCTGCGCGGCCGCCGAAAGCGGAATTGGATACGCAGGCAGAACGCGCCCCGTGCCTTCCACGAGGATGATGCGCGTCTGCGAGGGATCGATGTTGCGAAAATCGTGACGGAGCGTATCGTTGGCGATTTCCCCCAGCGCGCCGGCAAGCTCGGCGCCCGTAGGCCCGCCTCCGACAATTACGAAGGTCATCCATGCTTTTAATTTTTCAGGGTCGCTCTCCCGCTCGGCCGCTTCAAAGGCCAGCAGGATGCGCCGGCGCATGTCCGTTGCATCGTCGATGGTCTTCAACCCGGGAGCGAATTTCTCCCACTCATCGTGACCGAAATACTGGTGGCTCGATCCTGTGGCCACGATCAGCGTGTCGTATTCAACTTCGCCATCTTTCAGAGTCACGCGGCGGTTGCCGGCGTCAATACGAGTAGCCTCGGCAAGAAGCACGCGGACGTTTTTCTGGCCTTTCAGGATATTGCGCAGAGGCGACGCGATATTCGCAGGGGACAGAGAACCCGTGGCGACCTGATACAGGAGAGGTTGGAACAAATGATAATTGCAGCGGTCAATTAATGTGATTTCTACAGCGGCTCCCTTCAGATGCTGCGCCGCGCTCAGCCCGCCAAATCCCCCACCCAAGATCACCACGCGGTGCGCGTTAGCCATGTTTTCTTGCCATCCCCGGCAGCCGAGGACGCCCCCCATCGCGGCTGCAGAACGTGCGTATTGCAGTTGATTGGATGCGCGCAAAGCTCCGAAGTATCGACTTTTGATGACGATACTCGGCCAAGCAAACCCTTTGGGTTCACATTGTATGCCCTTATTAAATCCTTATGCTGCGCTTATGCCATTTTGATGCGCCCGGAATAGACTCGCCTTGTCTTTCAATGCTGGCGATCGAATCTGGGCCGCATTGGAAGGAGAAATAGCATGAAAATTCTGATCCTGGCAACGATGGCTCCGCTGCTCGGCTTTTACATTTACGCTCTCGTGAATTTCCAACGGGAGCTTCGGCGCGGAAAGCAGGAGAATGTCGCTGGTGCGAAGACGATCCCTCTCTACTGGCGCGACGGGCAATTAACTGGTGCCGATTGTGCCACCGAGGACGCACCCGTGACCGCATCCGCGACCTCCGATCTCGGCCTGGCTCCGGACGGCAAGAGTCAGGCGGTGTCGCGAATCGTACACGAGTCCGGATTAGAGATTTACCAGTTGGAGTCCACGTATCTCGGGCCCTTTCTTCTGGTTCCGGTCCCGCGGAAGGACAGACAGGCGTCACAAGAGGATGTGCGGCAGATCACAGCCCGGCGCACCGGGTGAGGGCAGGATGGCGCCGTCTTTATGAAGTTTTTGTGTTTCGTTTATCTCTTCCTGACAGGGAGAGGGTAGTTTGACCTCGGATCAGTTTGTGGCAAGGCTGCTGGGCACTACGAGAACTGTAGGAGTTGAGATCACATGAGAGACCTTCTTTTTGTTGCTTGTACGGTGGGATTCTTTGCCGTTGCAATCGCGTATGTGTGGGCCTGCGACCGGCTGAAGTAAGGGGAGAGAACCATGCTAGGCAATATCGTGCTGCTCGGGATTTGCATTTTGATGTTTGCGTATTTGATCGCGGCGCTGTTGTGGCCGGAGAGGTTCTAACATGACTGCGAACGGCTGGCTGCAAATTGCGATTTACCTGCTGGTTCTCTTGGCGATCACCAAGCCAATGGGCGTTTTCATGGCGCGCGTTTTTGCCGGCGAGAAAACGTTTCTTGACCCGGTGTTACGGCCTGTGGAGCGCCTGCTTTACCGGGTTTGCGGCATCGACGACACCCGCGAGATGGATTGGAAGGAGTACACCATTGCCATGCTGCTGTTCAGCAGCGTCGGCATGCTCACGCTCTACCTGATCGAGCGCGTGCAGCAGTTGCTGCCGTGGAACCCACAGCATTTCGCCACGGTTCCCACGGACCTTGCCTTTAATACCGCGGCTTCGTTTCTCACCAATACCAACTGGCAGAACTACGCCGGTGAATCTACGATGAGCTACTTCACGCAGATGGCGGGGCTTGCGTACCACAACTTCGCCTCCGCGGGGGTGGGGATCGTGATTGCGATTGCGGTAGTCCGCGGGATCGCGCGCCGCGAATCGAAAACCATCGGCAACTTCTGGGTGGATATGACGCGCTGCTTCCTGTGGGTCCTGTTGCCGGTGAGCATTCTGGTGGCTATGGTCTTCGTGTCGCAAGGAATGATTCAGAACCTCAGACCTTATGACACGGCAAAACTGCTGAATCCACAGACGGTGCAGACCACCGGGGCGGATGGCAAGACCACGACTCAAACCGTTACCGACCAGGTAATCGCGCAAGGACCATTTGCCTCCCAGGAAGCCATCAAGGAATTCGGCACGAATGGCGGGGGCCCTTTCAACGCCAATAGCGCGCACCCGTTCGAAAATCCCACTCCTTTTACGAATTTTCTCCAACTGCTGCTGATCTTCGCGATCCCGGCAGGGCTCACCTACACGCTGGGCCGGATGACGGGATCTCCCAAGCACGGCTGGGCGGTGTGGGGATGCATGGCCATCCTGTTTATGGCGGGAGTGCTCATCGCCTACAACGCCGAAGCCAAAGGAAATCCGTTGCTTCACGGCATCGACCAGAAAGTGAGCGCGACGCAGTCTGGCGGCAATATGGAAGGGAAGGAAGTTCGCTTCGGGATTGCCAATTCCGCGCTCTACGCGACGATCACCACGGATGCGAGCTGCGGCTGCGTCAACTCGATGCATGATTCCTTCACCCCGCTGGGCGGCATGGTGCCGCTGATCAATATCATGCTGGGTGAAGTTGTGTTCGGCGGAGTGGGAGCGGGACTCTACGGGATCATCGTCTTTGTGATTCTGGCCGTCTTCATCGCCGGTTTGATGGTGGGCCGCACTCCCGAGTACCTTGGCAAGAAAATCGAAGCCTATGACGTCAAGATGGCCATGCTCTCGGTGCTGATTTTCTGCTTGTCGATTCTGGTGTTCACGGGCATCTCGGTGGTGAATAAATTCGGGACATCGAGCATTGCGAATCCCGGGCCTCACGGCTTGACCGAAATTCTCTATGCCTACACATCCAACACCGGCAACAACGGCTCCGCGTTCGGGGGGTTGAACGGCAACACGCTATGGTTCAATGTGTCGCTGGCCTTTGCCGCGCTGCTAGGCCGGTTTATCCAGCACATCCCGATTCTGGCAATCGCCGGGAACCTGGCGCGCAAGAAGCTGGTGCCGCCTTCGGCCGGGACGTTCCCGGTGACGACGCCGCTTTTCACGTTCCTGCTGACTGGCGTGATCCTGATCGTCAGCGCCCTTACTTTCTTCCCCGCGCTCAGCCTGGGCCCGATATTGGAGCACTTGCTGATGAACGCCGGAAAGGTGTTTTGAGGAATCCCATGACCACTCAATCGATCGAACCAGAAAATGTGCAGTCGCCGGCGAATGTTCCAGGTTCTAATTTTAAGGAACTGACCAAGGAACGGAAGCAGTCGCTGTGGACCGGAGGGATCGTCGGCGGGGCCGTACGCGATTCGTTCAAGAAGCTCAATCCGCGCACGCTGATGAAGAATCCGGTGATGTTCGTGGTGGAGGTCGGCTCTGTCATCACCACATTCGACCTGGTGCGCGACCGCATCCTGCACCTGGGCGGCTTCGGTTTCGAGCTTCAGATCACGCTGTGGCTGTGGTTCACCGTTCTCTTCGCCAATTTCGCGGAAGCGATGGCCGAAGGGCGCGGCAAAGCGCAGGCGGACACTCTGCGCAAGGCGCGCGCCGAGACGGTGGCGAGACGGATCCGGCAGGACGGCTCGCTTGAGGACATCGCAGGCTCGAAGCTGCGCGTCAACGATCGCGTGAAGGTGATCGCCGGAGAATTCATACCGGGCGACGGCGAGGTTGTTGAAGGCGTGGCGTCGGTGGACGAATCGGCGATCACCGGCGAATCGGCTCCGGTGATCCGCGAATCCGGCGGCGACCGCTCGGCGGTTACGGGCGGCACGCGCGTGCTTTCCGACGAGATCATCGTCCGCATCACGTCGAATCCAGGCGAGACGTTCCTGGACCGCATGATCAAGCTCGTCGAAGGGGCCGAGCGGCAGAAGACGCCGAACGAGATTGCGCTGAACATCTTGCTGTCCGGGCTGACGATCGTGTTCCTGCTGGCCGTGGTTACGCTCCAGCCCATGGCGATTTACTCCGGGTCGCCGCAATCGATTTTCGTTCTGATCTCGCTGCTTGTTTGCCTGATCCCTACTACCATCGGCGGATTGCTTTCCGCTATCGGCATCGCGGGCATGGACCGTGTGGTTCAGCGAAACGTTCTGGCGATGTCTGGCCGGGCTGTGGAGGCCGCCGGCGACGTCGATACGCTTCTGCTGGACAAGACCGGTACCATCACGCTCGGCAACCGCCGCGCCACGGAATTTGTCCCGGCGCCCGGTGTAACCGAGCAGGAACTTGCCGACGCGGCTCAGCTGGCTTCGTTGTCGGATGAGACGCCGGAAGGGCGCTCGATTGTCGTGTTGGCCAAAGAAAAATACGGTTTGCGCGGCCGCGAACTTTCCGCTTACGCGGCAACGTTCATTCCGTTCACCGCTGTGACGCGAATGTCCGGCGTCGATCTCGACGGGCGGCACATTCGCAAAGGCGCCTTCGACGCCATCACAGAGCATTGCAAGGAATGCGGCCATTACGTTCCGCCCGAAGTCGAGGAAGCCGTCAAGACGATTTCAAATTCCGGCGGCACTCCGCTGCTGGTTGCCGAGGACCACAAGATTCTCGGAACCATCCATTTGAAAGACATCATCAAGGGCGGGATGCGGGAGCGCTTCGATCAATTGCGCGCCATGGGAATCCGCACGGTTATGATCACTGGCGACAACCCCCTGACAGCCGCGGCTATTGCTCGCGAGGCGGGTCTCGACGACTTCCTCGCCCAAGCGAAACCCGAGGACAAGCTGGCGCTGATCCGCGCCGAGCAGGCCAAAGGCAAACTCGTCGCCATGACCGGTGACGGCACCAACGACGCGCCAGCCCTGGCGCAAGCTGACGTCGGGCTCGCCATGAACGCCGGCACGCAAGCCGCCAAGGAAGCCGGTAACATGGTGGACCTCGATTCGAACCCGACCAAGCTCATCGAAGTGGTCGAGATCGGAAAGCAGTTGCTGATCACACGAGGCGCGTTGACCACATTCTCGGTATCCAACGACGTGGCAAAATATTTCGCGATCATCCCGGCGATGTTCGCCGGCGCTTTTCCGCAGCTCAACGTGCTGAACGTCATGGCACTCAAGACGCCCCAATCGGCCATCTTGTCCGCCGTGATTTTCAACGCGCTCATCATCATCGCGCTCGTGCCGCTCGCGCTGCGAGGGGTGCGCTATCGTCCGCTGGGGGCAGAAGCGCTGCTGCGGTGGAACCTTCTTGTCTACGGAGTGGGCGGCATCGTAGCGCCATTCATCGGAATCAAAGTCATCGATCTGATCATTACGCACATTGGATGGGCGTGAGGCTACCATGAAAAAAAATCTCTTAATTTCAGTCTGGTTTACGCTGGCAACAACGGTTCTTCTGGGGATCATCTATCCGCTGGCAGTTACCGGGCTCGCTCAGATGCTGTTTCCAAAGCAGGCCAACGGCGAACTGATTACCCAGGGCGGCAAGCTGGTTGGCTCGCACCTGATCGGCCAGCCGTTCACCGCGCCCGGATACTTCTATTCCCGGCCTTCCGCGGCAGGCGCGGCCGGATACGATCCCACCGCATCGGGGGGCTCAAACCTCGGCCCGACGAACAAGGTCCTCATTGACCGCGTCAGCGCCAGCGTCAAGGCCCTGCAACCGACAAACCCCGCTGTGCCGATTCCAGCAGACCTTGTGACGACTTCGGGGTCCGGTCTCGATCCGCATATCTCTCCTGCGGCGGCGGAGTTTCAAGTTCCGCGGGTTGCGCACGAGCGCGGAATGAGCGCGCAGGACGTTCGGGCGCTGGTGCAGAAGCACACGGAAGGGCGGCAG
>Ga0265325_10002005_pt1 | contig 13988 bp, 14 predicted proteins | sample 41420metaG_FD_202090 | JGI IMG/M metagenome (GOLD analysis project Ga0265325, IMG submission 202090) | Rhizosphere microbial communities from Carex aquatilis grown in University of Washington, Seatle, WA, United States - 4-14-20 metaG | ecosystem: Host-associated > Plants > Roots > Rhizosphere...
GGCTGGCGGGCCAGCAAAGCGGCGGACGCCGGACTTAATTCTCTTTATTTGAGCATGATCTCCGAGCAAACGCTTCGCGTTTGTCGAGGGAAAACCGGTTCCCACTTTTCCGGATCGTGCTCTAGGCCGGCACCGGCCATTGCACCATCGACCGCGTCTTGGTCGCGGCGTCGTAGACCTGCACCTGAAGCATCGGAAATTTGTTCTTCAAGGTCATGCCCGCTTCTTCGGCGGCTTCGACGGTGTCGTGGTGCGACTTGAAGTGACCATCCACCACCAGCGAATAACCTGACGTCGGCGCCTTGTCAGCGCGAATGACTTTGCGGGGCTGCTGTTCTTCTGCTTCGATTTTCGGCTTTTTCATCATGGCTCCTGGATCGCGATCCAACTGGATCCGATCACGATCTCCTGTCTATGCTTGAGCATGAGCCCATTCCGGATCACGCTCGGGTTGCGCCTTCCTTTACACTAAAGGGGAGGAAAAGGCGGGAAAGTTTGACCGGCTGAGGTTAATATGGCCGTCAAAGGCGATGAGATTGAGGTCGCTGCGATATGCGACGGCGCGTCGCTGCGCAAGACTTCGATGGTTCGGATCAGGGGAAAACCATGGGTGGAACCGGCAAGAAGAGCAAGCCTCCGGGCAAGGATAGCGACAAGCCGAAAAAATCGACGCCCAAACGGATCGAGGACGACGACTACGAAGACGGCGACATCGCCACCCCGAAGCGCGACCGCTATGGTGAAGACGACGAACCGCTATAAAGGTTTTGCCAACCAATATCCTCGCTCTCGGTCAGCCGATGGTGTTGAGGTCAATCAGATGTTTGCGGGAATGGGGCCCGTTGCCGGCGAGCAATCAGCGCAAATCCCACTTCCGGCCCGCTCCGCAAACGGCTGCCATGCAGCACTATTCATGGACAAATAACCGCCAGCCGGTAATTTCGCCGGGCCCTGTCGGGCCGCCTGATGAACGGGGTTTTGTCCAGGACATGGTCGACGTTTTAGCTGCACCGCAACAGGAAAAATCGGACACCGCGCTGCGCACGCTGGTCCTGATTTCGATTGCGCATTGGGTCAGCCATTTCCATCTCTTGGTGCTGCCGATGCTGTTCCCGTTCTTGAAGGCCCAGCTCGGCGTCGGCTATATCGAACTCGGCTTCGTGCTGACGGTGTTCGCCGTGGTCTCCGGCCTGACGCAGGCGCCGATGGGCTATCTGGCCGATCATATCGGCGCCCGCAAGATCCTGCTGATCGGCCTGACCCTCGGCGGTTTCGCGCTCATCATGCTCGGCCTGCATTTGAGCTATTCCTGGCTGATCGCAAGCGCAGTGCTGCTCGGACTTGCCAACAGCGTCTATCATCCGGCCGATTATGCGATCCTCGCGGCCCATATGGATGAAGCGCGGATGGGCCGTGCATTTTCGATCCATACCTTTGCAGGGTTCCTCGGCGGCGCGGTCGCGCCCGCGATCGTCGCTGCGCTGGTCACCGTGACTGGCGGCCTCGGCGCCCTGGTCGTCGCCGGCGCCGTGGGGCCGCTGGTGGCGCTGGTGCTGATCGCCGGCGGCGTCCCCGACGCCAGCGCCGCCGATCGCACGGTCGACGGCGTGCATCCGCCGAAGCAAAACATCATCACGCCGGCCCTGATCGTGCTGACGGTGTTTTTCATGTTGCTCAGCCTCTCCAGTGCCGGCATCGGCAATTTCGGCGTGGTGGCGCTGATGGGCGGCTATGGCGCGTCGTTCTCGTCGGCCAATATCGCGCTGACGGCCTTTCTCGGCTTCAGCGCCGTTGGCGTGCTGGCGGGCGGCTTTCTCGCCGACCGCACCCGGCGTCACGGCCAGGTCGCTGCCGCCTGTTTCGCCATCAATGCCGTCATCGTGTTCGCCATTGCCACCCTCGATCTGCCGTCGCTGCTGCTGACCGCGGCGATGGCGATGGCCGGGTTCCTGGGCGGGGTGATCGCGCCCTCGCGCGACATGCTGGTGCGCGACGCGGCGCCACCGGGCGCGGCGGGCCGGGCCTTCGGCATCGTTTCCACCGGCTTCAATCTCGGCGGCATCGTCAGCCCGCTGCTGTTCGGCTGGATCATGGACCAGGGCGCGCCGCACTGGGTGTTCGGCGCCTCGGTGGTATTCATGGTGCTCACGGTCCTGCTGGCGCTGGTCACCGACCGCAGCCCGCAAGGCGGTTCCGAAGCCTCGCAGGCAAGGGTTTTGCAGCCCTGAGCTTCGCCCGCGACGGTTGACAGCATCGTGGGACAACCCATGATGCGGCAACAAGACAAAAACCGGGGAAACGCCATGGCCGACAATCCAGATCTCGTGATCCGCGGCGGCAACATTGCCGACGGTTTCGGCGGCGAGCTGTTCGAGGCGGACGTGGCGATCACGGGCGGCCGCATCACCGAAGTCGGCCGCGTCTCCGGCAAGGGCAAGGAAGAGATCGACGCCAAAGGCAAACTGGTCACGCCGGGCTTCGTCGACGTTCACACCCATTATGACGGCCAGGTCACCTGGAGCCAGGAGATCACGCCCTCGTCGCAGAACGGCGTTACCACCGCCATCATGGGTAATTGCGGCGTCGGCTTCGCGCCCTGCCGGCCATCGGATCATCAGCGGCTGATCCAGTTGATGGAAGGCGTCGAGGACATTCCCGAGCCGGTGCTGAGCGCCGGCATTCCCTGGGCCTGGGAAAGCTTTCCCGACTACATGGACTGGCTGTCGAAGCGCAGCTTCGACGTGGATATCGGCGCGCAACTGCCGCACGCCGCACTTCGTGTCTATGTGATGGGCGAGCGCGGCGCGCGCCGCGATCCTTCCACCGCCGAGGACAACAAGGCGATGGCAGCCCTCGCGGGCGAAGCCGTCCGCGCCGGCGCGCTGGGTTTTTCCACCTCACGCACGCTCAACCACCGCACCTCGACCGGCGACTTCACCCCGACCTTGAAGGCGGGCGAGGACGAACTGACCGCGATCGCCGGCGCGATGCATGGCGTCGGCCGCAGCGTGCTGCAATTCGTGCTCGATCTCTCCACTTTGCACGAAGACCTGCCGATGATGCTGCGGGTGGCGGAGAATACCAGATGCCCGATCTCGTTCTCGATCACCCAGAACGACAAGGCGCCGCAGCGCTGGCGCCAGACGCTGGACAGCATCGGCGAGGCTTCCGCCCGGGGCCTTTCGATCACCGCGCAGATCGCCGCGCGCCCGGTCGGGCTGCTGCTCGGACTGGAGCTGTCGCGCAACCCGTTCCAGACCCATCCGAGCTACAAGGCGATCGCTCATTTGCCGCTGGCCGAGCGGCTCAAGCGGCTGCATCAGCCCGAGGTGCGCGCGGCGATCCTGAGCGAAACGGCGACCTCGACCGACGATCCGCTGTTCTTCCGGCCAAACTACGACAAGATGTACCTGCTCGGCGATCCCCCGGATTACGAACAGCCGCCGGAAAACACGCTGGGCGCCCAAGCGAGTCGTCAGGGACGGCAGCCGGAAGAGCTCGCCTATGACGCGATGCTGTCGGACGAAGGCCGCGGCATGCTCTATGTGCCGTTTCTCAACTACGCCGACGGCAATCTCGATGCCACGCGCGAAATGCTGACCGATCCGCATTCGGTGCCGGGATTGAGCGACGGCGGCGCGCATTGCGGCATCATCTGCGATGCCAGCTTCCCGACCTATCTGCTGACGCACTGGACGCGCGACCGCAGGCGCGGCGAGAAACTCTCGATCCCCTTCGTGGTGGCGGCGCAGTCGCGCAAGACCGCGCTGTCGGTCGGCCTCTCCGATCGCGGCGTGATCGCGCCGGGCTACAAGGCCGACGTCAACGTCATCGACTACGACCGGCTGCATTTGCATCCGCCGAAAGTGCATTACGACCTGCCCGTCGGCGGCCGCCGCCTGCTGCAACAGGTCGACGGCTACGACGCCACCATCGTCTCCGGCCTGGTGACGCAACGCGGCGGGTTAGCGACCGGCGCGCGTTCGGGCCGCCTGGTGCGCGGCGCGCAGGGCGGTTCGCGGAAAATTGAGGCTGCGGCGTTTTAGAACTGCGCAGTCGTCCCCGCGAACGCGGGGACCCATACGCCGTGGCTTATCGGTTACGCAACGGGGTTAGTAGCCTTCGCAACAATTTACGTCGGTGGTTATGGGTCCCTGCTTTCGCAGGGACGACAATCTTTGTTTGCGCCGGCACGACGCTATTGTCTTTGCTCGCTTACGCGAACTTCGGTTGCCCCACTTGCGCCATCAGGCGCGCGCGCTCGGTGTTGGGCCACAGCAAGAGCAGGCCGAGCAGTCCGGACGCGACCATGATGACGGCGTTGATGGTGAAGCCGGTAATGTAGCCCTCGACCAGCCCGCCTGCGTGCTGGATCACGCTGCCCATCACCGAGGGGGCAATGATGCCGGCGAGTGTGTAGATCGCGCCGTAGATCGAGATCACCGCGCCGCGCTGCGACACCGGCGTGAATTCGCTCAGCATCGGCGGACAGACCACATAGATCGATCCGCTGAGCCCTGTTCCGATCACCAGTACCGCAATGCGCAGCCCGGCATCATCGACATATGTAAGAGTTGCCAGGATCAAGCCGCCGACGATCAGGGGTACCGAACCGAGCACGCCGCGCGCGCCGCGGGTGGACATGCCGCCCGCCATCAGCACCTGCGAAATCCACCCGGTAAGCAGCACGATGGTGGCGCCGAACACCCAGGGCAGGACCGAAATCAATCCCGCGTCCTTTTGCGAGAAGCCGAGACCTTTGATAATGAAGGGCGTGAACCAGGTGAGGCCGAGCGACAGCGCCCAGTAGGCGCCGAAGGTCGCCGCGCAGCAGCCGATGAAGGTCCGCGAGGTAAGAAGCTGCAAATAGGGAATGCGGGGATCGGCCTTGGCCATCGCCACGGTTTGAACCAGCGGCCCTTCCTTGCCCATGACCAGCCACGCCGCCGCCCACATCAGGCCGACGACGCCGAGCGCTCCGAACGCATAGTGCCAGCTGTGATTGACGATCACCCAGTTCAGCGCCGGCACCGCGAGGATGACGCCGAACGCCGAGCCCTGCGCCAGGATCGCGGTAGGCAGCGTCCGCTTCTCGTCGGGGAACCATTTGTAGATCGCATGCACGGCGACCGAACTCGCCGGGCCCTCGCCGGCGCCGAGGATCACGCGACAGATCAGCAGCGTGGTGAAGCTGACCGTGCCCACCATCGGAAACTGCGCCAGCGCCCAGATCACCGCGAGCGCCAAGAGCACCCAGCGCGTCGCGATGCGATTGACGATGAAGCCGACGACGATGGCCGAGATCGAAAACAGGAAGAAGAACGAGGAGCCGAGCAGACCGAACTGTTCAGGCTCCAGTTTCAGCTCGGTCATGATCGGAACGCCGGCGAGGCCGACCACTATCTTGTCTGCGAAATTGACCAGCATGAACAGAAACAGCAGAAAGGTGATTGTCCAGGCGCCCTTGGGCGTCGGTTGGGCGGTCATGTTCTCTCCCCGATTATCGTTCGTCCGGCCTGTTGCGCGGCCCGCCCAATGCTACCCGGGGTATCGGGCAATGCAACTGAACATTTTGGGCGGACCGGGTGCGCCGCAACGAAGCCGCCACCTGCTTATGCCGCACGGGCTGTTCTCCAAGCACCCTGCAACCTGATCACGATCGCGTCCCGCGCCGATTGAGACCGTGATCTCTCCGTGCAGCCTTGCTATGTTGCCAAGGAAATTATCAGGGGTTTTTGATGCCAAGTTTGACGCCAGGATTGATCCGTTGCCGTGGGAGCGCCATCGGCGCGCTTGTATTGCTTTCGATGCTCGCGGGATGGGGCGCAGTGCGGGCCGAGGACGCCAAGGCGCCGGATTATGAGGCCATGGTGGCCGCGCCCGACCGCAGCGATGCCGACCGGCAGACCGATATACGCCGCCAGCCCGCAAAAATGCTCGCCTTCACCGGCGCGCGGCCTGGAATGAAGGTGCTGGATATGGGGGCCGGCGCCGGCTACAGCACGGAGCTGTTGGCGCGCGCCGTCGGCCCCGACGGCAAGGTCTACGCGCAGGAATCGGCAGGGGTGATGGAGCGGGTGAAGGACAAGTTCGACATCCGCGCACAGTCTCCGGCGATGAAAAACGTCGTGCACCTGATCCGGAATTACGACGATCCCTTACCGCCCGAAATCGGCGGACTCGATCTGATCACGTTCTTCTTTGCCTATCACGATGTGACCTACATGCCGGCCGATCGCGCCGAGATGGACCGGAAGATGTTCGCTGGCTTAAAACCCGGCGGCTTCCTGGTCATCGCCGACCATTCCGCGCGCGCAGGCGACGGTACCAGCGTGGCGAAGACGCTGCACCGGATCGAGGAGAGCACGCTGCGCAAGGAGGTCGAAGCCGCCGGATTCAAGCTTGTGGCAGAAGCCGATTTCCTGCGTGACCCCGAAGACCCGCGGGACGCGGCGGTGTTCCGTCCGGCCGTCCCGGTCGATGAATTCGTGCTGAAATATCAGAAGCCGCTGTGACAATTCGCGTCCGCTTCGCATGGCAACCGGCAAATCAATCGTGCTGAGCGTCCGCCATCTGGCAAAAACCTATCGCTCCGCCGGCGAAGACGTCGTGGTGCTGCGCGGCGTCAACCTCGATATCGCGGCCGGCGAGCGCGTGGCGCTGACCGGGGAATCCGGCAGCGGCAAAAGCACGCTGTTGCATCTGATCGCCGGCCTCGATCGTCCCGACGGCGGCGAGATCAGGCTGGCCGACAGCGCCATTTCCGATCTCGGCGACGCCGGCCGCGCCGAACTGCGCCGCGACCGGCTGGGGCTGGTGTTCCAGCAGTTCAACCTGATCCCGAGCCTGAGCGTCGAGGATAATCTGAAATTCCAGTCGCGCATCGCCGGCCGCCATGATGCCGCCTGGCATGCCGAACTGATCGAGCGCCTCGGGCTCGGTGCCTTGCTCAGGCGCTATCCGGAGCAATTGTCCGGCGGACAGCAGCAGCGGGTCGCAATCGGCCGCGCGCTCGCGGTCAAACCGCTGCTGCTGCTCGCCGATGAGCCCACCGGCAACCTCGACGAGGCGACCGCGGATGACGTTCTGGCGCTGACGCGCGATCTCGTGACGCGAACCGGCTGCGGCTTCCTGATGGTGACGCATTCGGCGCGGCTCGCCGCCACGCTCGACCGCCAGATCAATCTGCATGCGGGACTGATCGCATGAGCCGCATGCTCTGGATTCTCGCGGTGCTGTTGAGCCACTGGCGGCGGCATCCGATGCAGCTCGCGACCCTCTTGATCGGGCTGATTTCCGCGACCGCTCTGTGGAGCGGCGTGCAGGCGCTGAACGCGCAGGCCCGCGACAGTTACGACCGCGCCGCCGCGACCTTCGGCGGCGCGCGAACCGCAATGCTGGTTGCCCGCAACGGCGCGACCTTCCCGCAAAAACTCTTTGTCGATCTGCGCCGCGCCGGCTGGCCGGTATCTCCCGTGCTCGAAGGCCGCGTTCAGATCGACGGGCGCTCGTTCCGGCTGTTGGGCATCGAACCCATCACCATCCCGGTCGAAGTCGGCAATGCGCCGGCGATCGGCCGGGCCGGCCTGCAATCCTTCCTGACGCCGCCGGGCGAAACGCTGGTGGCGCCGGATGTGCTCGGCGATCTCAATTTGAAGGAAGGCGCGACGCCGCTTTCGAGCGACGGCGCCTCGCTGCCGCCACTGCGTGCGCAGGCGGAACTGGTGCCGGGCGTGCTGGTGGTCGACATCGGCGTCGCGCAAAGGCTGCTCAACAGGCCGGACCAGATCTCCCGGCTATTGATCGGCAAGACAAGCGGCAAGCTGGCGCCGCTCGAAACGATCGCCGGCGACCAGCTCCGGCTGGTGCAGCCGGACGCGGAGAGCGACCTCGAACGCCTCACCGACAGCTTTCACCTGAACCTGACGGCGTTCGGTCTTTTGTCATTCGTCGTCGGGCTGTTCATCGTCAACTCGGCCATTGGCCTCGCATTCGAGCAGCGCCTGCCGATGTTGCGAACCTTGCGCGCCTGCGGGGTGTCGGCGCGCATGCTGAACGCGGTGCTGGTGGTCGAGCTGGTATCGCTGGCGCTGGTCGCCGGCCTCGTTGGCCTGGTCTGCGGCTATTTGATCGCGGCGGCGCTGTTGCCTGACGTCGCGGCCTCGCTGCGCGGACTTTATGGGGCGCAGATTCCCGGCCAGCTGACGCTCAAGGGTGAGTGGTGGCTCGCCGGTATCGTTATCAGCATTGCCGGCGCGCTGGCAGCGGCGACCACCAGTCTTGCAAAAGCGATCCGCCTGCCGATCCTGGCGGCGGCACAGCCCTATGCCTGGCAGCAGGCGCAGCAGCGCTGGCTGATCCTGCAGAGCGCGCTGGCGCTCGCCGTGCTCGCCGCCGCGGGCCTGATCCTGTGGTACGGCGATTCGCTGGTATCGGGGTTTGCCGTGCTCGCGGCCTTGCTGCTCGGCGCGGCGCTGATCCTGCCGGCGATCCTCGAGCGGCTGCTTTCGCTCGGCCAGCGGCAGGCCGATGGCGCGCTCGCAGGCTGGTTCTGGGCCGACAGCCGCCAGCAACTTTCGGGATTGTCGCTGGCCTTGATGGCGCTGTTGCTCGCGCTCGCGGTCAATGTCGGCGTCGGCACCATGGTGGAAACGTTCAGCCGGACTTTTGTCACCTGGCTGGACGGGCGGCTGGCGGCAGACGTCTATGTCAACGCATCCGACGCCGCGCAGGCGACGGAAATCAAGGCGTGGCTCCGCGAGCGTGGCGAAGTCTCGGCGATTCTGCCCGGCGGCCGGGCCGAAGTGCAGATGGCGGGAGCGCCGATGGAGATCCTGGGCATCGCCGATCACGCCACCTATCGCGATCACTGGCCGCTGCTTGAAGCCACAGCCAACGCCTGGAACAGGCTTCGTCCGGGCGATGCCGGCCTCATCAGCGAACAACTGGCCCGGCGCCTGAAACTCGGCATCGGCGATGCCGTCGAGGTTCCCGCGACAGGCGGCAACTGGAAACTCGAGATCGTCGGCATCTATGCTGATTACGGCAATCCGAAGGGCCAGATCGCCGTCAATATCGCGGCATTGACGCGCCATTTCCCCGAAGTGCCGCTGACGCGCATGGGCCTGCGCGTCTGGCCCGCGGCCATCCCGGCGTTGATGTCGGCGTTGCAGGAAAAATTCGGTCTCGACGGCCGCAATTTGATGGACCAGGTCACGCTGAAAGCGGAGTCGACGCGAATCTTCAATCGAACCTTCGCGGTGACGGCGGCGTTGAACGCTTTCACGCTGGGCGTTGCCGGCATCGCACTGCTGACGAGCCTCTTGACCCTGAGCAATTCCCGCCTGCCGCAGCTCGCGCCCTTATGGGCGATCGGCATCACCCGGCGGCGGCTGGCGGCGATCGAACTGCTGAAAACCCTGTCGGTGGCGCTGATCACCACCCTGCTGGCGCTGCCGCTGGGCCTCTTGGTGGCGTGGTGCCTGATTGCGGTGGTGAATGTGAAAGCCTTCGGCTGGCGATTGCCGTTCCATGTTTTCCCGCTGCAATTGCTGCAGCTGTTGGCGGTGGCGATGGCGGCATCGCTGCTGGCTGCGCTGCTTCCCGTGGTCAAACTGGCGCGCATGCAGCCGGCGCGCCTGATCAAGATTTTCGCCGATGAGCGATAGTTTTTCGATCACGCGGCGCGCCGTGCTCGGCGGCGCCGTGCTTCTCGGGCTCGGCCGCAATGGCGCGCGGGCGCAAGGCTTTGCCGGGCTCGGCAAGGACGCAGAAGGATTCGCGCCCGTCGTGCCCGGCAGGATCTTTTCGTTTCCGGCCGATCACGGTCCGCATCCCGATTATCGTATCGAATGGTGGTACCTGACGGCGAATCTCAGGGATGCCTCCGGCGCGGCCTATGGCGTGCAGTGGACCCTGTTCCGGCAGGCCGCACGGTCCGGCGCGCAAGGCGAAGGCTGGGCCAGCCAGCAGCTCTGGATGGGCCACGCCGCCGTAACCCGCGCCGACACCCACCGCACGACCGAGAAATTCGCCCGCGGCGGGATTGGACAGGCCGGGGTCGAGGCAAAGCCGTTTCAGGCCTGGATCGATGACTGGCAAATGCGCGGACTCGACGGCCAGCGCGACGACACCATTGCGCCGCTTGAACTCAACGCGATGGCCGCGGATTTTTCCTACGCGCTGCGCCTCGATGCCGATCGTCCGCTGGTGCTGCAGGGCGATGGCGGCTACAGCCGGAAATCGGAACGCGAACAGGCCTCGTATTATTACAGCCAGCCGTTCTTCAAGGCGGCAGGCCGCATCACCATCGACGACAAGCCCGTCGCCGTTACCGGTCTCGCCTGGATGGACCGGGAATGGAGCAGCCAGCCGCTGGCGTCCGATCAAACCGGCTGGGACTGGCTGTCGCTGCATTTCGATTCGGGCGAAAAACTGATGCTGTACCGGATGCGCCAGACCGACGGCAGGAATTACGCGTCCGCCAACTGGATCTTGCCCGACGGCAAGACCCGCCAGATCGTGTCGGCCGATATCGCGATGACGCCGAAAGCGTGGACCGCGATCGCAGATCGCAAGATCCCGACCGCCTGGGAGATCGCGATTCCGCCGCTGGCGCTCAAGATTTCCTGCGTCCCGCTGAATCCGAAAAGCTGGATGGGGACGAGTTTTGCCTATTGGGAGGGGCCGATCAGCTTTGTCGGCAGCCACAGCGGAGTAGGATATCTCGAGCTGACAGGGTATTGAGAACCCCGACGTCATAAGGGGGATTCCAAAAATGTTTCATTTCACCGCACTCGTCACCTGTCTCGCCATCGCGCTCTATTTCTTCACTTCCATCCAGGTGGCGAAGGCGCGTCAGGCGTTCGGCATCAAGGCGCCGGCCATCACGGGCAATCCCGACTTCGAGCGGGTGTTTCGCGTGCAGATGAACACGCTGGAATGGATGCCGATTTTCCTGCCCTCGCTCTGGCTGTTTGCGATCTACATCAGCGATCCCATTGCAGCGGCCGTCGGCGCCGTCTGGATCGTCGGCCGCGTTCTCTATATGACCGGCTATTCACAAGCCGCCGAAAAGCGCAGCCGGGGATTTGGCATTCAGGCGCTGGCGGCCGGCGTGCTCTGGCTGGGCGCGCTCGGCGCCATCGTCTGGCGCCTCATTCACGCTTAACCGCTAGATGAAGGCGACGGCGACGCTGCTTAGGTTGCGCCGAACAACGCCGCAGCGCTGGCGCAACCGCTCCGGCTCGATCAGGAGATCAAACTCAATCGGGAGTTCGTGCGGTTGCGCCACGTCAAGCACCGCTTCGTGATCCGACAGATTCCGAACAAAGCAATCGGTGCTGCTGCGACTGCCGAGCAACTCAATTCTTGCCGGCTTGCGCGGCCCCGATCCGCACCCTCTGGACTTTCCGTTCATTTCGATCACCCCCGTGAGCGACCCAAACATGACGGATTTGACGATTTGACCGGTTAATTTTGCGGCACGTAAGATTCCGGGCCTCGCATATACATGGCGCCTTGCTTGAACGATTTCCGCCGGACCTGGCGAGCCTGCCTCGGTCTCGTCTCATGCGCGGGCCGGTTTGCTGACCCGCGCCGGCCAGCTTCCGCGTCCCATTTGGTTGCGGTAGTGTCGCAGCCAGCCGCGGCGAGCAATGACCGCGTCAGGGGAGAACGAACAAGATGGCCCGCCTGCCCTATCTCGAGGCCGACCAGGTCGCCCCCGAATATCGCGACATGCTCAAGCGCAACACCAATCTGCACAAGCTGCTGGTCAACTCCCCCGACATGGCGCGCGCCTTCAACGGCATCGGCGGCTATATCCGCTTCAAGAGCAAGCTCGACCCGCGCTTGCGCGAACTCGCGATCCTGCAGGTCGGCTGGCTGGAGAAGTCGGAATATGAATTCACCCATCATGTGAAGATCGGCAAGGAATTCGGCGTCACCGACGCCGACATCGAGGCGCTGATGGCGGAGACCGAAGGAAAAACCACCGCCCTCGAGCCGCTGGCCAAGGCGATCCTGAAGGGCGCCCGCGAGATGGTGCGCGAGCTTGCGATGTCGGAGCTAACCTTCGCCGAAATCAAGAAGCAGCTGTCCGACGAGCACATGACCGATCTCGTGCTCACCATCGCCTTCTATTGCGCGGTCGTCCGCGTGCTCGCCACCATGAAGATCGATAACGAACCTGCTTACAAAGAGGTACTGAAACAGTACCCGATCCCGGGAGTGAACTGACATGCGTTTGAAAGATCGTGTCGCCATCGTCGTCGGCGCCGGGCAGAGCCCCGGCGAGGGCATGGGCAACGGCCGCGCCACCGCGCTGACCTTCGCGCGCGAGGGCGCTCGCGTGCTGTGCGTGGATCACCATCTCGATTCCGCCCGGGAAACCGTCGATCTGATCGGCGCCAAGGGCGGTACCGCGGCGGCCTTCAAGGCCGACGTCACCAAAAATGCCGAGCTCAAGGCCATGGTGGAAGATGCAATAGCCCGCTGGGGCCGCATCGACATCCTGCACAACAATGTCGGCGTCAGTCTTTCGGGCGGCGACGCCGAGCTGCTCGACTTCACCGAGGAAGCGCTCGAGCGCTGCGTGGCCATCAACCTCAAGAGCTGCATCTTCGCCGCCAAGCACGTGATCCCGGTCATGCGGGCGCAGCAAAGCGGCGCCATCATCAACATCTCGTCGATGGCGGCGATCACCACCTACCCTTACGTCGCCTACAAGGCGACCAAAGCGGCGATGATCGCCTTCACCGAGCAGCTTGCCTACCAGAACGCCGAATACGGCATCCGCGCCAACGTCATCCTGCCCGGCCTGATGAACACGCCGATGGCGGTCGATACCCGCGCCCGCGAATTCAAGAAGAGCCGCGCCGAGGTCGAGGCCGAGCGCGACGCCAAGGTGCCGCTGCGCCGGAAGATGGGTACCGGCTGGGACGTCGCCAACGCCGCGCTGTTTTTGGCTTCCGACGAGGCCAATTTCATCACCGGCGTGACGCTGCCAGTGGACGGCGGCGCCAGCGTAAGGCGGGGCTAGCCCGCCGCGACGCCGACGCGCTCAGGGCGTCCGCAGTGTGGGCGCGCTCTCGTCTTTTTCGCGAACCGTCCGCAGTTCGTACCAGAGCGCATTGAGGATGCCGACGGTGGCGGCAAGTCCGAGGCCGAGGATCCAGGCAAAGTACCACATCGTTCGTCTCCGCTTTTTCCGCGAGCCTCCGCTCTGATTCATCAGAACCGAGGCTCCGTTTTGTTTGTTCGACGCGTTTTCTTTACGCGAACCGGAATCCACTTCGCTTGAAAACGCTATGGCTCAGTAGGCCGACGATCCGGCGCGTTCGATGGTCGTGGCGCTGACCTTGCCCCACAGCACCTTGTAGACCCAGGCGGTGTAGGCGAGCACGATCGGCAGCAAGATCACGGTTGCGATCAGCATGTTGCGAAGCGTCGCATGGCTCGACGAGGCGTCGAACACGGCGAGCGAATCGTTCGGGTTGGTGCTCGACGGCAGGATGATCGGAAACATCGACAAACCGACGGTCGCGATAATGCAGGCGATGGCGAGCTTGGAGGCGAGGAAGGTCAGGCCGGACCGGCGTGCGCCGAAGCCCGCCGCCGCCAGCAGCGGCGCGACGATGCCGAGCAGCGGCACGATCGCAAGCCACGGCGTGGCGCGGAAATTCTGCAGCCATGCCGCCGAATTGAGCGTCACGGTCTTGCCGAGTGGATTGGATGGCCCATCCCACACGATCGGGCTCGTTACCTGATAGCCGCCGAACGCTCCTAACCAGATCAGGATGCCGCCGCCCGCGAACAGGATCGCGGTGATCAGCGCCGCTTTCGATCCAAACGCCGCCGCGCGCTCGGCCACCGGACCTTCCGACTTGAAGCAGAGCCACGCAGCGCCGTGCATGACGATCATGGAAAGCGACACCAGCCCGCAGTAAAACGCCAGCGGATTGAGCAGGCCGAACAGATTGCCTTCA
>Ga0265325_10002008_pt1 | contig 13973 bp, 20 predicted proteins | sample 41420metaG_FD_202090 | JGI IMG/M metagenome (GOLD analysis project Ga0265325, IMG submission 202090) | Rhizosphere microbial communities from Carex aquatilis grown in University of Washington, Seatle, WA, United States - 4-14-20 metaG | ecosystem: Host-associated > Plants > Roots > Rhizosphere...
CAAAGGCGAAGCCGCTCTCCTTCAGCAGGCGGCCTGCAGCTTGGGCTTCGGCGAGGCCCTTTTCCGTGAGGCCGACGTCTGTCCAGCCGGTAAAGCGGTTTTCCTGGTTCCAGACGGATTCTCCGTGGCGAAGCAATACGAGCTTGTGCATGACTGATCCCGAAAGCGCGGTTGAGGAAGGGGATAAATGATAAGCCGCAACCGACGCAGTGCAAAAACGGTAATCTATAATATTCGGATCTTAGGGCGAACGATTTCGGGAGCACGATGTGAACAACCTCATCATCCACGACTTGATCGACCACCGGGAACACATCGAGACCGCAGCCCGGGCATTGAAGGCTATTTCCCACCCGCTGCGGCTGAAGATTCTGTGCGTCGTCGGCGATCAGGAAGTCTGCGTTCAAGACATCGTCGATGCGGTCGGTACCTCACAAAGCAATATTTCCCAACACCTGGGCATCCTGCGCGACAAGGGGGTATTGCAGACGCGCAAGGATGCCAACCGGGTGTACTATCGTGTCGCCGATCAGCGTACCTTGCAGCTGATCGTGATGATGCGCGAGATCTTTTGCGGCGTGCCGCGGCTTACCACTTGAGAGAACAAATGGACTTCGTTCAACAGAACATTATGTGGGTCATGCTTGCCGTCGTCAGCGGCGGCATGCTGATCGTGTCCTTGATCCGCGGCGGCGGCAAGGGTATTTCGGTGACCGAGGCGACCTTGCTGATCAATCGCGAGGATGCCGTGGTTGTTGACGTGCGGGAAACGCAGGAATGGTCTTCTGGCCACATTGCCAATGCCCGCCACCTTGCCCTTGGGCAGTTGGACAAGCGCCTCAGCGAACTGGAAAAATTCAAGAGCAAGCCGGTGATTGTCTGTTGTGCCAGCGGCAACCGCTCTTCGTCAGCCTGCGGCACACTCAAGCGGGCCGGGTTCGAGCGCGTCTTCAGTCTTTCCGGCGGCATTGGCGCCTGGAAGGATGCCGGCCTGCCCGTCACCAGCAAGGGCTGAGCCGTGGCGAAAGTCCTCATGTATGCGACCGCGGTCTGTCCCTACTGCGTCCGCGCCGAGCAGCTGCTCAAACGCAAGGGCGTCAGCGAGGTCGAGAAGATCCGCATCGACATGGACCCGGCACGGAGCGAGGAAATGATTGCCCGCACGGGGCGGCGCACCGTGCCGCAGATATTCATCGGCGAGACCCATGTCGGTGGCTGCGATGACCTTTACGATCTGGATCGGCGAGGCGGCCTTGACCTCCTGCTGGCGTCGGCTTGAGCCTGCGGTAGAATCCGTCCTTTCGTAGTTCCGATCCATTCGCTGCCCAGGAAATCTTCTTAGCCATGAGCGACCAACAGCCCGTATTCCAGATCGAAAAGATTTACGTCAAGGATATCTCTCTCGAACTGCCGAACGCCCCGCAATGTTTCCTCGAACGTGATGCGCCTGAAATTGAGGTGCAATTGCGTAGCGCCGGCAATGCCGTCGGTGAAGGAATATTCGATGTGACATTGACCGCCACGGTTACAGCGAAGATCGGCGACAAGACCATGTACCTGATCGAGGCTGGGCAAGCCGGGATTTTCCGTATTCAGAACGTTGCGGAAAGCGAGCTTGGGCCTGTGTTGGCCATCGGCTGTCCGACGATTCTGTTCCCGTACCTGCGTGAGGTAATTTCGGATGGCGTCACGCGCGGCGGCTTTGCGCCGATGGTTCTGGCGCCGGTCAACTTCGAAGCGCTCTATCAGCAGCAGCTGCAACAGCAGATCGTGGGGCAGCCTGCCGGCGGCGCTGTCCAGTGATTGCGCGAGGCCTGCTCCTGTTTGCGGCGCTAGTGGCCGTCGACATGGCTCAGGCGCTCGATTTTCGTAGCGTCGTCGAGCCGGCGCTGCTCTACGACGCGCCCTCCCAGCAGGCCTCGCCGGTGTTTGCCATCGCTCGCGGCACGCCGGTCGAAGCGGTGGTCATTCTTGACGCCTGGGTCAAGGTGCGCGACGCCAAAGGCAATCTGGCCTGGATCGAAAAGCGTTTGCTCGGCGACAAGCGCACTGTCATGGTGGCCGAAGGTCGCGTCAGTGTGCTTGCCCAGCCGGACGAAAAGGCCGCCGCGGTTTTCCAGGCTGACCGTGATGTACTGGTTGAAGTCGTCGAGGCAGCGCCTGTCGGTTGGGTCAAGGTCAGGCATCGCGACGGTCAGCAGGGGTATTTGAAGGCCGCGCAGGTCTGGGGGCTCTAGTCCGATGAGAATCGCGGTTCTCGGCGCCGGTGCCTGGGGGACCGCCCTGGCGATGGCTTTCTCGGCGCGCCACAGCGTTTGCTTGTGGACCTGGCTGGCCGAGCACGCGCAAGCCATGCAGCGCGACCGCGAAAACCGGGAGTTTCTTGCTGGTTTTCATCTGCCCGAGGCGCTGACGATTACCGCCGACGGCTCGACTGCACTCGCAGGCATCGAGCTGGCGATCATTGCCACGCCGATGGCTGGATTGCGCAATACCGTGGCGCAGTTCGGCGCACGGCAAATTCCGCACCTCTGGGTGTGCAAGGGACTTGAAGCCGGCACCGGTCTGCTGCCCCATCAAGTGGTCGCCCAAGCGGGCGGCGCTGGCCCTTGCGGGGCGCTGACTGGACCGAGTTTTGCCGATGAGGTTGCCCGTGGCCTGCCGACGGCAGCGACCATCGCGTCCCGCGACCTGCCGTTCGCCCGGGCCATGGCCGAGGCTTTGCGCACGCCGCGCCTGCGCTTCTACGCCAACGACGATGTGATCGGGGCTGAGGTTGGTGGCGCGGTGAAGAATGTGTTGGCCATTGCCACCGGTATCTGCGATGGGCTGGGGCTGGGGCTGAACGCCCGCGCTGCCTTGATGACCCGCGGTTTGGCGGAGATCACCCGTTTTGGCGTGGCGCTGGGCGCCAAGCGGGAGACTTTCATGGGCCTTTCCGGGCTTGGCGACTTGATACTTACGTGTACCGGCGACTTGTCACGCAACCGCAGGGTGGGCCTGGCCTTGGCCGCCGGCGAGGCGCTGGTAGACATTCAGCGCGATCTGGGCCATGTTGCCGAGGGGGTCATGACCGCCCGTGAGGTGGCCGCGCAAGCCAGCAGGTTGGCGATCGAAATGCCGATCACCGAGGCTGTCTGCGCCGTGCTGAATGGTGGCATCACTGCCCGCGAGGCTGTGGCATACCTGATGGAACGGGATACCAAGACTGAGTGATTGGCTGGCCGCGGCACGCCTCAGCTGCCTGGGAAGGCGATTTGCCGCCAGGCTTCGTAGATCACGATCGATACCGCGTTGGCCAGATTGAGGCTGCGATTGCCGGCAACCATCGGCAGCCGTAGCTTGTTCTCGGACATCAATTCGGCCAGAACATCGGCGGGCAAACCACTGCTCTCGGAACCAAACAGAAATGCGTCGCCGGCGGCAAAGCGAGGCATGTCGTATCGCGTCGTGCCCTTGGTTGTGACGGCGAACAACCGGGTTGCCGCAAGCGCCTGCCGGCAGGCGGGCCAATTATCGTGCACCTGTACGGCAGCAAGGTCAGCGTAATCCAACCCGGCCCGCCGCAGGGCGCGATCGCTGAGGTTGAAGCCCAAAGGGCGCACCAGATGCAGCGTGGCGCCGGAATTGGCGGCCAGGCGAATGACGTTGCCAGTGTTCGGCGGAATTTCCGGCTGGAAGAGAATGACGTGAAAGCTCATCGACGGCAAGCATAGCCGGATTCTTCGGCCCTGCGGCCACCGAGAGACAGGTGATCGCGCATGGTCCGGGCGGCGACCCAATTGGTGACCCTGGTGCCGCCATGGATTTTCAGGATTCTGGCGAATTCGTCGAGGGTCGCGCCCGTGGTCATGACGTCGTCGACAACGATGACCGATCGGCCGCCCAGGTCGAACGTGCATTCGAAGGCATGGCGCACGTTCTGGCGGCGCACGTGCCAGGGCAGGGTTGCTTGGGCAACAGCGTCCCGTCGCAGGCACCCATGCGTGACCAGGGGCAGGCCCAGTTCCCGTGCCAGTGGTCGGGCTATTTCGACCGCCTGGTTGAAGCCCCGCTGGCGCAGGCGCGGCAAGGACAGGGGTACCGGTACGATCACATCACCTGTCGGTCTGGGGCCGTCAAGCATCAGTCGGGCTAGCAGCTCGGCAACGGGCAGGCGGTGGCTATACTTCAGTGCCTGGACCAACTTGTCGATCGGAAAGGCGTAAAGACAGGCCGCGAATGTAGCGTCGAAATGCGGCGGTGTCTTGAGGCAGCTGCCGCAAGGGCCAACTGCCGGGGAACGCTCGGCACAGACAGGGCATGTCCGAGCGTCGGCGATCGGTAGTTCCTGCCGACAGGCCGGGCATAGCAAATCGCCACAGGCTTCGCCACAGAGCAGGCAATCCTGCGGCAGCAAGGCGGATAGAATCATCAATCTACACTCCGTTGCCGATTGTTCGGCGCTCATTTTGCCAAAGAATTCGTTCATGACATCAGCAATTTCGCTTTCGCCTCCAGCCTGGACCGCCGAGTCCATCGTTGCCTTGTTCGAACTCCCGTTCGCCGATCTGATTTTCCGCGCCCAGGAGACTCATCGGCGCCACTTCGATGCCAACGCTGTGCAGCGTTCGGCGCTGCTCTCCATCAAGACAGGTGGCTGTTCCGAGGACTGCGGCTACTGCTCGCAGTCGGCCCGGCGCGATACCGGCCTCGAGCGCGGCAAGCTGTTGGAACTGGATGAGGTGATCACCGCCGCCCGCGCGGCGCGAGATGGCGGCGCGACGCGCTTCTGCATGGGCGCGGCCTGGCGCGGACCGAAGGAAGGCGACCTCGCCAAGGTTATTGCCATGGTTCGGGCGGTCAAGGACCTGGGCATGGAGGCCTGCCTGACCCTGGGCTTGCTTGGCGAAGGTCAAGCCGAGCAGCTGGCCGCGGCCGGGCTCGACTATTACAACCACAATCTGGATACTGGCGCCGAGTATTACGATCAGGTGGTGACGACGCACAGCCAGCCGGCGCGGGTCGATACGCTGATGAAAGTACGCGCAGCAGGGATGAAGATATGTTGCGGCGGCATCATCGGCATGGGCGAGTCGCGCCACGTCAGAGCGTCGTTGCTGGCGCAACTGGCCAACCTCGATCCGCCGCCCGAGTCGGTGCCGATCAACCACCTGGTGGCGATTCCCGGCACACCGATGGAGAACACGCCGCCGCTCGATCCCTTCGAGTTCGTGCGCACCATCGCCTGCGCCCGCGTTACCATGCCGACGAGCTGGGTACGCTTGTCGGCCGGGCGCCAGCAGATGTCCGACGAGCTTCAAGCCTTGTGCTTTCTTGCCGGCGCCAACTCGATCTTCTATGGCGAGCGCTTGTTGACCACCGACAATGCCGAGGCGAGTTGCGACAGCGCGCTGTTTTCCCGCCTCGGGCTGCGTCCGGTGTGATGCGAGAGGCATTTTCGCGCGCCGCGGCACACTACGACGAAGCTGCGGTGCTGGCGCGCGAAACCGGACGTCGGCTGGCCGAGCGCCTGGATTGGGTGAAGCTGGCGCCGCAGCGTGTGGCCGACATTGGCTGTGCCAGCGGTGATGGCGTACGCGAGTTGCAACGCCGGTATCCTGGTAGTCAAGCCATTGCCGTGGATTTTTCGTCGGCGATGCTGCACGCCACCCGGGCTCGGGCGCCGACCCCCGGTCAGGAGCCGTTGCTGGTCAATGCCGATGCGCGTGCGCTGCCGCTGGCTGCCGGCAGCATCGATCTCGCCTGGTCCAATCTCGTCTTGCATTGGCTCGATGATCCAGTACCGGCCTTCCTGGAGATTCGCCGGGCGTTGGCGGTAGGGGGCCTGTTCAGCTTTGCCATGCTCGGCCCGGACACCTTGAAGGAACTGCGCGTCGCGGGCGCAAATACTGTGCGCCGGTTCATCGACATGCACGATATTGGCGACATGCTGGTGGCCGCCGGATTTGCCGAGCCGGTGATGGATATGGAAGTAATCACGCTCAGCTATCGGCGCGCCGCCGATTTTCTTGCCGATCAACGGCACCTCGGTGTGCGTGATGGCCTGCTTGGTCAATTGTCCTGGCGGCAGGCCCGGCAAGCACTTGCCGCCTGGCGGCGGACCGACGACGGCAGACTGCCGGCCAGTTTCGAGATCATCTATGGTCACGCCTGGAAGGGCGAAGCGACGACTAGCGACGACGGGCGCAGCATTATCCGCTTCCACAGGCCTTGACCTGCGCCAGACTAGCCAGGGGCTGTCAGCGACGAGGCGTGATGGTGATCACGCGGGCCGCCATGTTGCGGCCATAAGCACCTGCTGACTGCCGGCGGCGCTCCTGTTCGCGCCACCAGAAACGGACACCGAGCAAGGCGGCCAGCATGAGCCCGTAGATCAGCGGCTCGCGGGTATCGATCTTGACCATCCACCAGAAATGCACAATTGCGATGATACCGATGGCGTAGATGGTGCGATGCAGCTCCCGCCAACGTCGAGCGCCCAGGCGACGGATCGCCGCATTGAAGGAGGTCGCCGCCAAAGGCAGCAGCAGACAATAGGCGGTAACACCGGCGGTGATGAACGGTCGTTTGAGAATGTCCTTGGCGATTGCCGGCCAATCGAAGAATTGGTCGAACCAGAGATAGGTCGTCAGATGCAGGCTGGCGTAGAAGAACGTGAATAGGCCGAGCATGCGCCGCAGCCGGCCGAGCCAAGGCTGGTGGGCGAGCTTGCGCAATGGCGTCACCGCAAGCGTCAACAGCAGGAAGCGCAATGTCCAGTCGCCCATGCCGCGAGTCAAAGTCTCGATCGGATTCGCGCCCAGGCTGTCCTGCTGGAAGGACCAAGCGTAATAGGCCAGCGGCCCGAGGCTGAGCAGGAAGAGGATGACTTTGGCAACGCCGATGCCTCGATCGGTCAAAAGAACCTCCTCAGGTCCATGCCGGCGTAAAGCTGCCCGACCTGCTCGGCGTAGCCGTTGAACATCAGGGTCGGCCGCTTCAGAAATTCTCCCAGGCGTCGTTCCTTGGCCTGGCTCCAGCGCGGGTGATCGACCTCGGGATTGACGTTGGAGTAGAAGCCATATTCCGTCGGGCCGGCACTTACCCAAGAGGTGTTCGGCTGTCGATCGGTAAAGCGGATCCGCACGATCGACTTGGTGCTCTTGAAGCCGTACTTCCACGGCACGGCCAGGCGCAGCGGCGCACCGTTCTGCTTCGGCAGAATCTCGCCATAAAGGCCGAATACCAGCAAGGCCAGCGGATGCATGGCTTCATCCAGCCGGAGGCCTTCCTGATAAGGCCAGTCGAGCAGCTTGCGGCGCACGCCCGGCATGACGTCGGGCTGCAGAGCCGATTCGAAACTCACGTACTTGGCGTCCGCCATGGGTTCAACTTGCTTGAGCAGCACCGATAGCGGAAAACCGATCCATGGCACGACCATGCTCCAGCCCTCGACGCAGCGCAGACGGTAGACGCGCTCTTCCATCGCCGCCAGGCGCTGGACGTCCTCGATTGCCATGGTTCTGGGACGTTTTACCAATCCGTCGAGCGTTATCGACCAGGGCCGCGTACGCAATGCCGACGCGTGACGCGCCGGATCTTCCTTATCGCTGCCGAACTCGTAAAAGTTGTTGTAGCCCGTGACATGCGCGTAGGGCGTCGGAGTTTCGGTGGATGAATAGGCGATGGCCGGCTTGGCCGCGAGCGCCTCCTTGGCCTGGGCAGTGGGCAAGCCAAGGCTCGCTATGGCGCCGGCGGCCAGACGAATGAACTCGCGCCGACGCTCGAAGGTCGCTGGCGACGTGATCTCCGAAGGGGGCGGTTGGTCGAACTTGCTCATCGCGCATCTCCAGCGCCAGGAAGTGAACAAGAGACACGGCGCCGCAGCATTTGTTCCGGGCGCAAAAAAAGGCGGCTGCTGCCGCCCCTTCTGTTGCTCGGACCGGGTCAGTCCCGGGACTTCCTAACGCAGCCCGGAAACGTAGTCGGCGACCGCCCTGATTTCGGCATCGGTCATCTTGACCGCCACCATGCGCATCATCCGGTTGGGGTCATTGGCGCGGCCGTTCGGATCCTTCGGATCGGCTCCGGAAGCGCGGAAAGCCTTCAACTGTGCTTCCAGATACTCGGCGTACTGGCCGCCGATGCGGGGAAACATGGCGGGGATGCCGGCACCGCTAGGACCGTGGCAACCAGCGCAGGCCGGCAGACCCTTGCCCAAGTCGCCGCCACGAAACAGCTTCTGGCCGAAATCGATGGTCTCGCGATTCTTGGCGATTTCGCCCTTCTGCTTTTGCGACGAGAAATAGGCCGCGAAGTCGCGCATCTGCTCTTCGTTGTACGCGGCGATCATGCCGTTCATGATCGGGTTGGTCCGCTCCGGCTTGCCTTCCGGCCCGGTCTTGAAGTTGGTCATCTGCTTGAACAGATAGTCGGCATTCTGGCCGGCGAGCTTGGGGTTGACGGGGACTACGCTGTTGCCGTCGGCACCGTGGCAAGCGCCACAGACCGCAGAGGCGATTGGCTGGCCTTTGGCGGCATCGCCCTTGTAGGCGGCCTTGGCGGGCTCATTGGCGTGAACGGTAGCGGCTGTCGCCAGCAGAGCGAACATCAGCGACGGCAGCATCAGGGAACGCTTCATCTTTGGAACTCCTGGACGGTCCGGGGGTTGATTCATAAACATGCTATTCTACCCGAACTAATTACCTTTCGTGCCTAGGCGTTTCTCCGCGTTTGACCCATGTCCTTGTTCCGTCACGCGGTATTTGAAATTTCAGCGGCCCAGCCGGACCAAATGCCGGCAGCTACCGGGCCGGAAATTGCATTTGCCGGCCGTTCCAATGCTGGCAAGTCTTCGGCGATCAATACGCTGGTGGGACATACGCGCCTGGCATTCGTCTCCAAGACTCCGGGGCGGACACAACTGATCAATGTCTTCCGCCTGCGTGGCGGCGCTGCCCTGGTCGACCTGCCCGGCTATGGCTATGCCGACGTGCCGGAACCGATCCGCCGTCAATGGACCGTCCTGCTCGAGCACTATTTGAGCCGCCGCCAGGCGCTGGTCGGGCTGGTGATGATCATGGATGCAAGGCGGCCGTTGACCGAACTCGATCGCCAGATGCTCAATTGGTTTGGCCCCACGGGCAAGCCAATACATTGCCTGTTGACCAAGGCTGACAAGCTTAGTCGCCAGGAGCAGACCAGAACCCTGCGCGCGGTCCGCGACGAAGTTGCCGGCGCCGGATCGCCGATAACCGTCCAACTGTTTTCCAGTCTGAAGAAAACGGGGATCGATGAAGCAGAGGGCATCATCTCCGGATGGTTATAGGCTGCGGGAAAAGAAACGCCCCCGGCCAAAGGGGAGAGGCCGGGGGCGAAACGCCTTAAGTTTGATTAAGGCACCCGCTCAGGGAGGTGAAGCGGGAGACGGCAGAGCGCCGTCTGTGGAATAAGATGGGATCCGCTTGAGAAAGTTCAATCGTTTTGCGAGAGAGAATATGAATCAGTCAGGTGCCTTTCCCTTTTGCCGGATGCGGCGTATGCGCAAGGACGATTTTTCGCGCCGTCTGATGCAGGAAAATCGGCTCAGCGTCGATGACCTTATCTATCCGGTCTTTGTCCTTGAGGGCAGTGGACGTACTGAGGCGGTCGCGTCCATGCCGGGAGTGGAGCGGGTGAGCCTGGATCGCCTGCTGCCGGTGGCAGAGCGGGCATTGCGGCTCGGTGTGCCGGCATTGGCGCTGTTCCCCGTCATCGATCCGGCGAAGAAATCCCTGACCGCCGAAGAGGCGTGGAATCCAGAAGGTCTGCTGCCGACGACGGTTGCCCGGCTGAAAAAAGAATTGCCCGAATTAGGCATCATCACTGACGTTGCCCTTGATCCCTATACCAGTCATGGTCAGGACGGCTTGATTGCAGCCGACGACCCCAGCGCCTACGTTCTGAACGACGAGACCCTGGCCGCTCTGGTAAAGCAGGCGTTGACTCACGCCCAAGCCGGTGCCGACGTTGTCGCGCCTTCCGACATGATGGATGGGCGTATTGGGCGAATCCGCGCGGCGCTCGACGCTGAGAAGCTTATCCATACCCGCATCCTGGCTTATTCGGCCAAGTATGCCTCAAGTTTCTACGGGCCATTCCGCGATGCGGTCGGTTCGGCGGCGAATCTGGGTAAGGGCAACAAGAAGACTTACCAGATGGATCCGGGCAACTCCGACGAGGCTTTGCGCGAGGTTGCCCTTGATCTCGAGGAGGGCGCTGATATGGTCATGGTCAAGCCGGGCATGCCGTACCTTGACATTGTCCGCCGCGTCAAGAACGAGTTCGGTGTGCCGACTTATGCCTATCAGGTGAGCGGCGAGTATGCGATTCTGAAGGCGGCTGCGGCAAACGGCTGGCTGGACCACGATGCCTGCATGCTGGAAGCCTTGCTGTGCTTCAAGCGTGCAGGTGCCGATGGCGTTCTGACCTACTTTGCGCTCGACGCCGCCGAGTTGTTAGGGCATTAAGCCTTTCAGCAGGCTGTCGACTTCGTTCTGCGACAACTTGCCGTCGTCGGCGGACGCCTCCACGACGATGGCGCCGACCAGTGCCTTCATTGCCCGGCGGATGGCTTGACCGGCGAGGTCCTGGAATTCCTGGGCAACCATGATGTTGGTCAGATGGCCGCTGATGCCGGTGAGTGCAATTTCGATGTCACGGCGCGACCAATCCTTGCCCAGCGTGTCCCGAGTGCCGGCAATGACTTGCTTGGCAGCCTCCGCCTCGGCCAGCGACTTGTCGGCGGCCTCCGACATCATGCGTTCGACATTGCCCAGGATGGCCGAGATCACCTTGGGATCGTTGGCGCTGCGCTTGCTGAGTCCTTTGGCGGCCTGATTGAGTTCCCTGGCCAGCAGTTTGAGTTCCTGCAACACCTTGCCGGTTGCCGGTGCCGGGCCTTTTGCACTGCTGGTCGGGGCCTTCCGGCTCGCGGTCTTGGTTGGGTTCGATTTCATGATTGTCCTCAGCTTATCAGCAACGGCCACTGTACGGGCCAGAACGCCAATGGGTCCTGGCGGAAACCACTTTTGACGAAACGATGCCAGCGGCCGACGACATGACAGATCAAGGCATCGGCGTGGGCGATGAAGTCATGATTCTCCGCCAGGCTTCCCTGGGCGGCGGCAACGCGCAATGCCTGCTTCAGCGAGGCTTCGATCCGGTCGAGCAATTGGTTGATGCGGGCCTGCAGGCGCGGATCTTCGTGAACGATGGCGTCGCCGATCAGCACGCGGGTCAGTCCCTTGTTCTTCTGGGCGAAAGCGAGCAGCGTCACCATCATGAGTTCCACCTGGCGCAGGCCATTTTCCTCATCCTTGGCGATCTGGTTGATCACCGAGAACAGGCTGGACTCGATGAATTCGATCAAGCCTTCGAACATTTGCGCCTTGCCGGCGAAATGCCGGTATAGAGCGGCTTCCGAAACCGATAGTTTGTGAGCCAGCAGGGCCGTGGTGACCTTCTCGCCGGCTGGATGTTCCAGCATTTGGGCAATGGTTTGCAGAATCTGCAACCTGCGTTCGCCGGGCTTGGACACGGTCCTCACGACAGCCTCATTTCGACTTGATCAAGGTGCCGACACCTTGGTCGGTGAGTATTTCCAGCAGCAGCGCGTGTTCGACTCGGCCGTCGATGATATGTACGCTTCTGACTCCACTGCGGGCGGCATCCAGTGCCGAACCGATCTTTGGCAGCATGCCGCCGGACAGGGTGCCGTCGGCTACCATGACATCGATGTCCTTGGGCGTGATGCCAGTCAGCAATTGGCCGTTGCGGTCCAGCACGCCGGGGGTGTTGGTGAGCAGGACGAGTTTCTCCGCGCCGAGGATTTCGGCGATCTTGCCGGCAACCAAGTCGGCATTGATGTTGTAGGTTTCACCCTCGGCGCCGACGCCGATTGGCGCAATGACCGGGATGAAATCTCCCGTGTCGAGAAACGAGATGATCGACGGATCGATGGAAGTGATTTCGCCGACCTGGCCGATATCGATCAGCTCTTCCGGGTTGTCCTTGTTGGGGATCAAAAGCTTGCTGGCACGGATGAAATTGCCGTCCTGGCCGGTCAGGCCGACTGCCTTGCCGCCGTGGCGGTTGATCAGGTTGACGATTTCCTTGTTCACCTGGCCGCCGAGCACCATCTCGACGATGTCCATGGTTTCCTCGTCGGTCACCCGCATGCCCTGGACGAACTTGCCTTGCTTGCCGAGCCGCTTCAAGAGATCGTCGATCTGCGGGCCACCGCCATGGACAACAACCGGATTCATGCCGACCAACTTCAGGAGGACAACGTCGCGAGCGAAGCAGTCCTTCAGCGTCGGGTCGGTCATCGCATTGCCGCCGTACTTGATGACAATGGTCTTATCGAAGAACCGTTTGATGTACGGCAATGCTTCGCCGAGGATTTTGGCCTTGGTTGCGGCCGGGACTGAAGCGGTATCGTCGGTCATGGCAAATGTCGGATTGATGGCGAACTGTGACCATTCTACTGGCGCGGCAACAAAAAGCGGGGGCCGCAGCCCCCGCCTGGTAGCGATAACCGAGTGCCGTTAATCGATAGTCAAGCGGCGCGTTTGCGCGGCCGCCTTCTTCGGCAGCGTCAATTCCAGCACGCCATCGACGAACTTCGCGCCTGCCTGGGCATCGTCCACGTCCTGGCTAAGCTGGAAGCTGCGCGAGACCTTGCCGTAGTGGCGCTCGCTGCGCAGTACCCGTTCGCCTTCCTTGACCTCCCTTTCCTGCTTGCGCTCGGCGACGATCGAAACCAGTGGGCCGTCGATATTGACGTGGATGTCTTCTTTGCGGACGCCGGGAATCTCGGCGTGGATGACGAAAGCCGCGTCCCGTTCCTTGACTTCAACTTTCATGACCGGAGCTTCGGTGCCGGTGCCGAAATCGACCGGACGGACGAAGAAGCCGCGGAAGAAATCGTCGAGCGGGTCATAACGAGTGAGCAGATTTCCCATAATGATCTCCTTTCAAGAATGCCGGACAGTGACAGTGAGTGTCCATTGACTTGGCATTTCGAACGTGGGTGCCGCCGGGAGAATTTCAAGGGGGCGCGTCGCCGAGCATGAGTATGGCGTCACGATTGCTCCAGGAAAAGCACTTGGCGGCAGCCTGCCGCCAAGGCAGCCAACTGCAGTCGAGGTGTTCATCCGACAAGATGATCGGCGAGGCGTTGGCCAGGCGCAGGCCGAAGACGTGCTCGACGTTGTGCTCGACGCCGGTGGCGTAGCGATGCCGCCACTGTGGGAAGATCTCGAAACGGTTCGACAGCCGCCAGTCCACCAAGGTTTCGGCTGTTGGCTCAAGTCCGGTTTCTTCCTTGACCTCCCGAATCGCCGCCGCCAGGGGTGTTTCGCCAATCTCGAGACTGCCGGTGACCGATTGCCAGAATCCTGGCCGGTCAGCACGTTCCAGGAGCAGGACTTCCGCGTCCCAGGCATGAATGACGACCAGAATTGAACGGGGCAGTTTCGGCGTCACGGGCCCGACGGCAGCCAGGCGATGCCGTCTGCCTGCATTTCGATCAGGCACCAAAAGGCGACGCCTTGATCCTGCCAGTCGGCAGCCGTTTGGGCAAATACCTCGATGGTCGACAGGAAATCGGCTTCCGCCGCTCCGTGAATACTGTCGCAGTGCTCAAGCAGCACCAGATAGCCTTCGGCCGGTTGCCAGGACATGTCGCCAAGGCAATCCGCCAGCGCGTCAAGGTTGTGCCCGTACCAGGCGGGAAAGTGCAATGCATCGGCGATTGCCGCCAGCAGCTGCTCCCTGGTACCGACCTTGGCCAAATCAACGCGGAATGCGGTAAGCCCGGCGGCTTTCGCCGCGGCAAGGATCTGCTTCTTGTCGGTATGGGGCAGGTGATACACGCCAGCCTTGTCCGTGGTGGACAGGATGGCCTGAAGGTGGACGTCGCTGCTCATTCGCTGATTCGCCTGAATGTT
>Ga0265325_10002009_pt1 | contig 13972 bp, 5 predicted proteins | sample 41420metaG_FD_202090 | JGI IMG/M metagenome (GOLD analysis project Ga0265325, IMG submission 202090) | Rhizosphere microbial communities from Carex aquatilis grown in University of Washington, Seatle, WA, United States - 4-14-20 metaG | ecosystem: Host-associated > Plants > Roots > Rhizosphere >...
GCCCATCGGGTGCAGCACGTTGAAGCCCTGCATACGCTTCCAGCGCGTGATGATGTCGGTGGCAGTATAGCCTTCGCAGTGCCCCACGTGCAGCCCCGACCCCGACGGATACGGGAACATGTCGAGGGCGTAGAACTTCGGCTTCTTGGCATCGAAGGTCGTCTTGTGCAGCCCGGAATCGCGCCAGCGCGCCTGCCACTTGGGTTCAACAATGCGGTGATCGTACGGCATGAAATCCGGGGCAGTTTATAGCATTGGGGCGAGAGCGTGCGTGCTTAAGAAGATTGAGGACGCAGAGGGGGGAGGAGAGCGCGGAGGGATGCGCACAAAGCGAAATACTTTCCGTTCTCTAGGACGTCTTCAGCTTCGTGCCCTCGGCGCACCGCTCACGGTCCGGTCTTCTCATCTTCCTCATCAACGTAATCGACCCCGGGCTTTGGCATGAGCACGTCGACGGGGCGCTTGCGCTTGCCCAGGATGCGTCCTTCGGTGACCGTCACGTGGATGGGCTGTTTCAGCTCATAGTAGTAGCCGCGCGAGTCGAGCACGTACTCGTACTGCTTGTCGTCCACGGTGAAATACTTGTGCAGGTTGAAGGCTTGGTTGCCGACACGCTCAAACGGGCGGCGGCGCAGGATGAAGTCGAACAGGCGCACGGCGCGGCTGTTCACCAGGCGATGGCAGCCGTGGGAAAAGCGGCGCGCAATCGACGTGTAGTCCACCGAGCCGTGGGTGCGGATCTGGTTGTCGTACAGCTTGCCCGTGCCCTGGCTGTGGTGGATCGCCATGACCAAGCCGTACGCCGACTGGAATCCCGGCCCCATCACGTCGCTATTCACCACCGTCACCGGACCCGCGTCGCGGTCCAAGGTCTTGCGGGTTAATAGGTCCTTGGCCGGCGTGCTGTCGGGCGGAATCCACACCGGAGCAGCCACGATTTGCTTCCAGATGCGCGGCCCCACGTCGGAATTTTTGTACCGGTAGTAGACCCTTCCGCCCGAGACCTCGCTGCGCCACGAACCGATGGTGGTGCGCCACTGGGCCAGCGGAATCTTCTGCTTCTGCCAATCCACGAACACGGTCAGGGTCGGGTAATTCACGCGCGGCTGCGAAATCGGCTTGCCGTTTTCGTCCCACGGAAAGTCGTACCAGATGTCGCCGCGGTCGATTTCCACCGAAAGCTCCATGCGCTTGCCGTAGTACGGCGGCAGCGGAGGCGCCTTGTAGGCGACGTGAAAGCTGGCGAAGCCCTCGCGCCCCACCCTGCGAAGAAATTTCGCAAGGTCGTCGGGATTCTGGATCTTCAGTGCGGCCAGCAGCGCGTCGGCACAGTCGCCGACCAGGTTCGGAACCTTGTGCTCCTCACCCTCGGCGTCCTTGTACGTGGCGCCGTCTTTGGTCGCGGACGCCGAGCCGTCCTCAAGAATCGCGGCCCCGTCGGCGATGCGTTCCATGAGGATGCGGCGGAAGGTATCGAAGTGCAGATCCTGCTGCGGCCGCTCTAGCGCGGTCAGCGTCTCGCCGCCCAGGAAACCCCAACCGAAAATGTCATTCTTGCGCTCCCAGCGGGCCAGCGCCTGGTTGGTCGCCAGATCGAAGTAGCCAGGCGCCAGCTTGGTTCGCGGCGTAAGCAGGCCTTCGCAGATCAGGCGCGCTTGCACCGCGCGGATGGCGCGCAGGCGGGCCTGGCCCCGGCGGTAGCGTTCGATGCGCGCGGCGGTCTTCTTGTCTTCCTTGCCAAGCTTTTCCAGCAAGGCGTCGTCGCTCGAGGCAGCCCTGCCGTCGCCCAGACTTGTCTGAACCTTCCCCGTGGTCGCGTCGGCACCGAACTTCTCGCCCGCCAGCATCTTCTCGACCCAGCTCGCGTCGGCCATCGCCTCGGCGTAGTCGTGCTTGGCCTGCTCGCGGCTTTGAAACGTGACCATGCCCGAAAAACTCGCCAACCCTTGCAAGTCCACCTGCGAATAGCAGGTCTTGCCGCGATCTTCCTCCATGCGCGCAAGCAGGACCGAGAGCGTGGCAGGAATCCCGTACGCCTCCAGATAGTTGCGGTCGTGCTGCACCCGCACCGCGCGCTTGGCCTCGGCGATGGCGCGCCGGCCTTGTGGAGTTTCCGTGGCGCCCTTTTCCGCCGAGATGCCCGCCGCCGAAAGCGCGGCCAGCTCGCCCTGCCGGGTTTCCATCAGCAGCTCCTCGGGGCTGGCGCGGTCGTTGGCCAAAGCGAGATAGGTCTTGCGGTACGGGTTGGGTTTCGCGGGCCCGTTCGCCCCATCAGATTCGCTGAAGATAAAGGGCGCCCATTCATCCGACAGATCAACGTCGAGGAGCCCCTGCCGGCGAGCCTCGTCTACGGACACGCGGCGGACACCCTCGTCGACGGCGTAGGTTTCGCCCGGCGCCAGCGGGCCGCGTGGATCCCAGGGCTCGGGCGGCGGCAAGGTGGCCTCCGCGGCTCCAGCAGCGTCCAGCGCCCGGGGTGAAGGTGGCGCCGGTGGTGGGGCCGGCTCACTTTTGGAAGCGCAGCCCGAGCCAGCCAACGGCATGAGCAAGCAAGCGCAAAGCGAAACCGGGTTCTTCGCGAAACGAATCATCAATATCTGGTCGCACGCTAGCTCCCCAACCCACGCACTGTCATCCTACATATGAAGCGATCTCGTCGCTTTACGTCACCTCGCAAAGGATTTCCTATGCCTTCCATCGCCGTGATTGGCGCATCAAACGACCGGTCCAAGTACGGCAACCGGGCCGTGCGAGCCTACCAGGCTCTCGGCTGGACGGTGTACCCCGTGAACCCGAGAGAATCCGTGATCGAAGGGCTCGCCGTCTACAAGACCATCGCCGACACTCCCCAGCCCGTCGACCGCGCGTCCCTTTACGTACCGCCTGCCGTCGGAATCGGGTTGCTGGACACGATCTCCGCCCATCGAGTCAAGGAGCTGTGGGTGAACCCCGGCTCTGGCAGTCCCGAGCTCGTCGCACGCGCCGAGGCGCTGGGACTGCAAACCGTCGAGGCGTGCAGCATCGTGGCGGCCGGTGCCGACCCCGGAGAAGAATGAGCAGAATAGATAGCCACCGCAGCGAATGGTTGACACCCGCCGCCCATACGAGTAGATCCTTGCGGCCTGAAACGCGGGCAACCGCGCGTAAGACATGGGGTGGTAGTTAAGTTGGTTATAACGCCGGCCTGTCACGCCGGAGGCCGCGGGTTCAAGTCCCGTCCACCCCGCAAGACCCCTCTGGAGAAATCCAGAGGGGTTTCGCTTATCTAGGCTTATCGCACGCTGCGCCGCTGGCGGCAATATAGTACCGTTTTGCTTGGCCGGAGGCCGCTGGTTCAGAGCCTCGTCCACCCGGTGAAGCGACTCGGAAGAAATCCGCAGGGCTTTCGCTCAGTTGGGCATCATCCCCGCTTCGCTGCTGGGCGGCGCCGGCGAGATGTTCTCCCGGGCTGGCAGCACAGTGGCAGCAAAATTCTTGGTATCCATTGCTGCCGGCTGCAACTTCCTGCTATTCGCCCTTCGTCCGAAGGTGGCGATAATACTGTCCATCGCCTGGCCGGCCACAGTAGATCCGATGGCGCGGGTCCAGGGCCAGCATCCGCCAGGCCACAGCTTCTGCCTGGCCATGACATAGGAGTTCACGAATTCTCCGACCCAGAAGGCGGAGAGGCTTGCGAGGATGCCGCGGGCTGGGATACGCGCTCGTATGGACGAATTCGCACGTTCGTCTGTTCGTCGACGGCGGAATGACTTTGGGATCTAGTCGCCGAGCCAATGATGTAATGGGTGTCTCGGGTCCACATACCCGTGCTAGCGAGGCACCATGGGCAAACTTGCGAGCGTCTCATCAAGGGCTTCAAGGCTTGGGGGCTTGGCCAAGTGGCGATGAAATCCGGCCTTTGCGGCACGTTCGAGATCCTCGGGAAGCGCATAGCCGCTGAGCGCTACCAGAAAGGTTCCCTGGAAAAACGTATCGGCTCGCAGGGACTTTGCCACCTCGAATCCGTCCATCCCAGGCAGACCGATGTCGCAAAGAACGATGTCCGGCCGAAAGACGCGCGCTTTCCGCAAGCCATCGGGTCCGTTGTAGGCGACCTCGACAAGGTGCTGACTCAACTCAAGTGCGTCCCGTAGGCTCTCGGCGGCGTCGAGATTGTCCTCGATTATGAGCACGCGGCGAACGGTCTTCTCTCTCTCTGTCCAAGCAGGGGGATCCCCGGCCGCCCGGATCTGCACGAGAGGCAGCTCGACCACAAACTCCGCTCCCCTGCCCGTCCCATCGCTATGTGCACACACCTCGCCTCCATGCATCTCGACGAGACTCTTTACCAGTGCGAGGCCCAGTCCAAGGCCGCCCTTGCTTCGGTCGAGGGTCGCATCCGCCTGGATGAATGGCTGGAACAAACGTCGGAGCATGTCCGGTTCGATTCCGGCACCCGTGTCCACTATGCAAAGCTGAGCACGGCCCCGTCCTGTCGGCTTTGACGTTGTGACAGTGACTTGACCGCCGGTTGCCGTGAACTTCGCCGCATTGCTGAGGAGGTTTCCCACAACCTGGGCGAGTCGCGCCTCGTCTCCATCAATCGTCAGTGTCTCGGGTGCAAGATCTGCGCGAAGTACGATCCCCTTGCCTTCGAAAAGCGAGTGGTGATCATCCACGGCCCGCCTGACCACCTTCCCAAAATCCAAATGAGCGCGCTTGAGCTGGATCTTGTTACGCGAGACCCGCGTGATATCCAGAAGATCGTCCACCAAGCGTACAAGCTGATCGGTTTGCCGACCGAGGACCTCCTCGGCGCGTTTGGCTTGCTCACTGCCGGAAGCTGCGCGCTTGAGGATGTGAAGGCTGTTGCGTATGGGAGTCAGTGGATTGCGTAGCTCGTGCGAAAGCACGGCTAGGAATTCGTTCTTGCGGCGATCGGCGTCGCGCAATTCTTGCTCTGCGCGCACCCGCTCGGTCATGTCCGAGAACACGACCACGGCCCCCATCACGCCAGCCGCCGTTCGAATGGGCGCCGAGCTCGTCGAGAGGTGAAGAACCGATCCGTCCGGTCGCGGCAACCGTTGCAGCACGCCGTGGACGGTCTCGCCGGCAAGCGCACGCGCGCCAGGTGTTTGCTCGGGATCCACGGGCTTTCCGTCGGCGGTTTCAAGCTTGACCTGTCGAACCCTCTCGCCGATGTCGAGCCCTTGCCAATTCTCGGGCGCGCCGATCATGCGACGAAACGCGGGATTGACCCGCACCAGATTTCCCGCGGGATCGCTAACCACCAGGGGCTCGGTAAGGGAGTCGAGGATGGCGTCGAGCTCGGCCGCTCGTCGCTCGGCCAGCTGTCGCTGCTCACGCTCGGTGGCCTCGGCTGTGCGCCGTTCGGTAATGTCACGTACGACGCTGACCAGGGTGCGTGCCCCGCCGACTTCGGTGCCGCGCGAACTCACTTCGACCGGGAATGCGGATCCATCCTTCCGACGATGCGTGGTTTCGAAGAGTACGCCCTTTACGTTGGCCAGTTCCATCTGTTCCGAGAGGATTCCCGGCGTCGCATCGGCACGCAAATCGTGGATGGTTAGCCCGAGAAGCTCGTCTCGACTATAGCCGTAGGCAGCTGACGCTGCGGGATTGACCTCCATGATTCGGCCATCCTCGCGGTTCATGAACAGGATGATGTCGCGGCTCTGCTGCACGACCAACTCGAAACGGCGAAGGGCCTCATCGGCCAACCGAATGCGCGTCAGATCGACGGTGGCCGAGGCGACGCCAATCACTCGGCCTGCCTCGTCTCGAATCGGCTCCCAGCAAATCTCGAGAAAGATGCGGCCGGTCGGACGCTCGATCCACATTTGCTCGCGCTGCTCCACCCCGAGATCGAGCACGCGTCGCTTGATCTCCGTGAGGTGCTTGGCCTCGTCCGGCGTAAAAATATCTTCGTCGCGCTGTCCGATGATTTGCTCTGGGCGGACCGTCTTCTGATTGTAAGCCCAAACGTATCTGAGGTCGGCATCCTGCGCAGAAACGGAGACCGGCGAATTTCGTAGGGCGAGGCGGAAGCGTAGTTCGCTAGCGCGCAAGGCTTCCTCGACGCGTTTGCGTTCGGTGATATCGACGATCGAGCTGACCACCACCGACTCGCCTTGTAGGGTGCTTACTTGCGACGAGACCAACGCCGTCCACTCCCTTCCGCCTTCACCGATGAAACGGAACTCTCCGTTGCGTACCATCCCCTGGCTTTCCAGATCGCGAATGAACCGCTCTCGCTCCTCCGTGTGCTTCCAAATGTTGAGTTGCGAGCTGGTTTGGCCGAGCGCCTGCTCGCGCGTGAATCCGGTCACCTCTTGCCAGCGCTCGTTGACATCGACGAACAGACCATCGCGCAGCCGGGTGATAGCCATGGCCGAGGTGCTGCCACGAAAGGCCTTGGCGAATTTTTCCTCCGAGAGGCGCAGTCCATCTTCGGCCCGCTTGCGCTCGGTGATGTCGATGGCGGTCCCCAGCCTGAACTTCACGCCCGCAAGCTCGATACGATCGAAGCTGAAGGAGCCGAGACGCCGCTCGCCGGTTTTCGTCGTGTACTCGAGCTCCCAGTCACGTACAGAGCCTGTCTTCTGTATGTGCGAATACATGCCCGCCCGGCCCTCGGGATCGCTGGCCAGTCCAAGCTCGACGGATGTCTTGCCGATGGCCTGGGAGCGGCTATATCCGAACATCTGCTGCCAGGCATCGTTGACCGCTGCAAGGCTACCGTCGGCCTCTTTGATCAGCGCGATGGCGAAGGGGGCATGATCGTAGATGGCAGCGTATTTCTGTTCGCTCTCGCGGGCTCTTTCGGCCGCCAATGTGATTTCAGTAATATCTTCCGAGAAGATGATGATTCCGCCCACGCCTCCAGTCGCCTCGTGCCACGGCCGCACTTCCCAGCGTAACCACTGCACACTGCCATCGGCGCGCACAAAACGATCGGCTTCGGCGCGTACCACCTCGCCCGACAGCGCCCGCCTATGGACTTGCCTCCACCCATCATCTATCTCGGGAAAGATCTCGTAGTGGGACACGCCACGCAGGTCTCGCTCCGCAAGTCGATAGTCGGCGACCCACCTCTTGCTGGCGCTCAGATAGCGCATCTGCCGGTCGAACATGGCCAGCGAGGCTGGGGCGTGCTCGATGAAGAGTCGCAGGCGCTCTTCACTCTCGCGCAGGGCCCGATCCGCGAAGGTGCGCTCGGTAATATCCCGGTTGGCTTCAAGGACGCGCTCGACCCCGTCATCGCCGCGCGCGTACTGTTTGTTCGCGAGCACGATAACCAAACGTCCATCTTTGGTCCGCTGCCTGAGCTCACCGGCCCAGCAGCCCCCACTGCGCAGCTCGGCCTCGATCTCGGCCAGCGGCTGGGGAAACGAAGTGGCCAAGAGGTCGTGCGAGATGCGGCCGATCGCTTCCTCTCGGCTAAATCCGTAGAGCTCTTGGGCGCCGCGGTTCCACGACTCGATCACGCCGTCGAATCGCCGCACGAAGATGGCATCGTGCGAAAGGTGAACCAGCTGCGCCTGCTTCTTGGCAGTCTCCTCCGCCCGTCTGACCTCGGAAATATTGACGAACGTGACGACCACGCCGGCGATGAAGTTCTCGATGGTACGATAGGGCAGGACTCGCAATACGAACCAATGGCCATCGGAGGTTTGCACCTGACGCTCGACCGTCGTGAGGAGGCGCAGCACTTCGAGTGCCTCGGGAACCAGATCCTGACCCGCGAAGCGAGGCGCCAGATCGGCCAGGGGACGCCCCACGTCGCTTTCGAGCAGATGGAATAGGGCCGTCGCCGCCGGAGTGAACTTCGTGATGCGCAGGGATCGATCGAGGAAGATGGTCGCGATTTGAGTCGCGGCGAATAGGTTCTGCAAGTCGCCATTGGCAGAGGCGACCTCGTCGAGTTTTTCGCGCAACTCTCCGTTGACCGTCTCCAGCTCTTCGTTGAGCGAGTGCAGCTCCTCCTTGGAGGTCTGCATCTCTTCATTGGCTGACTGCAGCTCTTCGTTGGTCGAGATGAGCTCTTCGTTCGACGACTTCAGCTCCTCGTTCGCCGATTCGAGCTCTTCGACCGTGGAACGCAGCTCGGCCCTGGTCGTGCGCAGCTCGCTTTCAAGTTGCTGTACCACCGGCTCCTCGGGACCGGACGAGGCATCCCCTTGGTCGGGATCGCGAGAAGCCAGGGCCTGCTCCTCGACCACGACCAGGAACAGCCCGGCCTCCGCTTCGATGGTGGGCACCGGGCGGGCGGTGAGGCGTATTGGGCGGGTCTGGCCTTCGATCTCGACAGGAACGTCGGTGCGGATGCAAGCGCGCCGGGTGGTCGCGGCCTTGGTCAAGGCGGAGCGCAGCTCCAGACGCAGCGGTCCGCGAAAGGCGTCGAACAGATTCGTGGTCGACATGGCGCCGACCGGAAGCGCCAGGTACCTTGCCAGAGGGCCTGCGACGAAAAGAACTTCGCCGCGCTCGTTGATCACGGCGGACGCCGGCGCGTAGTCCTGCAAGATCGCGCGTTCGAAGGCAGCGCCGACCCTTTCCCTGGTGCCCGACCCGGCCTCGGGTTGGCTCGTCGGTGGCAAGGGAGGTACCTGCGCGGCGCCGCGTACCGAAAGCGGGAATTCAACCAGCGGGCGGCTCAAGGTGTCTTTGCGACGAAAGATGCGGCTCTTCTTGTCGATGCTCTCGAACAGCTCCGTGCTTTGCGCGACGCCTTCGGAGGGACCGAGAAAGAGAAATCCCCCGGGCCGCAAAGCGTAGTGGAATAGCGGTACGAGCTTCTTCTGCAAGTCAGCGTCGAGGTAGATGAGCACGTTCCGGCAAGAGATGAGGTCGAGCTGGGAAAACGGGGGATCGCGGATGAGGCTGTGCTGTGAGAAGAGGCACATCTCGCGCAGCTCCTTGCTTGCCTGGTAGCCCTCGCCCTCCCGTGTGAAGAAGCGTTCCAGCCGCTTGGCGCTCACGGATTCGCAGATCGACGATGAATACCGCCCCTGCCTCGCTTGGGCCAGTATCCCGGCATCGATGTCGGTCGCGAAGAGCTGAACCGCGAGCTCCCGGCCGCTATGCTCGAGGTGTTCGTGCACGAGCATGGCAATCGTGTAGGCCTCTTCGCCGGAAGCGCAACCTGGCACCCAGATGCGCAAAGGAGCTTGCTCTCCCTTCGCCTTGGTGATGCGTGGCAGGACCTGCCGCGCCAGCGTGTCGAAAGTCTCCGGGTCGCGGAAGAACTGGGTGACGCCGATGAGGAGATCCTTGACCAACGACTCCGCCTCGGCCGCGCTCGATTCGAGCAGCTGAACATAGTCAGCGACTGCCGTGACACGGAGTCCCTGCAAACGACGGCGAATCCGACGCAGCAGCGTGGCCTGCTTGTATCTGCTGAAGTCGTGTCCAGTGTGCCTCTGGATCAGCTTGCACAGTGCTTCGAGGTTCGCCGTGAGCTCTGGCAACTCCGGAACCTGCGCAGGCTCGGTCGAGCTCTGACGTTTCCCGGCGACAGGGTCCTTGCCGCGCGATCGACCTTTCATCGGGGGGCGACTCTCGCACGATCACGTGCTAGCGGACAATGTGCATGGGGCCACTAACTCGGTATTTCCGAGCGGTTATGTAGCAATGATGGCCTTCTTAGGTTCGCCGCGTAGCTGTAATCGTCGCAGGCTCGTCGTAAGCCTATCGTCGCAAATCCAGAGTCAGTGGGAAGAGGGGGTTGCTTGGCTCGACCGCCACAACCATCGAGCCGGGCGAATGGCCGAAGGAAATAAACCTGGCCTTGCGCCGGCTTTCGGCTACCAGGGCATTGCTCGGCCGCGCATCGTGCGAAAGGCCGCCGGGATGCGAGACGTGGTACGTGCAGCCGCCCACGGCGCGGTCGCTCCAGGTATCGAAGACATCGAAAATCAAGGGCGCGTGCACGCCGATGGTCGGGTGCAGGGCTTCAGGGGGTTGCCAGGCGCGAAAGCGTACACCGGCCACGAATTCGCCCGGCGTGCCTGTCGAGGCCAGCGGCAGTTGGCGTCCGTTACACAGCACAACATGCCGCCCGTCGGTCAGGTTGCGCACGCGCACTTGCAGACGTTCGAGAGAGGAATCGACGTAGCGGGCCGTGGCGCCCTGGGCACCCTGCTCGCCTAGCACGTGCCAAGGTTCGAGGGCGCGGCGCAATTCGAGCTCGATCGAGCGAACCTGGATTGTGCCTACCAGGGGGAAGCGAAACTCGAAGTGGGGTTGGAACCAGTCGGCTTCGAACGGAAAGCCGGCCTGGCCAAGATCCGCGACCACATCGTCGAAGTCCTCGCGCACGAAGTGAGGCAGCATAAAGCGGTCGTGGAGCGCCGTTCCCCAGCGTACAAGCCGATAGGGATAAGGGCTCTGCCAATGCATGGCCACCAGGGCACGCACGAGCAGCTGCTCGGCCAGGCTCATCCGCGCGTGGGGCGGCATTTCGAAACTGCGTAGCTCGAGAATCCCTTGCCGTCCCGATGCCACCTCGGGGTTGTACAGCTTGTCGATGCAGAATTCGGCGCGGTGGGTGTTGCCGGTTACATCGACCAGAAGGTGGCGAAACAGCCGGTCAACCAGCCACGGGGCGCAAGTCTTGCCCGCTTCGATCTGCTGAAAAGCAATTTCGAGCTCAGCCAGCGCGTCCTGCCTTGCTTCGTCGACGCGCGGGGCTTGGCTGGTGGGGCCAATGAATAGGCTGGAGAACAAATAGGACAACGACGGGTGGTTATTCCAATATCCTAGCAAGCTGCGCAGCAGATCGGGGCGCCGCAGAAAAGGACTGTCGGCTGGGCGGCGTCCGCCCAAGGTGATGTGATTGCCTCCGCCCGTACCACTGTGCCGGCCATCGAGGTCGAACTTCTCGGTCGAAAGCCCAACCTGTCGCGCTTCTTCGTAAAGCTGCGTGCTGATGTCGCAAAGCCCCTGCCAGGAATGGGACGGCTGAACATTGACCTCCAGTACGCCAGGGTCGGGCGTCAGCTCGAACTTCCCAAGACGCGCATCCATCATGGGAGGATAGCCTTCCAGCCGCACAGGTAGGGACAGCGCCGCAGCCGTACCTTCGACGGCGGTGGCCAGTTCGAGGTAAGCTTCCACCGTTGCCAGCGGCGGCAAGAAGACATGCAAGATGCCCCGCCGAGGCTCCACGCAGAGTGCGGTACGCGCCACGCCGGTGGCCGATGTCCCACGCGCCGGTGGAGGTGTCTCATTCGATTCTTCCATTGTCCCTTTTTGACGGCCCAGCGGCGCGGCCTGCCAGAGCACCCGCGGTGGCAAGGGTGGCCGCGTGGCCAAGGGGTCAGGATCGTGGAGGTCGACCCGATCGCCCGGAGCCACCCACGGCAAAGAATCGAGCGGCAGGCGATAGCCCATGGGCGAATCGCCGGGAAGAAGGAAGAGGTGCTCGCGGCGCAGGTGCCAGGGACCGCTGCGCCAGCCGCTGCACAAGACCGAGCCGTCGTCATGAACCAGCGGCAACGCATAGCCGACGACGGATCCAAGCGATTGGCCGAAGACCCCGGCCAGGCGTTCTCGTTCGAGCTCGTCGTCAAGCCGCGAATCGAGCGGGTCGACGTTCACGGGTAGTCGGCGCTCGCGCCAAAGGTAATACCAAACGTCTTCGTAGCCGGGTTGAAGGTGCGCTGTCACCACGCCAAGGCGTTCCGCCAAGGCGTTGATAAATGCGGCAGCCTCGGCGGCGCCGTGCTGAAGACGCGGCCCCTCCTCGGCCACCTGGAGGCTCGCGTCCTGCCAAATCGGAGTCCCGTCAGTCCGAAAATAGCAACCGATGGACCAGCGAGGAAGTGGCTCCCCTGGATACCACTTGCCCTGTCCGTGGTGGAGCAAGCCGCCAGGCGCAAAGCGATTGCGCAGTCGACGCGCCAGTGAGTCAGCCATGCGAAACTTCGATTCCCCTAGCGCATCCGTGTTCCATTCCGGCGCATTCGGATCCTTTGCCGAGACGAAGGTCGGCTCGCCGCCCATCGTGAGCCGCACATCTTGTGCTTCTAGGGCGCTATCAACTGTTTCCCCCATGGAGGTAATGGCCGTCCAAACTTCATCGCCGTAGGGTTTGGTGCTGCGCGGAGATTCAGCCACGCGTTTGACGACCATCTCGAACGAAAACGATTCTTCCAGATTGTCGTCTTCGCCCTGCTTGTCCCACGCGAACGAACCGGCAATGGGAGCAGCGGATCCGGGGTCCGGGGTGCAGGCGAGCGGGATGTGGCCCTCGCCTGCCAAAAGGCCGCTGGTGGCGTCGAGCCCGATCCAGCCCGCGCCGGGCAAGAACACCTCGGTCCACGCATGCAAATCGACCACGTCCTCGGCGACGCCCGCCGGTCCCTCGACCGGCTTTTCGTCGGGTTTGAGTTGCACCGAGTAGCCCGAGGCGAAGCGTGTGGCGAAACCCAAGCGGCGCAAGACCTGACACGAAAGCCAGGCAAAATCACGGCAAGATCCGTGGCCAACAGTCAAAGTCTCTTCGGGCGCGAACACGCCGGGCTCCATGCGGATGTCGTAGCGAAGCAGCCGCTGGATGTGCTGATTGATGTCCACCAAGACGTCCATGGTGCGACGACCACCCCGGGCAAAGCGGGTACGGCAGGTTTCGACTAGGCCGGCCAGACGCGATTCAAGCGGCAGCGCGTCGAAATACGGGGCAAGCTCGCGGCGCAAGCCAGCCTCGTACTGGACGGGCAACTTTTCGGCGTCACTGTCCAAGAAGAAGTCGAAGGGGTTGATTGAGATGAGATCCGCTAGCAAGTCCACCTCGACCTGCAACGAGGCCGAGGGTTCGGGAAAGACCAAACGTGCCTGGAAATTCCCGAATGGATCCTGCTGCCAATTCAGGAAATGGTGCTCGGGCGCGATTCGCAGGGAGTACCCCTCAATGGCCGTGCGGGTGTGGGGCGCTGGCCGTAACCGCACGACGTGAGGAGAGATAGTAACCGGCCGACTGTAGGCATAACGCGTGGAATGGTGCAGAGAAACTCGCATGCTTGATTCTTTTCAAACCGTCATTAAGAAGTCTTTGTTGAGTTGATTGGAAAGGTCAGCAATCCGGCCTAAGACGTCGGAAAGGAATTCGTGCAAGCCCGCTTTAAGTATCCTGTCCATGCGGGCAAAACGCAGGCGCGCGCGCAGCTCTCCAGCAAGGCGCTGTGCCTCCATGTCGCGACCGCCGGCCAATTGATCCAAGTCCTGGCACACTTCATCTGCGCAATAGCGCAAGCTTCGCGGCAGCTCTGGGCGTAGCGTAAGCAGCTCGGCGACGCGCGCGGGTTCGATGACATCATGAAAGACCTGGTGGTAGGCGCGAAGTGCGCTCACTTGCCTTAGCACTGCACCCCAGGCGTAATAGGTGGTGGCGGGCTCGGCGTCCGCCGCGTCGGCTAGCACTTGGTACTTGACGTCGAGGACGCGCGCGGTCCCAGCAGCCCGTTCAAGAAATGTTCCCAGACGGAGAAAATAGAACGCATCGTTGTGCAACGTAGTGCTGTACGAAACTCCGCGAAACAGGTGCGAACGATCGCGTACCCATTCGCAGAATTCACGAGACCTGGACTGATCGAGAGCATCCGCATCAAGATCGCGCATGCCCAGCCACGTCCCGTTGATGCTTTCCCACATTTCGGTGGAAATTACCGAGCGAAGGGCACGCGCATTTTCGCGTGCGGCCCGTACGCAAAATAGGATGCTCCCCGGATGATCCTCGATGGTAAAGTAACGCGTGATGGTGTCCGCGTCGACGTGACCGGCACCAAATTCGGGTTCCCGGCCCAATACTGCAAGGACGCTTTGCCATTCGCCTTGCGCGCCACCAAGGCCAGGATCTGTCGACTGTAGAGAGATGCTGCGGCTCACCTCCAAGATGCGAGCGATATTCTCGGCGCGCTCGACATAGCGTCCAGTCCAATAGAGATTCTCGGCAGTTCGGCTCAGCACGGGA
>Ga0265325_10002010_pt1 | contig 13971 bp, 7 predicted proteins | sample 41420metaG_FD_202090 | JGI IMG/M metagenome (GOLD analysis project Ga0265325, IMG submission 202090) | Rhizosphere microbial communities from Carex aquatilis grown in University of Washington, Seatle, WA, United States - 4-14-20 metaG | ecosystem: Host-associated > Plants > Roots > Rhizosphere >...
ATCGATGGCATCGCTGACCCAAGGCCGCGCCGCGATGTGGATCGATGGCGTCGGCTGGGCGCCGCCGATCGAGGATCCGAATGCGTCGCGAGTCGTCGGCAAGATCGGCTACACGCTGGTTCCGGCGGGACCGAAGGGCCAATACTCCGCCGCTTACGGTGACGGCATCGGCATTCCGGTGGCGACCCAGAAAAAGGAAGCCGCCTACCTCTATTGCCAGTGGGCGGTATCGAAGACGATGGGTGCGCGGCTGCTGCAAAGCGGTGGCGGCGTGCCGTTTCGCAACTCGGTGCTCAACGACCAGACAGTGCGCGCCGGCGTCAAGATGCCGCCGGAATGGCTGGATTCGGTCATCGGCTCCGCCAAGATCAGCAAGCTTGGGCTGCCGGTCATCGTGCCGGTCGCCGAATTCCGCGACCTGGTCGGCGCCGCCGTCACCGCGACGCTGTCGGGCGCGGACCCGGCCACCGAACTGAAAAAGGCCCACGAGCAGTTCCGGCCGATTCTGGAGCGCAGCGAAAAGTCGTGAGCGGAATTTCCATGCCCGACTCGGTTGCGGCCGGGTCGGGCGCCGCCGCTCCCGTCCAGCCGGCGTGGCGGCCGCCGTCGTACTGGCCGTTCGTCATGCCGGCACTGGTCGTCGTGCTCGCCGTCATCATCTTCCCGTGGGCCTACACGATCTGGATGAGCCTGCACGAATGGAAGATCGGCGCGCCGCCGAGCTTCGTCGGCCTTGCCAACTACATTCGGCTGCCGAGTGACGTGCGCTTCGTCGAATCGGTGTGGCACACGCTGGTCTACACCGCGCTCTCGGTGGCGCTGCCGCTGCTGTTCGGCACGTTCGCGGCGGTGATATTTCACCTCAAATTTCCGATGCGCGGCTTCCTGCGCGGCCTGTTCATCCTGCCGATGATGGCAACGCCGGTGGCGATCGCGCTGGTGTGGACCATGATGTTCCACCCGCAACTCGGCATCCTCAATTATCTGCTGTCGCTGGTTGGCCTGCCGCCGTCGCTGTGGGTATTCCACCCGGCGACGGTGATCCCGTCGCTGGTCATGGTCGAGACCTGGCAATGGACGCCGCTGGTGATGCTGATCGTGCTTGGCGGGCTCGCCGCGATCCCGGCTGAGCCCTATGAAAGCGCGTTGATCGACGGCGCCAGCCATTGGCAGATCTTCCGTTACATATCGTTGCCGCTGATCATTCCGTTCCTCTTCATCGCAGCCATGATCCGCATGATCGACGCGGTGAAGAGCTTCGACATCATCTTCGCCATCACCCAAGGCGGCCCCGGCACCGCCTCGGAAACGATCAACCTCTATCTCTACAGCGTCGCCTTCATTTATTACGACGTCGGTTATGCGTCGGCGATCGTGGTGGTTTTCTTCGCGCTCATTATCGTGCTGGCGGCCGCGCTGCTGCGCCTGCGCCAGACGGCCCACTGGAACGATGCCGGGGGCATCGCGTGAACCTGTTGCGCCGAATCCTCGGCCGGATCGGGCTGGCATTGGCGCTCATCGTGATCGTGTCGCCGGCAGTGTTATTTTTCCTCTGGATGCTGTCGCTCTCGACCAAATTCGAGATCGACAACGCGTCTTATCCGCCGGTCTTTATCCCCAGCCGTTTCAACTGGGGCAATTACGCCGCCGTTCTCGCCTCCAACCGGTTCACGACTTATTTCTTCAACACCCTGATCGTCACCGGCACCGCGACGCTGTTCGCGCTTCTCGTCGGCGTGCCGGCCGGCTACGGTCTCGCCCGGATGCGGGCGCACAAGGCCGCGGTTGTGATCCTGATCGCCCGCATCACGCCCGGCCTGTCCTATCTGATTCCGCTGTTTCTTCTGTTTCAGTGGCTCGGCCTGCTCGGCACGCTGTGGCCGCAGATCATCATCCATCTCGTCGTCACCGTGCCAATCGTGATCTGGATCATGATCGGCTATTTCGAGACGACGCCGATGGAGCTCGAGGAATCCGCGATGATGGACGGCGCGACGCGCTGGCAGGTATTCCGCCATGTCGCGCTGCCGATCGCGCGACCGGGCATCGCGGTTGCCTTCATCCTCGCGGTGATCTTCTCCTGGAATAATTTCGTGTTCGGCATCGTGCTGGCGGGGCGTGAAACCCGCACGCTGCCGGTCGCGGTCTACAACATGATCTCGTTCGATCAGCTAAGCTGGGGCCCGCTGGCGGCGGCGGCGCTGCTCGTTACCCTGCCCGTGCTGGTGCTGACCGTGTTTGCACAACGCCAAATCGTCGCCGGATTGACCGCCGGCGCGGTTAAGGGCGGCTGATTTCCCGAGACCCTGGGATGACACATCTTTTTCCCGACGATAGAGTACCACGCCAGCACGATGGCAAAATATTGGAGGGACCCCATGTTGCGTAATTTCAAGCTTGTCGCGGCTGCTCTTGTCGCCAGCTTTGTCGTGACGACTGTCGCGTTTGCGCAGGCACCGGCATCACGGCTCGACGAGATTATTAGCCGCGGCAGCTTGCGCGTCGGCACGACCGGCGACTATCGCCCCTTCACCTATCTCGACAAGAACACGTCAACCTTCGAGGGCTTCGACGTCGACATGGCGCAAGCGCTTGGCGCCGCGCTCGGCGTCAAAGTTGAGTTCGTGCAGACCAGTTGGCCGACCATGATGAAGGATTTCGAAGCTGACAAGTTCGACCTGGTTAGCGGCGGCGTGTCGATCACGCTCGACCGGCAGAAGAAAGGCTTCTTCACTTCACCGACCATGCGTCAGGGCAAAACGCCGATCGCCCGTTGTCCGGATGTCGCGAAGTTCGGTACGCTCGCCGAGATCGACAAGCCCGAGACCCGCGTCATCGTCAATCCAGGAGGAACCAACGAACGGTTCGCCCGCGCCAATCTCAAAAGCGCGAACATCCAGGTTTATAAAGACAACGTCACGATTTTCGATCAGATCGCCAAAGGCGATGCCGATCTCATGATCACCGACGCCTCGGAAACGCTGTATCAGCAGAAACTGCATCCCGGCGTGCTCTGCGCCATTCACCCGGACCACCCGTTCGATTTCTCTGAAATGGGCTTCTGGCTGCAACGCGACGTGGCGTTGAAAGACTACGTCGATCAGTGGCTGCATATCATGCGCGAAAACGGCGGCTATCGCGCGATTTTCGCCAAATGGTTCGGCTAATCGGCGGATCGTCCAGCGCTCCTGGATTTGGCGACGTTTCTGCTTGGACGTTGCGGCCACGTCGCGCAACCGCAGCTTCGCCGCAACCGGCGTCATTCCGCAAAACCGCGCTGGATTAGCAGCGCGTTTCGACTTATCTGCATGTGGCCGGTGGTAGCCCGTGTCCTGCAAATCATTCGCATCGCCAAGATCATGCAACAAGAAAAAGAACAGGTCGCGCTGACGTCGATCGCGGCTTCCGCTGCGCTCACGGCCGCCAAGGCCGCGGTCGGGATCATGACCGGTTCGCTGGCCATCCTGTCGGAGGCCGGCCATTCGCTGATCGATCTCGGCGCCACGATGATGACCTATGCGGCGGTGCGGATCTCCGGCAAGCCGGCCGACGCCGAGCATCACTACGGCCACGGCAAGATCGAGAGCATTTCGGCGCTGGCGGAAACCGCACTGCTGTTCCTTCTCTCCGGCGTCGTGATGTGGGAAGCCGGCAAGCGCTTGATCGAACACCAGACCCATGTCGTTGAGGCAACCGTGGCGGCATTCGTGGTGATCGCGGTCTCGATCGTGGTGGATTTCTTCCGCGCCCGCGCCCTCACCCATACCGCACAGAAGACGTCGAGCCAGGCGCTGGAAGCCGACGCGCTGCATTTTTCATCGGACCTGTGGGCGTCAGCCGCCGTCCTGGTCGGGCTGGCCGGCGTGCGATTTGGCTTGCCCTGGGCGGATTCGGCGGCGGCGCTGGTCGTTGCCGTCGTGGTCTGCATCGCCGGCTGGCGGCTCGGCAGGCGTACCATCGACACCCTGACCGACGCCGCGCCGCGAGGCGTCGCGGAAAAGGTCGGCACCGCCGCTCGCGGCGTGTCGGGCGTAGTCGGCGTCAACCAGGTTCGAGCCCGGGAAGTTGGAGAAAAGATCTTCATCGATCTCAACACCGCTGTCAGCCGCACCTTGCCGCTCGACCAGGTGAACGCGCTCAAGGATGAGCTAGTCGCCGCGATTCGGGCGGTGGTGCCGCGCGCCGAAGTGTCCGTCATCACCGAGCCGGTGGCGCTCAGCACCGAAAGCGTGCTCGAGCGCGTCATGGTCATCGCGCGTAACCGCGCGCTTGCCGTTCACCACGTCACCGTCCAGGACGTCAATGGCCGGCTTGCGGTATCGCTCGATCTCGAGGTCGACGGCCGGCTGTCGCTGGCGGAGGCCCATGACATCGCCGACGGCCTTGAGGACGCGGTCGCCACCGAACTCGGCGCGGAGGTCGAAGTCGATACCCACATCGAGCCGCTCGAGCCGCATCGCACGCTTGGCCGCGAGGCACCGGCCGAACGCCAGCGCGCCATCGAAATGGCGCTGGCGGAAATCGCCGCCGAAGGCCGCGTCATTTGCGATGTCCATGATGTGCGGGTGCGAGAAAGCGACGGCGGTGAAGTGGTCAATTTCCATTGCCGGGTCGATCCCGGCCTTAGCGTGCAGGCGGTGCATGAGAAGGTCGACGAGGTCGAGCGTGCGCTACGCAGCAAGGCCCCATCGATCGTGCGCGTCATCGGCCACGCCGAGCCGATGGCGTGAGGCACTTCTTCCAATCCGCGGCATAATTCCCTAGATCAGGACCTCATGCGCACCGAAACCGGCCAGATCACCCGTTTGAAAGATTATGCCCCGCCGGACTGGCTGGTCGAGACGGTCGATCTCGACTTCTCGCTGCATCCGACCGCGACCACAGTGCGGGCGACGCTGCTGCTCACGCCCAACCCGGCGACCGCTGCGGCGCCGCTCATTCTCGACGGCGACGATCTCAAGCTGGTGTCGTTGAAGCTCGATGGCGAACCCCCCGGGGTCGATAGCTATCTCGTCACACCCGACCAGCTCACCATTCCGCAGCCGCCGAACCGGCCATTCAGGCTCGAAATCGAGACCTTGGTCGATCCAACCGCCAATACCCAGCTCTCCGGCCTGTTCCGCACCGGCGGCAATTACTGCACGCAATGCGAGGCCGAAGGTTTCCGCCGCATCACTTATTTCCCCGACCGGCCCGACGTCATGGCGGTCTATACGACCCGCATCGAAGCCGACAAGGCCGACACGCCGGTGCTGCTGGCGAACGGCAATCTGGTCGACAGTGGCAACCTGCCGGGCGGCCGCCACTTCGCCGTGTGGCAAGACCCGTTCAAGAAGCCGTCTTATCTGTTCGCGCTGGTCGGCGGCAATCTCGGCTCGATCGAGGACCGCTTCGTCACCAGAAGCGGCCGCGAGATGACGCTGAAAATCTATGTCGAGCCCGGCAAGGAAGACCGCTGCAGCTACGCCATGGATTCGCTCAAGCGCGCAATGCGCTGGGACGAGATAGCATTCGGCTGCGAATACGATCTCGATGTCTTCATGATTGTTGCGGTGTCCGACTTTAACATGGGCGCGATGGAGAATAAGGGCCTCAATATTTTCAACGACAAATATGTGCTGGCGAGTGGCGACACCGCCACCGATAGTGATTTTGCCGGTATCGAATCGGTGATTGCGCACGAATATTTCCACAACTGGACCGGCGACCGCATCACCTGCCGCGACTGGTTCCAGCTTTGCCTGAAAGAAGGCCTCACCGTCTTCCGCGATCAGGAATTCTCCGCCGACCAGCGCTCGCGCGCGGTCGAGCGCATCAGCGACGTGCGCAATCTGCGCAGTACGCAATTCATCGAGGACGCCGGCCCGTTGGCGCATCCGGTGCGGCCAGAAGCGTACAAAGAGATCAACAACTTCTACACCACAACGATCTACGAAAAGGGCGCCGAAGTCGTGCGCATGATCAAGACCATGCTTGGTCCGGAGATATTCCGCGCCGGAATGGATCTTTATTTCAGCCGCCATGACGGCGAAGCCGCAACCGTCGAGCAGTTCGTGCAGTGCTTTGCAGATGCAAGCTCGCGCGACTTCAGCCAGTTCATGCGCTGGTATTCGCAGGCCGGCACGCCGCACGTGACCGTGCGCAGCCGCTATGACGCCAAGACGAAAACCTTCTCGCTTGACCTCGCGCAAACCGTGCCACCGACGCCGGGCCAGCCGGCGAAGCAGCCGATGGTGATCCCGCTGCGGCTCGGCCTGGTCGGCGAGGATGGCCGCGATCTGCCGCTGCGCATGATTGACGGCTCGGCGCCGGACAACAATGTGTTGCTGCTGGCGCAGCCGGCCGAGACCTTCACATTCACCGGCATTGACCGACGTCCGGTGGTTTCGATCAATCGCGACTTTTCGGCGCCGATCAAGCTCATCAGCGATCTCACCGCCGATGACCTCGCCTTTCTGGCGGCGCGTGACAGCGATCCCTTCAATCGCTGGCAGGCGATCCAATCGACCGCGATGGCTTTGCTGATCGAGAATGTCGCGGCGTTTCATGCCAATAGGCCGCAACGCGGCGACGACCAATTGATCGACGCGATGGCATCCGTGCTCGCCGATCGCAGCCTTGAGCCTGCCTTCGTCGCGCTGGCGCTGGCGCCGCCTGGCGAAGGCGATATTGCCCGCGAGATCGGCAAGGACATTGATCCCGATGCAATCTACGGCGCACGCCTGCGCCTGCGCCGCGACATTGGCGACCGGCTCAAGCCCGGGCTCACCGAAACCTATCAACGCATGGCGGTGCGCGGCACCTATTCTCCGGACGCTGCCAGCGCAGGCAAACGCTCGCTACGCAATGCCTGCCTCGATCTGCTCGCGGCCGGCGGCGACGCCGAGGCGCTGGCCCGGGCCGAACGCCAATATGACGCCGCCGACAATATGACCGACCACATTGCCGCGCTGGCCACGCTGACCCAGCATGACGGCGCCGCCCGCGAGCGGGCGCTCGCCGACTTCTATCGACGCTATTCGGGCAATTCGCTGGTGGTCGACAAATGGTTTGCGCTGCAAGGCATGATCCCGGAGGCGGCGACACTCGACCGGGTGCGCAACCTCACCGCGCATCCGGCGTTTTCATTCAGCAACCCCAACCGTATGCGCTCGCTGATCGCCTCCTTCGCACTGTCCAATCCGACCCAGTTCAATCGCCCGGACGGCCAGGGCTATGACTTCATCGCGGACACCGTGCTGGCGCTCGATCCGAAAAATCCGCAGGTCGCGGCGCGGCTCGCCACCGCGTTCCGTAGCTGGCGCACCCTGGATGCAGCGCGCCGGGCCAAGGCGGCAGCTGCCCTCGAGCGCGTCAAATCGGCACCCGGCCTGTCGCGCGATGTGTCCGATATCGTCGAGCGAGCGCTGTCACCGGCCTAAAGCACCGGAAATGACTCGAAAATCGGCGCTCGCAGGCACGGCAGATTGAATCCTGTTGGCAACAGTTAAAAAAATATTGACGCGGACTCTCGACAACGAGTCGCGCATCGATTCAAATCGACGGTGATTCGGAGAGATGCGGCACATCCTTCCGGGTGACGGTGGCGGGGAATCCGAGCGGAGGTCTTCATGGCGCGCGCCGAAACGGCGAGTGCGTCTACGCGTACAGATTCGATCAAGGGGCTGGCGCAATCGATTGCCAAACCCACATACCGTCGCCTGCTGACGGCCGAGCCGCTGCTGCGGCGTGCGGTTCCCGTCCTGATCATCGCTTTTCTCATCACGATCTGCGTCGGCGCCGGCACCCAGGTGCTTGACCACCGACGGCTGATGCTAAACGACACCGTCCGCACGCTGGAAGCCGCCGCCGGCATCGTCGCGGAACGGCTTGACCGCCCGCTCGCCGACCCCGCCGACGCCGCCCAGCGCCCGCACAAGATCCTGGCCGACGCACTGCCGCCCTGGGCGACCACCGGAGGACGGCGCTTTTTTCTCACTAATCCCGATGGCGTCATCATCGCCGCGACGCCCGCGACCGATGGCGTCATCGGCAGCCGGCTGATCGATCTGCTCGGCCCGATCCAACCGCTAACGACGTTCGGCGCCAATGCCGGCGTCATGGAAATCGAGGTGCCGGCGGGAGCGAGTTCGTTCGCAACCGTTCACATGCTCAAGGCTCCGTTCGGGCAAATTGCCGCGTTGCAGTCGATCAGCGACGCGCTCGGCCCCTGGCGCTCGATCACAACGCTGACCGTCACGCTGTCCGCAACCACCGGCTTCGTCGTACTGATCCTCGGCTTTGCGTTCCACTGGCAATCGACGCGGGCGCGCGAGGCCGACAGCATCTATGAAACCGTGCGCGGCCGCATCGATACCGCGCTCAACCGCGGCCGTTGCGGCCTGTGGGACTGGGATCTGGCCCGCGGCCGTATCTTCTGGTCGCAATCGATGTTCGCCATTCTCGGGCTCGAGGCGAAAGACGATCTTTTGTCCTTTGGCGATGTCAGCGCGCTGGTCCATCCGCAGGACGTGCGGCTCTACGAGGTTGCCTCCCAGCTTGCCGAATCCAAGGCCGCCTCGATCGATCACGCCTTCCGCATGCGCCACGCCGACGGTCATTGGGTCTGGCTGCGGGCCCGTTGCGAACTGGTCCGCCAGCCGGGCGAGCCGGGGTTACATCTGATCGGCATCGCCGTCGATGTGACCGAGCAAAAGACCCTGGTCGAGCGCACCATCGCCGCCGACTTGCGGCTGCGCGACGCCATCGAAACTATTCCGGAAGCTTTCGTGCTGTGGGACGCCGACAATCGGCTCGTGCTGTGCAACTCGAATTTCCAGACCCTGCACAACCTTCCCGACGAGGCGATCGTGGTCGGCGCGTCGTATGAAACGGTGGTCGCCGCCGGCAACAAGCCGGTGGTGCGCAACAAGGTGGTCAGCGAAGGCGCCGTGATCCCCGGCGCGCATACGTTCGAAGTGCAGCTTGAGGACAGCCGTTGGCTGCATATCAGCGAGCGGCGCACCAAGGACGGCGGCTATGTGTCGGTCGGCACCGACATCACCGTGCTCAAGACCCACGAACAGAAGCTGATCGACAGCGAGAAACGGTTGATGGCGACGGTCACCGATCTGCGCTCGTCGCAAGCGCGGCTTGCCGAGCTGGCCGAGAAATATGCCGAGGAAAAGAACCGCGCCGAGGACGCCAACCAGGCCAAGTCGAAATTCCTTGCCAATATGAGCCACGAACTGCGCACCCCGCTCAATGCCATCATCGGTTTCTCCGAAATCATGGAATCCGGGATGTTCGGGCCGCTCGGCGCCGAGAAGTACAGCGAATATTGCAGCGATATTCGCGCCAGCGGGCAATATTTACTTGAGGTCATCAACGACGTGCTCGACATGTCAAAGATCGAGGCCGGCCGCATCCGCCTCGATTTCGAGGATCTCGAGCTTGATCACATCCTCACCGATGCGCTGCGCGTCGTCTCGGCGCGGGCGCAGGACAAGGCGCTCAGCGTGCAATCGCGCATCGCGCCCTCGCTTCATCTCCACGCCGACCGCCGCGCGCTCAAGCAGATTATGCTCAATCTGCTCTCCAACGCGGTCAAGTTCACGCCTGACGGCGGCAAAATCACAGTGCGCGGGCGGCAAGCCGACGGCTGTGCCGTGATCTGCATCATCGATACCGGCATCGGCATCGCCAGCGAGCAGCTCGCCAAACTCGGCCGGCCGTTCGAGCAGGTAGAAAACCAGCACACCCGCAGCCATCACGGCTCAGGCCTCGGTCTCGCCATCGCCAAGTCGCTGGTTGAACTGCATGGCGGCCGTATGCGGATCAAATCGACGCTCGGCCGCGGCACTGCGGTTGTGGTGCGGCTGCCGGTCGCCCCGAAATGCCCGCTGCCGAAGAGCGAAGCAGCCTAGCCGCGGTCGAGCGGCTGCGGCTCAGGCGATGATCCCAGAATGCGGACAAAGGCCTCGCGCACCTGAGCCTGCGTCTCGATCAAGGTCGCCTCGACCGCGGCGAAATCCGGCACGTCAGCGGCGCGCGCGACCAGCCGCAGCAGCGCCGGCCCGGCCGTTTTCGGATTGAACGGGCCGGGCAGGCAGAGCCGCAAGATCTGCGTCAACGCCTGATAAAGCCTGACCGCAGGGCGCAGCACGTCGGCGTCTGCGGCCGCAAGGACGCCGAGGGAGCGCGCCTTGTCGAGCACCCGCGCCGTCGAATTGTCGAGGATGCCCGGATGCTCGGCGCCGTGCACCAGCTGCAAATATTGCGCGATGAATTCGATGTCGATCAGGCCGCCGGCAGAATATTTGAGATCCCAGCGCGAGGCATCGCCCTTTTCGCGGGCAATGGCGCCGCGCATTTCAACGACGTCGCCGGCGATCAGCGCAGCGTCGCGCGGCCGGCGCAGCGTCGCGGCGATCACCGCCTCGACCTTTGCGGCAAAGCCGGGCGACGCCGAAATCACCCGCGCGCGGGTCAGCGCCATGTGTTCCCAGGTCCAGGCCTCGCTTTCCTGATAGTTGGCAAAGGTCGCGATCTGGGTCGCCAGCGGCCCCGATTGGCCGGACGGCCGCAGCCGCATGTCGACCTGATACAGCGCGCCATAATTGGTCTGCGCGGTCAGCGAATTGATCACGCGCTGCGTCAGACGCGCGAAATATTGTGGGCCGGGCAAAGGCCGCTTGCCGTCTGAATTCGGCTTTGCCGGATCGAAGTCGTAGATCAGCATAAGATCGAGGTCGGAATTTGCGGCCATTTCATTGCCGCCGAGCTTGCCCAAGGCGACGACCGCGCTCGCCTCGTCCCTGAGATGCCCATACGTCAGCGCGAAATTGGCCGCAACCGCGCGATGCAGCGCGCGGATCACGACATCCGCCAGCCGGGCGAAGGTTTCGCCCGCCTGGGCCGCCGTCACTGTGCCGGTGAGGATGCGAACGCCGATCAGAAACATGTGCTCGAGCCCGAACATGCGAATGCGCTCCAGCAGGTCCTCGTCATAGCGGGCCTGGGTCAGCGCCTGCTGCAGGCGGCGCGACAATTCGGCCTCGTCGGGCAGCACCCCGAAGAATTGCGGCTCGACCAGCGCGTCCATCACCTGCGGATAGCGCGCCAGAATGTCGGCCAGCCGGGGCGCGGCGCCGATCACCATGGCGATCAGCGCGATCAGCGACTGGTTTTGGCGTAGCATCGACAGCAGCCGCGGCGCGTTGTGCAGATTGGCGAGGAAGTGATCGAACGGCGCCAGAGCGGCGTCCGGATTCTCCATGCGCGCGAACTGCTCAAGCAGCGCCGGCAGCAGATCCCGCAGTTGCTGGCGAGCGGCCTCGCTTTTGAGCGAACGGTATTCACCGGCGAACCATTGGCGGATGCGAGCGGAGGTTTCGAGCGGCTTGCGGAAGCCCATCTCGACCATCCGGTCGAGCGTGGCCTTGTCGTCGCCCGCGGCGGGGAATTCCAGCGCTGGATGATCGCGTGCCGGCGCGATTTCGAACAGCGCTGCGTAATGTCGCTGCACCGTTTCGAGATGTCGGCGCAACACCGCCGCGAATTGGTTGCGGCTCGCGAAGCCCAGGAAGCGCGCAAATCCTTCAAGCTGTGACGGTTCGTCCGGCAAGGTCTGGATCTGGTCGTCATTGACCATCTGCAGGCGATGCTCGACCGTGCGCAGGAACAGATAAGCCGCACTCATGTCGTCGCGCGCCTTGGCGTCGATCCAGCCGACGGCGGCAAGTTTGTCGAGCGTTACGAGGGTTTCGCGGTCGCGCAGCGATGGATTGCGGCCGCCGGCGATCAGTTGCTGCGTCTGCGCGAAGAACTCGACCTCGCGGATGCCGCCGCGGCCAAGCTTGATGTTGTGGCCCTCGATCGCGATCTCGCCGTGGCCGCGAAACGCGTGGATCTGCTGCTTCATCGCCTGCACGTCGGCGATGGCGGCAAAGTCGAGATATTTACGCCAGACGAACGGCGAAATGTCGTTGAGGATGCGCTCGCCGGCCACGATATCGCCGGCGCAGGCGCGCGCCTTGATCATCGCCGCGCGCTCCCAGTTCTGGCCGCTGCTCTCGTAATAGGACAAAGCAGCCGGCGTCGATATCGCGATCGGCGTCGAGGCCGGGTCGGGCCGCAGCCGCAAATCCGTGCGGAACACATAGCCGTCGGCCGTGCGTTCCTGCAGCAGTTTCACCAGCCGCTGCGTGAGCCGCACGAAGAATGGCCCCGGCTCCAGATCCTCGGGCAGCGCGGGCGCCAGCGGATCGTAAAAAACGATGAGGTCGATGTCGCTGGAATAATTGAGCTCGAAGCCGCCCATCTTGCCCATGGCGAGGACGATATATCCGCTGCCGTCTTGCGGGCGCGACCGGTCGGCCGGCGACAGGCGTCCGAGGCGAGCGGCTTCCGCCAACAAGAATTGAACCACCGATGAAACCGCGGCGTCGGCCAGTTGGGTCAGCGCGCGTGCGGTCTGCATGATCGGCCAGACGCCGCCAATATCGCACAGCGCGATCAGGAATGCGGCTTCGGACTTCATGCGACGCAGCAGCCGCATCGCCTGTGCGTCGTCGGCGGCGACCGCGACCGCTTCGCTGACGCCTTCGAGCAATTCGCTGAAGTGGCGGTCGGGATTGGACTGCAGGACCCGCAGCAGGCGCAGCGGCTCGGACGTCGCAAGGTCCCAGAGATAGGGCGAGCTTTCGGCAATGGCGGCCATCGCCTGCATCAGCGCCGGATGGCCGTCGAGCAGCGCCGCAAGGCCCCGCGCGGCCGGTTCGGCCTTGATCTCGTTCAGCCAAGCCCCGACCCGGGCCTTCGCCGGCTTCGGCTGTGCCAGTTCAGGCGCGGTTGCGATGCGGGCAGCGAGCGTGCCGTCGCCGGCCGGCGGCGCAGCGGGTGTCGGTGACTTAGCGCGAGGTCTGTGGACGGACGGCGCTTTCGCTGCGGCGGTCTTGGTCGTAGTGGCTGTCTTGGTTGTGGCTATCTTGGGCTTGATAGCCTTGACGGCGCGTTTGCCGGTTCTGGCCACGCGCTTTTTCGCTCTCGCCGTCGCCGGTCGCTTGGCGGGTTTCATCCCGCATTCTGTACCGGTCCACCGCGCGGCAATGCAATGATGCTTTTGAGGCCCGGCGCGTTATCTTCGAGCTTGAGTTCGCCGCCATGCAGCCGCGCGACCGCTGCGGCAAGGCTGAGGCCGAGCCCCGAGCCCGGCTGCGAGCGGCTGCTTTCGAGCCGCACAAACCGCTCCGTCACGCGCTGCCGATCAGGCTCCGGGATGCCCGGCCCGGCGTCGTCGACGCTGAGCAGGATGCGTTCACCGTCATTGAGCGCCCGCACCATGATCGGCGCAGCCGCCCCGTTTGCGCGATCGGGCCTGCCATATTTGATCGCATTATCGACGAGATTGGCGAGCGCCTGGCTCACAAGTTCCCGATTGCCTTTGACCGGCGCCGGCGCCTCAGCTTCGACTTTGAGCGCGATGCCCTTTTCCTCCGCGACCGGCTCATAAAGCTCGCCAATGTCGCGGGCGATCTCAGCGGCGTCGAATTCCGCCATGTCGTCGCGGGCATGGCCGGATTCCGCACGCGCGATCATCAATAGCGCGTTGAAGGTGCGAATGAGACCGTCCGATTCGTCGATCGTATGTTCGAGTGCCGCGCGATATTCGCCCTCGCCTTTGGCGGCGCGCAGCGCCTCCTCGGCGTGATTGCGCAATCGCGTGAGCGGCGTTTTCAAATCATGCGCGATATTGTCGGACACTTCCTTCAATCCCGCCATCAGCGCCTCGATCCGCTCGAGCATTTGGTTGAGATTGATGGCAAGCCGGTCGAGCTCATCGCCCGTACCGGTGACCGGCAGACGTCCGCTGAGATCGCCCGCCATGATCGTTTGCGTGCTGCCGGTAATGGCGTCGACGCGTCGCAGCACGCGGCGGGTGACAAAGACGCCGCCAAAGATGCCGAGCACGATGACGATGGCGATCGACCA
>Ga0265325_10002015_pt1 | contig 13945 bp, 15 predicted proteins | sample 41420metaG_FD_202090 | JGI IMG/M metagenome (GOLD analysis project Ga0265325, IMG submission 202090) | Rhizosphere microbial communities from Carex aquatilis grown in University of Washington, Seatle, WA, United States - 4-14-20 metaG | ecosystem: Host-associated > Plants > Roots > Rhizosphere...
GGAACTGGATCGCATGAAGGACCGCATCGATGCGGTTGCGAAGGCGGTGAAAGCCGAACGCGGAAAGTGCCCGGTTTATATGGTCGGAACGATGATCGAATTGCCCCGCGCCGCGCTGCAGGCAGGCGAGATCGCTAAGACTGCCGAATTCTTCTCGTTCGGAACCAACGATCTGACGCAAACCACCATCGGCATCAGCCGCGACGACGCGGGTATGTTCCTGACCGACTATCTCAACAAGGGCGTCATCACGCGCGATCCGTTCGTCACGATCGACATCGACGGCGTCGGCGAGTTGGTGAAGATTGCGGCCGAAAGAGGGCGCCGCGTGCGTCGCGATTTGAAACTCGGAATCTGCGGCGAGCATGGTGGCGATCCGGATTCGATCCGCTTCTGTCACGACTCGGGACTCGATTATGTCTCGTGTTCACCATTCCGCGTGCCCGTTGCGCGGTTGGCCGCAGCACAGGCGGCGCTCACAAACGTTAAGGATGTTGATTAATCGGTGTACGGACGACGCAGGGAATCCCTACGTTTTCCCGCGTCAAATGACACCGTGTCACGAATATGAAAAATTTTATTTGACGATTCGGATTTTCGAGGGCACAAGCCGCCACCTTGAACCAAGGAAGGCGAGGACCGTTCGGAACAGATTTTGCGTGCAGAGAAATTTGTCGAAATCCGAAAGAGTCGAAATGCCGATGATCACAAAAACAAAAGATGCAATTTCGCGATCTGATCGCGTGCTGGTCGCTGCGATGGCGATCGTTCTGGCGACTGCGAGCGCAGCCGTCGGTTCGTCGCTGACCACTCGTCCGCACACGGAACAAGTTCGGGTGATCACCGTTGCGAAACCCGTCGTCAAGGTGGTGCAGGCTCCGGCCATTCCGGCCCCGATCACGATGCGCGGCGCCGCCACAAACGTCGTGCTTGCGCGCCTGCTGCAGGAGCACAAGTGCCTTTCCGAGGTGATGTATTACGAGGCGCGCGGCGAGGGCGAGGAAGGCCAGAAGGCCGTCGCCGAAGTCATTTTCCACCGCATGAATACGGGTAATTACGGCCATTCCATCTGCGCCGTGGTCTATGAAGGCGTCGCGACGGGCACCTGCCAGTTCTCCTTCGCCTGTGACGGGTCGCGCGATGCCAGCCACGAGCCGGGGCCCTGGAGCGAAGCGCAGGCCCTCGCTGCCCGGATCATGGCCGGCGAAGAGAAGTTGAACGACGTGACCGGTGGAGCGGTGAACTTCCACGCCTCCTCGGTCGAGCCCGGCTGGGGCGGGTCTTATGTGAAGACCGTTCAGATCGGCAATCACATCTTCTACCGCCGCAACCACGTCCGCCTCAGCGGCGCGTGAAAGTGGCTGAGCCCTCCCAATGAGGGAGAGTTGATCGCTTCAGAAATTCACGCGCCGGCTGATCGCGCCGTCCACAAGCATGTTGATGCCTGACGTGAAGGACGATGCGGGGCTGGCAAGGAACACGGCTGCGTTCGCGATGTCCTGCGGCGTCGCCATGCGGCCCATCGGATTTCGCTCCATCGCGCCTTTGTAGACGGCAGGCATGTTCTTCTCGATCATGTTCCACACGCCGCCTTCAAAGTAGACCGTGCCAGGCGACACGACGTTCGTGCGAACATGCTTGGGCGCGTGCTGGCGCGCCAGGCCCTTCGCAAAGTGGATCAGCGCCGCCTTGATCGGTCCATACGAGCTCGCATTGTCCGTTTCCGCCGCCGAAACCGACGAGATGATGACGAACGACGCGTCGCCGTTCTTTTCGGCCGCCTTCAGCAGGAACGGCTTGGCGGCGTCGAACGCATTGACCATGCCGAGCACGTCGAGCTTGAAGTTCTGCTCCCACGAGGCCGGGTCGCCGCCCTGCGCCATGGCGCCGGCATTGGAGACCAGAATATCGATGCTGCCCAGTTCGTTGCCGGCCTTCTCGACCCAGCTTTTCAGCGCTGCGCCGTCCATGATGTCGACCGATGCGCCCGTGGCCTTGATCCCCTTGTCTTTCAGAGCCGCGACCGCATCCTTCACCTGTTCCGGATTGCGGGCGCAGATCGCGACGTTGGCGCCTTCGGCCGCCAACGTGCCCGCAATGGCGCGGCCAATGCCGCGCGTTCCGCCGAGAATGACGGCATTCTTTCCCTTGAGCTGAAGATCCATGAACCACTCCCGGTTTGTCCGGGCGGCACTTTAGGAGGGCAGGCTCAAAAGTCGAGCGCAACGTCCAGGTTGGGCGCGGAATGCGTGATGGCGCCGGAAGAAATGTAGTCGACACCTGTTTCCGCCACGGCTCGGACCGTGGACAGCGTAACATTGCCGGAGGCTTCAAGAGTGGCGCGGCCATGAGCTAGAGCGACGGCGCGCTTCATGTCTTCGGCTTTCATATTGTCGAGCAGGATCGTGTCGACGCCGAGGCCGAGTGCTTCTTCGAGCTGGGCGAGGGAGTCGACTTCCAGCTCGATCTTGGCCATGTGCCCAAGCCCTGCGCGGACGCGTTCGATGGCCGCTTTGATACCGCCTGCCGCGACAAGGTGATTATCCTTGATCAGAACTGCATCATCGAGGCCGAAACGATGGTTGAAACCGCCGCCGCAGCGCACAGCATATTTCTCAAGCACGCGCAGCCCAGGCGTCGTCTTGCGCGTGCAGACGATGCGCGCTTTGGTTCCGGCCACTGCATCAACCAGCGCGCGCGTGGCAGTCGCAACACCTGACAGATGGCCGGCGAAATTCAATGCCACGCGCTCGCCTGTCAGAATTGCACGCGACAGGCCGTCGATCGCAGCCAGAACAGAGCCCGCTTGGACGGTTGTGCCGTCCGGAACCTGCGTCTCAAATTTCAATGACGGATCGATCAGGCGAAAGGCACATTCGGCAGCGATCAGGCCGGCAATCGTACCTCCCCTGCGCGCCACCAGTTTCGTTCTGCTGCGAGAGTCAGCGGCGATTGTCAGTTCACTGGTAATGTCGCCGGCCCGGCCAAGATCCTCTTCCAATGCGTGCCGGACGATGGGCTCAATGAGAAGGTCATGCGGCGGACGCGTGAAGGGCAGTGCGGTATTCATGCGTTACGTGCGGCGAGTGGTGCTGCTTCACAGCGGCTGGCGGTCGCAATTTCTTCGGCGTCGGCAAGCGTCATGAACGTGCGCTGGCCGGCCGGATTCGTCCTGGGATAGTCGGTGCGGTAGTGGCCACCGCGGCTTTCATGCCGCGACAGCGCACCGGCCGTCACCAGCTTTGCGGCAGCCGTCATGTTCAAGAGCGCTGGCTCGGCGCCACCGGCGCGCTCCACCTGGTGGATGACAGTCAACGCTTCCGCCAGTCCAGCCTCGTCGCGTTCCAGGCCCACAAGACGCGTCATCGCATCGCGCAGGACGTGCGGCGGCGCTGGCGAGGCAAAACGTTCGGGAGCAGGCGGCGTGCCGCGCCCGGCCTGCGTTGTCACGCGCGCGGCGATGTCCTGCGCCGCGCGGGCGCCGAACACGAGTGCTTCAAGCAGCGAGTTGGAGGCAAGGCGGTTGGCGCCGTGCAGACCGGTCGAAGCGCATTCGCCGGCCGTCCACAGACCGGGGAGTGAGGAGCGGCCCTGTTCATCGCTGGCGATGCCGCCCATGTGGTAGTGGGCAGCCGGCGCGACCGGGAGCGGCTGCATCGCCGGGTCGATGCCCGCATCCTTGCACGTGGCGTAGACAGTCGGGAAACGCTGCTCGAAGGATGACCCGATGGCTTTCGTGCAATCGAGGAACGTCGTGTGGCCCGCAGCTATTTCACGATGAATGGCGCGGGCAACGATGTCTCGCGGCGCGAGCTCGGCGTCTGGGTGCACGCCCGGCATGAAGCGGCGGCCGTTTTCGTCAATCAGGATCGCACCTTCTCCGCGCAGAGCCTCCGTGGCAAGCGGCGCAGGATCGCGACCGATATTGATCGCGGTCGGATGGAACTGAACGAATTCGGGATCGGCGATGATCGCGCCGGCGCGCGCCGCCATGCCGAGTCCTTCGCCGCGGGCTTCGAGCGGATTTGTTGTGACGGCATAGAGCGCGCCGAGACCGCCGGTCGCAAACACGATGGCCGGTGCGCGGAACAGGATCAGGCGCGTATGCGTGCCGATGCCATGGCGTGCGAAAAGACCCGTGACGCGGCCATCTTCCATGGCCAGCTCAATCGCGTGAAAGCCTTCGAGCAAGGAGATTGACGGGGAGGCGAGGGCGCGCTCGGCGAGCGTGCGCGAAATCTCGGCTCCGGCGCGGTCGCCTTTGATGTGCACGATGCGGTTGTGGCTATGCGCGGCTTCGCGGCCGAGCGCCAGCGTTCCATCGGCCTTGCGGTCGAACGGTGTGCCAAGCTGGATGAGATCGTCAATGCGGGCTTCGGCTTCACGCGCCACCATGGCCACGACGTCGGGATCGCAAAGTCCCGCGCCGGCGCCAAGCGTGTCCTTGAAATGGCTCTGCCAGCTATCCTCGGCGCCGACGGAAGCAGCGATGCCGCCCTGCGCCCAGAAGCTCGAACCGGACATTCCGGGCCGCGTACCGGCCAGCACCAGCGAAGGGAACGGCGCGAGTTTCAACGCCGTGAACAGTCCTGCGACGCCTGCGCCGAGGATGAGCGCACCCTTGCATTCAATGATGCTGTCGATGTGGCGGGACATGGCTCAGGCCTTGGCTGGCATCTTCACCGCAAGCATGCGGTCGATGGCTTTCTTCGCGCGGACGGAAACCGCTGGGTCGACGAGTACTTCGGTCGTCATCGTCTCAAGCGAATGCAAAATCTTGTCGAGCGTGATGCGCTTCATGTGCGGGCAAAGGTTGCACGGTCGCACGAACTCGACGTCCGGATATTGGGCCGCGACGTTGTCGCTCATTGAGCATTCGGTGACCATCACGACGCGGGCCGGATGATGCTGGCCGACATAGTTGATCATGGCCGCGGTCGAACCTGAAAAGTCAGATTCGGCAACTACTTCAGGCGGGCATTCCGGATGCGAGAGCACCACGATGCCCGGGTTCGCCTTGCGATAATCGCGGATTTCCGCCGCCGTGAAGCGCTCATGCACTTCGCAGGCGCCTTCCCAGGTGATGACTTTGACGCCCGTCAGCTTGGCAACGTTCTGCGCCAGGTACTTATCCGGAATCATGATCACGGTATCGACGCCATATTCGCGCGCGATCTCTTCGACCACCATGACGGCATTGCCGGATGTGCAGCAGATGTCGCTTTCCGCTTTCACCTCTGCAGAGGTGTTCACATAGGTGACGATGGGCAGCCCAGGGTATTTCTGCTTCAACAGTCGCACGTCTGCGCCGGTGATGGATGCGGCGAGCGAGCAGCCGGCTTTCGGATCCGGGATGAGAACGGTTTTCTCTGGGCAGAGGATCTTCGAGGTCTCGGCCATGAAGTGCACGCCAGCCTGAACGATGATCTTGGCATCGGTTCGCGCCGCTTCACGCGCGAGCGCCAGGCTGTCGCCGGCGAAATCGGAGACGCAGTGGAAAATCTCCGGCGTCATGTAGTTATGCCCGAGAATGACGGCGTTCTTTTCGCGCTTCAGCCTGTTGATCGCGTGGATCGTCGGCGCAAAGGTCGGCCACTCGATTTCCGGCACGACGTGAGAGATCTTCTGGTAAAGCGCGCTGGTCTCCCGCGCGATTTCCGGCGTATAGCGGAGTTCCAATCCCATTCCCGTCGCTCCCGAGTTGCCTCAGATTAATGCTCAACTTGAGTATATATCTAGGGCAAAAAGACCGGCCTTCAAGGGCCGGATGTCATTGGATTGTTATGCTACATCTGAGCATAAATCTGTCAAGCGACAGAAAAGCGCGGCTTTCGGAGGGAAAATGCGCCCAATACATGGAATTTTGGCCTTTGTGGCGGCTGCTCTGCTGGCCATCCTGTTCGCCAACACCCACCCAGGGGGCACCTCAGGGCTGCCTACAATCGGTCCTACAGCCCCTTCGGCCTGGACGGCGCCGGTGTGGACTGGTGGAGAAGCCAACGCTGAGAGACATTGGGAGAAGCATGGCAGCGAGTTTCCGGAATATGGGAGCGAGCAGGCCTACGTCGCAGGCGTTCATGCCTTCTTGCTGCGTCCCCCGGCGGGAACACTCGTCAAGCACCGCGACAATGGCGATACGTTGTACTTCGATCCGGCAAGCGGAATTTTCGCCGTTCGGGCGTCGAACGGTGCGCCGCGCACCTTCTTTAAACCGAATAACGGGATGGCCTACTGGGAGCGGCAGTAATGTCGAAGCTGTTCGCATGTCCCTGTTGCGGTGCCCGGACGCTTTCCGAACGCAACACCTATGAAATCTGCTCGCAGTGCAATTGGGAGGATGATCCGGTGCAGTCGCGCGATCCGGATTTTCGCGGTGGGGCGAACGCCCAAAGCCTCAGCGAGGCACGCGCTGCATGGTCAGCGCGAAAGACATAGCTAGGCGGTCTTGCGCGCGCCCAGCCGCACACCCGGTGCCGGACGTTCGCGCAGCACTTCTCTACGAAAACGGAAAAGCTCGGCGGGCCGTCCGCGTGCCTGGGTCGCGAACTTTCCCGTGCGCTCCACAAGGCCCTGATCTTCCATCAGGCGGCGGAAATTCTGCTTGTGCAGGCGAATGCCGGATATGGCTTCGACCGTGCGCTGCAATTCCAGCAATGTGAAGGATGGCGGCATCAACTCGAACACCACAGGGCGATATTTCATCTTGCCGCGCAGGCGCGCGATTGCGGTCGCCAGTATTCGGCGATGGTCGAAAGTCATGCTGACGCCCAGAGCATTGTTGCTCGACGTCTTGCGCCCGTCGCGCGCCGCTTCCTGCACCAAGCCTGCTTCATAGAGGAGCTCGTAGCGCTCAAGAACCTTTTCCTCGTCCCAGGGCAAGCCGTCCGTGCCGAAGCAGAGCCGCATCCGGTCGCGCCGCAACTCCGCCGTGTCGCCGTCCGGAGCTGCTTTCACGAATTGCTTCAGCGTCGGAACGATCACCTGTTCGATGATCGCGGGCTTGGCGTCGCGCCAATCCTCCCACGGGAAATACCGGTACCAGTCGCTCCAGCGCGTGTCCGGCGCTTTGAGTTCCTTCGCCTGCCGCGTCAGCGCGAGATATCCGACCGAAACGACCCGCGCGCCTTCATCGGGCGTCGGAAGATGACGGCCGCGATCTCCAAATGTGTAGAGCTGCTCGGCATAGCCGAGTTCAAGGTAGGTCTGTTCGCCGACCCATTTACGCAGTCCGCTGTCCAGCGTTCGATGATTGAGAGGATCAAACGGTCCAAAGGGCAGGGCGTCTTCGCTGCCTGCATGATGCACGACGAGAACGCTCGGCCGCTCGTCAGCCACCGAAACGATCGCCGCCGACAGGCCAATGCTGACGACATGCTCGGCTGCCATCGTCACAAGCCCTTCAATGGAAATTCGACGATTGTGCCCTCGGCGACGATGATGCCCGGACCGATGTTCTTGATCGCCTCGACCATTCGCCCCTGACGGCCCAGCAGTTCGTCGGCATATTGCACGAGCAGGGAGTTCGGATAGGCGTGCGGGGCACGGTCGCGGATGGCCTTGGCTGCATAAACCTCGCTGCCTGGTCCGAGGCGGTCGCACAAAATCGTGTAAGTCGCCGCCATCGACCGGCTGACGCCTGCCCAGCAATGGACAAGGATCGGGTCTTCGGCATCCCAGGTGCGCGAAAAAAGCAAAAGCTTCTCGACGTGTTCTTTCGCAGGCGGGCTTTCGCCGGCATGGACATCGACCACGTCGTTTATGCCCAGCCGAAGGTGTCGTTCGGCCGCGAACCCTTCCGGTGTTTCGATCATGTGTTCGGGCGACAGCAGCGTCACAAGATGCGACGGCTTCTGATTCCGGATGACATCCGGAACGGCGGAAAGTGGCGTGACGAGGATCCTGGGCATGGCTCTCCTTAGCTAGCCGAGGAACGCGACAGGAGGAAGGCTATGTTGACAGCCGGCGGAACCGATCAAGGAACTGGGCCTGGGCTTCGGCCGTCGCCAGCGGCACAAGCCTGGGCGTTTTCATCGTCCTGGGCGGGACGACAAAAAAGCGCCTGGCAACCTCGACTTCAAACCCGGCCAGTTGGGTCGCCTCGAAGTAGGCCGAGATCAGATCGGCCTTCTTGAAGAGGACACTAAGCATCGGTGGTGTTTTCGGTGGCAGTCCGAAGCGGACATGAATTGCTCTCTGAAGTTTCAGTTCCAATGCTTTGTAATTAATACCAATTGCGACTTTAAATGGGCTAATGAGGTCACCAATCACATATTCGGGCGCATCGTGCAGGAGCGCCATCAGCCGCGCCTCCCGGGTGAGCCTTGGGTTGAGTTCTGCCGTGAGCCGCTCCACCAGGACGCAATGCTGGGCAACCGAGAAGGCGTGCTCGCCTTTGGTCTGCCCGTTCCAGCGGGCCACCCTGGCGAGGCCATGGGCAATGTCCTCGATCTCGACATCCAGGGGCGATGGGTCGAGCAGATCGAGCCTGCGGCCGCTAAGCATGCGCTGCCATGCGCGAGGTGTTTCTTTGGCCATGTGACTTCCGCACAGAGGGGCGCTCAATTACCGCGGATTGCGATCAGGTGCGAAGCAGAAACTCAAACTGGAAGTGTCCCTTGACGGTTGGGGGCGGTTCTAGGAACGCTTCGGGCTGCACAACAGCGGAGAAGCGCCATGGCCATCGTCAAGATACTTGCGCCTCTGACCGGCGGACCACGCGATGCGGTCGTGCTTGCCAGCGCTTTCGCGGCCGCCAGGCCATTTCACGCGCATGTTGTGGCGTTGTTCGTGCGCCCTGATGCGACAGAGGCGGTGCCGTTCTTCGGTGACGGTGTATCGGCGCAGGTGGTACAGGAGATTGCGGAGGCCGCCAAGGCAGCGGCTGATGCGGCGATCAAGCTGGCGCGTGCGTCGCTGGAGGCGGCCGCCAACACTGTGGGGGCCGAGATCATTGCCGCGCCGGCGCCAAGCGGGTCTCTTTCGGCATCGTTCCGTGAGGTTCTGGGCAATTTCGCGGACCAGGTGACGTTGGCCGCGCGTCTGTCCGACTTAGTGGTGTTCGGACCCTTGAAGGAAGGCGATCGGCCCGGCCTGACAGAGGCGTTCGAGGCAACGCTGCTCGAGACCGGGCGTCCGGTTCTGCTCAGCGCAAACCCCGCTCAGCCTTCCTTCTGCAAGAAGATCGCGCTCGCGTGGAACGAAAGCGTCGCGTCGGCGCATGCCGTGACCGCGGCCCTGCCGTTTTTGAAATGCGCCGAGAGCGTAGAAATCCTCTCCGTCTCGCGCAACCAGGATGAGCCGATCGACAGCAGCGAACTGAAGACTTACCTGCAGCTGCAAGGCGTCACAGCCAGCGAGCGCAAGGTCGATGCCGGCACGCGTGTAGTCGGCGACGTTCTGCTGGAGGAAGCAATCAAGAGCGGTGCCGGATTGCTGGTAGCCGGCGGCTACGGCCACAGCCGCCTTCGCGAGATGTTCTTCTCAGGCGTGACCCGCCATGTCGTCAGCCATGCCGGAATGCCATTATTCCTCGTGCACTAGAACAGCAGACGAAGCGCAACCACCAACAGCGTTCCGGCAAGCACCAGGCGCAATGCGCTATCGGGAACGCGCGGCGCGAAGGCGCTGGCGATCATGATGCCTGGCAGCGAGCCTGCCAGCAGCGAGAGCAATATCCCGACATTGATTGCTCCGCCCATGAGATGGCCGATGCCGGCAAGCAGCGTGAGCGGCACCGCGTGGGCGATGTCCGATGCGGCGATGCGCACGATCGGCAACTTCGGGTAGAGCAAGATCAATGCCGTGACGCCGAGCGCTCCTGCGCCGACCGATGAGATCGTCACCAGCGTTCCCAGCGCAACGCCAGTGAGAATCGTATAGCGCGCGGTTTTTTGCGCACCGATGTCGCCGACGCGGCGCACATAGGCCTCCATCAACCAGGAACGGAAGATCAGCGCAATGGCGGTTAAGATGAGGGCGGCGCCCAGAACCTTGGTGATGATGGCGTTCGCGGCAGTGCTGTCCAAACCAAGGATGTGGAGCACGACCAGCGTGATGAGCGAGGCTGGCAGGCTGCCGCTGGCCAGACGCGACACGATCCGCCAGTCAATCGTCCGATTGAAGGCGTGGATGATCGATCCGCCGGTCTTGGTGACGCTGGCATAGATCAGATCCGTGGCCACGGCTTTTTCGGGCGAAATTCCGAAAATGATGATGAGCAGAGGTGTCATGAGCGATCCGCCGCCGACGCCGGTCATGCCCACCAGGAATCCGACGAAGAATCCCGACAGGACATACGCAGGTATGATCGCGTGCAAAATGGCCATGCGAACGCTTTTGTTGAAATATACACAACGGAAGTCGGAAAATTACGCGCTGAACAGCTTTTTCAATATCACGCTGCCGGCTGAATAGCCCGCGCCGAATGAGCAGAGCAATCCGATATCGCCTGCCTTCAGGTCATTGCTGTATTTGTGAAAGGCGATCACGGAGCCTGCGGAACTCGTATTCGCATATTCGTCAAGAATGTTCGGCGCCTCGCCCGCAACCGGATCGCGGCCGAGCACGCGGCGCGCGATCAGTTCATTCATGCTGAGGTTGGCCTGGTGCAGCCACATACGCTTAAGTTGCACCGGCGCGATGCCGTTCTCGGCAAGATGGCTTGTGATGAGTTCGGCCACCATCGGAACGACTTCCTTGAAGACCTTGCGACCTTCCTGGACGAACAGTTTGTCCGGCGCATTTGCAGTCTCCGGCGCCGTGCGGTTGAGGAACCCGAAATTGTTTCGGATGTTGTTCGAGAACTTGGTCTTCAGCCGCGTTGCGATGATTTCCCAGCTATTGCGGCCGACCGCAGTCTCGACCTTTTCGACGATGAACGCTGTTGCGACATCGCCGAAAATAAAGTGGCTGTCTCGGTCACGGAAATTGAGGTGGCCCGAACAAATCTCAGGATTGCAGACAAGGATTGCGCGCGCATGTCCGGCCGCGACCATGTCGGCGGCCGCCTGCAGCGCAAATGTTGCCGACGAACAGGCGACGTTCATGTCGAAGCCGAAGCCTTCGATGCCAAGAGCGTCCTGCACTTCAACCGCCATCGCGGGGTAGGCCCGCTGCATGTTGGACGCGCCGACCAGAACCCCGTCAATGTCGGAGGACGTCCTGTCGGCGGCCTTGAGAGCGTCGCGCGCCGCGAACACGGCCATCTCGGCGAGGATCGAGATCTGATCGTTGGGCCGTTCGGGAAGCCGCGGGCACATGATTTCGGGGTCCAGGATGCCTGCCTTGTCGACGACGTAGCGCGACTTGATCCCGGACGCCTTGACGATGAATTCAGCGGAGGATTCGACCAGGGCCGTCGCCTTGCCGGCTGCGATCGTGTCAGCATCGGCCGCATTGGTTTTGCGGACATAAGCATTGAACGCCGTGACGAGCTCATCGTTTGAGATCGACTGAGGCGGCGTGTAGAGGCCGGTTCCACTTACGGCTAGCGCGGTCACGCGTGCCATCCCCTTGAAATTGCTGTCGCGAGGCTGGCGCAGGACCAGGCCAAAGGCAAGTAAGTCCTTGAAGGATAAACGCCTCGTTGAGGTTTTGTCAGTTAAAAAGGACTGCGATTGTGCGTTGCAACGTGGCTGGGGAATGTTGGTGTTGGAAGAGCGGGGACATGGGGTCGCAGGCAGGCCGGCGTCACGAGCGGTCCGTCCCGAATTGGCGATCGCCATCGGTGCAGCGCTCTTCGGCGCCGTACTGAGTGCCGCAGCGAACCAAGTTCCGGCACCGGAAGCGATTGCAGGTCTTGTCGTCCTGACCGTCGGTGCAGCCACGATTTTTGCGCTCAATCGGCTTGCCGACCGCGGCAGCGATCGCCTGCTTACGGCTGAAGCAACCTATCGCGCGTTCTTCGAGCACGCGATCGAAGGCGTGTTCCGCACGTCTCCGGACGGGCGCTACCTCGATGCCAATCCGGCACTGGCAAAGATCTACGGATATGGCAGTCCGGAAGCTCTGATCGCGGGGCTCACGGACATCGCGGATCAGCTCTACATAGACTCCGCGCGCAGGGCGGAGTTTCAAGCCATCATGCAGGCCAATGATCGCGTCACGGCATTTGAATCCGAAATACGCCGCCGAGACGGCAGGACAATCTGGATTTCGGAGAATGCACGCGCGGTGCGCGACTGGAGCGGAAAGATCGTCTGTTACGAAGGCACTGTCGAGGACGTCAGCGAACGCCACCGCGCACAGCAAAAAATGCGCGCCGCGCTCGCCGAGGCCGAGGAAGCGAGCCGGGCGAAGAGTGCGTTTCTGGCCGCCATGAGTCACGAACTCAAGACGCCCTTAAATGCCGTACTCGGCTTCTCCGAGATCATCAAGGAAGAGATGCTTGGTCCGATCGAGCCCTTGAAGTATCGCGACTACGCCCATGATATCCATGCCAGCGGCACACGCTTGCTCACGATCGTGAGTGATGTGCTCGACGTTGCGCAATTGAGCGGCGGTGCGGTCACGCTCGATACGCGAATTTACTCGGCCAAGAGCCTGATCGATGAGTCGATTACGCTCGCGAGGCGTGCCACAAAGGATGAGCGCGAAGTCAGCGTCGAAATTCCGGACATCTTTCCTCCGGTCGACGTCGACTCCAAGCGGCTGCGTCAGGCCATCGCCAACCTTATCACCAATGCGCTCAAATTCACTCCGCCTGGCGGCTCGGTCGGCGTGTCGGTCCGGCTGGAGCGTTCGGGTGGCATGTCCTTCATCGTCACGGACACGGGCATCGGCATGGAACCGCAAACCATTGCCGCCGCGCTTGAACCGTTCCGTCAGCTCGACCGATCGCTCGCGCGCCGTTTCGAGGGAGCAGGGCTGGGCCTTTCGATCACCAAGTCGCTGGTTGAGCTGCACGGCGGCGTGCTCTTGATCGAAAGTGCTGTCGGCGAAGGAACGACGGCCTCCATCGTTCTTCCGGCATCGCGGACGAAGTCGCGCGCGGCCCTGGCAAGCTGAGGCTCGCATTGCGCCGCGTACGGCGCTAAACACCGCCCATGAACGGCAAGACGGCGCTTGTACTCTTTTCCGGCGGACAGGATTCAACCACCTGCCTTGCCTGGGCGCTCACGCGTTTTGCGCGCGTGGAGACGGTCGGATTCGATTATGGCCAGCGGCACATTGTCGAGCTGCAAGCTCGGCCGCGCGTGCTGGCGGCCATGCGCGGCACGTCGGGCTGGGACGCCAAGCTGGGCGCCGACCATGTCCTGCCGATCAACACGCTCAAGGCCATCGGTGGGACGGCACTGACGGACACCATGAAAATCGAAATGGGAGCGGACGGCTTGCCTACAACCTTCGTTCCCGCGCGCAACCTGATATTCCTCATGGCCGCCGGAGCGCTCGGCTATCGGCGTGGAATTTCCGATCTTGTAGGCGGCATGTGCGAGACGGATTTTTCCGGCTATCCCGACTGCCGCGACGAAACAATTCAGGCAACGGCGAAGGCGCTCTCGCTTGGACTCGCGCGTGAAACGGCGGTCCACACGCCGCTGATGTGGCTCGACAAGGCTGCGACGTGGAAGCTCGCGGAAGAGTTGGGCGGCGATGCGCTCGTGGATGTTATCGTGCGCGAGACCGTCACCTGCTATGCCGGCGATCCAACGCCGCATGAGTGGGGCCAGGGTTGCGGCACGTGCCCCGCGTGCGACTTGCGCGCCAAGGGCTATGCGAAGTACCGCGGCGCATGACCTATTCCGTCAAAGAGATGTATTACACGCTGCAAGGCGAAGGTGCGCAAACGGGCCGCGCCGCCGTCTTCCTGCGATTTGCCGGCTGCAACCTCTGGAGCGGCCTCGAGCGCGACCGTCAGAGCGCGGTGTGCCAGTTCTGCGATACCGATTTCGTCGGAACGGACGGTCCCGGTGGCGGAAAATTCGCCACTGCCGGCGAGCTCGCG
>Ga0265325_10002018_pt1 | contig 13942 bp, 27 predicted proteins | sample 41420metaG_FD_202090 | JGI IMG/M metagenome (GOLD analysis project Ga0265325, IMG submission 202090) | Rhizosphere microbial communities from Carex aquatilis grown in University of Washington, Seatle, WA, United States - 4-14-20 metaG | ecosystem: Host-associated > Plants > Roots > Rhizosphere...
CGCAGGAAACGGCAGAAACGGACCGCGTCGAAGGCGCGGCGCACCCGCGCCAGACGGCGCGCCTGATCGGCCAGGACAGCGCGCTGGCGATTGCTTCGCGCGCGCTGCGCAGTGGGCGCCCGCCGCAGGCATGGCTGATCTGCGGGCCGCCCGGCGTCGGCAAGGCGACGCTCGCATACCGCATCGCGCGCTATCTGCTGGCTTATGGCGCCAGCGACAAAGGTCCTGCCGATTTGAGCGTGCCTGCGAACGATCCGGCCGCCATCCAGGTGGCCGCCGGTTCGCATCCCGGGTTGCTCGTGCTCAAGCGCGCCCTCGATCCGGACAGCGGCAAGCTGATGGGTGTGCTGTCCGTCGGCGAAGTGCGCAGGCTGTCCGGCTTCTTCGGCATGACGTCGGGCGCCGGCGGTTGGCGCGTCGCCGTGGTGGATACGGCCGACGACATGAATGACGCCGCGGCCAACGCCTTGCTGAAACTGCTCGAAGAGCCGCCGTCGCGCGCGATGCTGCTGGTGCTGTCGAACACGCCCGGCCGGCTGCTGCCGACGATCCGCTCGCGCTGCCAGAGGATCAATCTGCGGCCCTTGAGTGCGCCGGACATGGATGCGGAACTCAAGCATCTTCTTCCCGATCTCGATACGGACGAGCGCGCGTCGCTGGCACGGTTGGCGTGCGGATCGCTCGGCGCGGCACTGAGACTTGCGGGCGGCGAGGGGCTGGCGCTTGCTCAAGAGGCCGATCGCCTGATCGACACGGCCGCAAAGCCGGACATTCCGGCGCTGTTCGCGTTGGCAGAGAAGATCTCGCGGATAACCGACGGACTGGAGACATTGGGTACGTTCCTCACTCAGGCATTGGCCGAGCGCATCCGGGCGCGTGCCCTTCGCGGCCAGCCTGATCTGAACAGATGGGTCGGCGTACGGGAGCAGCTGGACAGGAGTTTCGCCCGCAGCGAAGCGCTGCATCTCGACCCGCGCCAGACCTTATTGAGCGCCGTACGGGACTTGAGTGGCGCAACGCGGCGCGCGGGCGCGATTTAGCATGCTCGTCGACAGCCATTGCCACCTGGAATATCCCGACCTCGCATCCGAAATCGACGCGGTGATGGCGCGCGCGAAAGCGGCCGGCGTCGGCGCATGCCTCAGCATCGGCACCAAGCTCGAGACCTTCGCGAAGGTACGCGAGACGGCGACGCGCTTCGACAATGTGTGGTGCTCGGTCGGCGTCCATCCGCACGAGGCCGAAGCAGAACTACTGCACGACGCGACACCACTAATCGAGCGCACCCACGATCCAAAGGTTATCGGCATCGGAGAAACCGGACTGGATTACTTCTACGATCATTCCCCGCGCGAAAAACAGACCGCGAATTTCCGCGCCCATATCGACGCCGCACGCCGAACGGGACTGCCGCTGATCGTCCACACCCGCGACGCGGACGACGACACGATTGCCATCCTGCGCGAAGAAATGGCGGCGGGCGCGTTCACCGGCGTCCTGCATTGCTTCACCGGCACGAAGATGCTGGCCGACGCGGCGCTGGACCTCGGCTTTTATATCTCGGCCTCCGGCATTATTACGTTCAAGAAATCCGAAGCGCTACGCGCGGTCTTCAAGGACGTGCCGCTGGAGCGGCTGTTGGTCGAGACGGATGCGCCGTATCTGGCGCCCGTTCCGCATCGCGGCAAGCCCAACGAGCCATCCTTTGTGGTTCACACGGCCGCCGCACTGGCTGAGGTAAAGGGCGTGACGATCGACGAGCTGGCCGGCATCACCACGGAAAATTTCTTCCGACTTTTTTCAAAGGCCTCCCGCCCGACATGAGCGACGTATTGGAAATCACCATTCTTGGCTCAGGGTCCTCCGGCGGCGTGCCGCGCCTTGGCGGAGCGGACGGCGCCGGAAACTGGGGCGCCTGCGATCCCACGAACCCGAAAAACCGTCGTAGTCGCTGTTCCATCCTGGTGCGGCGGATTTCGCCAGCTGGCATCACGCGCGTTCTGGTCGATACCGCGCCCGACATGCGCGAACAGCTCTTGCGCGCCCGCGTCGCCGAACTGGACGGCGTGCTCATCACGCACGATCACGCCGACCAGCTGCATGGTATCGACGATCTGAGACTGGTTACTCTGCATCAGCGCCGGCGCGTGGACGTCTATAGCGACGCACGGGCAAGCGAGGCCATTCTCTCGCGCTTCTCCTATTGTTTTGTGCAGGCCGAAGGCAGCGATTACCCGCCCATCGCGAATATGCACATGATCGCCGAGCCGTTCGTACCTTTTGCGATCGGCGGAGCAGGGGGGCCAGTACCTGTGCTGGCCTTCGGACAGCGCCATGGCGACATGCGTTCTCTGGGCTTCCGCTTCGGCCCCATTGCCTATTCTTCGGACGTCAACGGGCTGGACGAGGCGGCCTTCGCCGCGCTTTCCGGCACGGAGTGCTGGATTGTGGACGCGCTACGCCATAAGCCGCATCCGAGCCACGCCCACGTGGCGCTCACGCTGGATTGGATCGCGCGCGTCAAGCCGAAGCGCGCAATTCTGACAAACCTCCATATCGATCTGGATTACGAGACCCTGAAACGCGAACTGCCGCCGAACATCGAGCCGGCCTATGACGGGATGACCGTCACGGCCGGGCTCTGAGCGGGTGTCCGTACTCGGGGGGATTTAACGGAAATGGTAATTCGACCGACAAGGTTCAAGTGGGCCGCCAAAATTTATTTTGGTACCCATGGCGGCTCAGCCGCCGTGGCCGTGGCCTTAGACATTAACGCCCTTGGTGGCGAAAGTTACGGCCTTTCACAGGCGTAAACCTGGGGCCTTTGCCATTCTTAGTGCCAAACATATTGGAGATGTTAGGCGGGATTCCGGGGGGCAGCTTGGGCTTTGCGGCTTCGTGCGTTGCTTCTTTCGGACTGGCCGGTTCGGCTGGTGCTTTTGCTGCTGTGGGTTTTGAGGCAGCGGGTTTGGCTTTTGCTGCGGGTTTAGCTTTTTTGGTCATAGCGATCCCATGTCATGCGATAACGGCGCATCGGATTCTGCGCCAGTTGCAGTATGCACACAATCACATCTAATTTCCCATAATATAACGTGGTCAAGGACTTAGCGGGGATTTGTTCTAAGCTCGTTCCCGGCGCTTTTCCTCTTGCGGAGGTAGGTCAGCGTTGCTGACCCATTTTTGACAAATCACCCTATATGCAGCGCGAACGTCCCCCCTCGACCGCCACATATTGAGAAGCATAAGGCCGTCTTCCGTCGGCACCCCGGCAGCGATGCAAATACGCATCATTCGCTCATCCGTTGGGAATTCGTTGCCACGTCTCCAGCCGAGTAAAGAGGACGGATCGACGCGAAGGGCGCGAGCCAACGCCCGCTCGCTTTGAGCGTTGGAGCGGGCCTTAGCCCGGTCAAGTAAATCGCGAATATCCAAGGTTAACCGCCAGCAAGCGCAGAGTCACTGGCAAGTACTAAACCTCGTCCCGCCCCCCCTTGCAAGCCGCTAGGTCTAGTGATCGACCATATAGCTGTTGGACGTCGTCCAACATTCCCTCTCCGGGGCAGGGGTGAGGGGCCTGGGCCAGCAAGCAAGACCCTTCACCTCAGCCCCGAGACGGTTTCGAGCTTTGCCCGCGCGGTTCCCCCCCGTCCGACGCGGGATTTGAGGGACGGGCGGGGAGCCTCTCACCCTCTGGGGGCTCCCCCCGTTTCCGTCCCTGAAACCGATAACGGGGGTCTGCGCGAAGCGCGCGCATCGTGTTCGCGCTCGTGCGCCATCGGAGAAGGAAGCCATGTCACAAATTGCCTGCGGTAAACTCAAGGCCATATCGAACCACCCGAACGACTTCGCCTTTCTTGGCGACGTGACGCTCGGCTCGCGCCTGGACGGCAAGTTAGCGCTGGTCCGCGAGAAGCGCGAAGGCGCGAGCGACCGCGCGCCGGAATATGCCGTCCTCTATTGCGCCATCGGACAACGCTCGATGCGCGTCATGGGCAACGCGTGGCTGAAGAATTCCGACAAGGTGAACGGCGGCGACTTCATGTCGATGACGCTGGACGATCCCGATTGGAATTCGGCGCTGAACCTCACCGCATTTCCGCCCGATAAGAACGGCGGCGACTGGCGCATCATCTGGTCGCGTCCGCGCGGCGCGCGCGTGCAAGACGAACAGGTGGCGGCGTGAAGCCCGCGCGCAAAGCGCCACCGGGCGCGAAGAAGGTGGCGCAGTTGTTCGGGATTGTGTGCCTTGTCTGGTTCGACAAGATGGGCCTCATCGTCAAAATATCCAGGCGCAGGGTTGCGTGGACTGACGAGGAAGGCATCCCCGACGGCCCCGACGCGCTCCATGGGGCGTATTACTTTGCACTCAAAAGAGGCGCGCCGTCAGATGCGGTGAGAGGCATCGCATTCGATAGTCGAGACGCTTTCGATGATCGCGCGGTCTGCACCGGCCTGCACACGGACAAAGAGCATCCGCTACCCGCAACCGGGTGGGCACGATGAACTCGCGCGCCGGTCTGCGTCGTATCTCGATTTCCAGGTGGGAACTGATCGACGGCGACCGGCGCGTGGTCATTCGCAGGAACGGCTTGCCGGGCAATCGCAACGCGTTCCTGATCCATTGTAGCGCCTGCACCGGAAGCCTAAACGCAGGCTTCCGCAAGCTTCGGCAAGCGAAGGAAGCGGCGCAACTTTATATCAACGAAGCGCTGGGAAACGGGCTGTTCCCAACCCCCCACCCTCTAACAGGGGGGGTTGGGCCTACATCGTAGCCCTTCACCCTCTATGCGCTCGCTTCCCGAAGTACCCTTGTCGCCTTGCCCAGAAGCATATGCGCGACCGCTTGCCCAAGGCTTCGATACGGTTCAGGAAGCGTTCGCGCTGTGCCCTACCGCTTCCTTCGTCAGTCTCCTTGAAGAAACCCAGGCCGAAGCGCGCGAGGCAAGCGACAACCTCGACGGCACGGTGGAGGTTGACCTGTTCGGCCATCGCTTCAAGGCGCACGCGACAGGCGCGCGCGGTGGCTTCCGTTGGCGCCTGGAATCTGACGACGTGCTGGTGATGATCGGTTCCCCCAAGCGGGAATGGACCGTCTCGGTCCGTTACCTGTCGGCAGGCTTGTGGGAGCACGGCTTAGAAGCACTGAGGAAGCGGACGTTAGAGGCCCTTCGGCCCTACACCCAGCAGCGCGACGATGACTTCATTCGCACAAGCCGCTTCGACTATTGCTTCGACTTCTATAGCCCGGCCTTCACGCGCGAATTCACGCCCGGCCTATCGAGGGCCGTTGTCTGTCATTCGAGCGCGAAGGCTCAAGAGGTCGGCCGGTACGATCTATGGACGAGGGGAGGGCAGGGCGAAACCCTAACCATCGGTTCAAAGGCTGGCCTACAGGTCCAGGTCTATGACAAGACGCTTGAGATTGACGAGGCGAGCGGCAAGACGTGGCTGCACGATATTTGGCTTAAGGCGCTAGACGGCGAATGGGTCTTCGGTGATACGCCCAGGCCGCGCGACGTGTGGCGGCTCGAATGCCGTTTCTCCGGCGACTTTCTCAAGGAGCGTAATCTCAGGCGTCCTGAGCAAGTGGACAAGGCGCTTCCCGAACTCATAGCCGAGGCGATCTATACGCGCCGTCTAGGCGTTCCCAACGAGAGCGATGACAACCGTTGGCGTTGGCCGATGCATCCGCTTTGGAGTGAAGCGGCGCGGCGCAAGGCGGCGGGCACGATGCGTCCCATGGGGCGCAAGGTCACCGGACGGCGTAGCGAGCTGGTGGAGCGTTCCGAGATTTGCATCGGCGGCACGCTGGCGTCGGCGCTCGCTCTTAAGCACGGCGATTACAACGACGACGACTTCGAGGCGCTCGCCTTCAAGTTCATGGAGCGCGCGCGCGCGCACGTCCAGGCCGATCCGAAACGTGCGCGGAAGAAAGCGGCGGCACTCAGCCGCTACATGCGAGAGGACGAAGCAAGATGAAATGCCCGAAGTGTAGTTGCCCGGATGACATGATCGAGAAGCCATTCGGCGGCGGCGGCAAAGCGAAGATGTGCCGATGCGCTGATCCTGTCTGCAAGACGGTTTTTATTCTGACGAAGGACGGCAGACAGGTCAGCGTCACGCCTCCCAAGCGCAAGCGCAGGAACGAGCCCCCGCCCGTGGAGCTTCCATTGCAGCAACCCGAACCGCAACCCGTACCTGAACCCGAACAGGAGCCAAAAAAAAATGAACGACCAATCTGGTATCTCTTCGACTGACGCGCCCGAGCCTATCGCGGAAGTCCCTATCGCGCCCCTGGTCGAAACGGCCCCGGCAACTGTAACCGGCTCTGTTACCGATCTGATGACGAAGGACGAATTTTTTATGTTCTTCTCGTCCTCCTTCACGGTGTCCGCGTCCATCGTCGGCGCGATCCAGCCGCCGCCGCTGCAAACGCTGATGAAGGCTGGCGAGCTACAGACCGCGCGTCCCGCGGCCGATGCGCTGTACGACATGGCGGCGAAGTTCTCATGGCTCGAATTTCTGATCCGCAAAGAGGGGCAATGGGTGGCGAGCGTTGCCGTGCTCGGTGCGTTCGGCATTCAACTCTCGACCGGCATCATAGCCGAGCTTGAGGCGCGTAAGCCCGCACCGGTCATCGAGCGCGACATGGAAGCGGAAGGCGTGCGGTATCCGTGAGAGAGATTGTCTCGATTAACGGCTCGACCGGATCGGGCAAGTCCACACTCGCGCGGGAGCTTGTCGCGGGAAAGTTTCGCGCGGTGCTGGTCGATCCGGCGAACGATGCGGCGTGGCGCAAGGATGGGTTTAAGCGCGTGCGCGACCTTCCTGAACTCTCCAAGGCCATCGCGGCAGGGTGGCGCGGCGGCTTCCGTCTCGTGCTCGTTCCCCCGGCGCATCTGTGCGCCGAGGCACTCGACGGCGTGTCGCTCTTGCTATGCGCCTATCAGGAAAAACTCTACCACGGCAAAGATGCGGACGGCGCGTCGCTCATCGTTGACGAAATGGCGGAGTGCTACTCCAATTCCCACGTCACGCGCTCTGACCTTCGCGGCTTTCGGCGCGTGATCTTGCAGGGCCGTCACTTCGGAATTTCCGTGTACGGAATAACGCAGCGTCCCGCCGATGTTGCGGCGCAATTTCGCGACAACTGCGACCGCGCGTTTTATTTCCGGCTTCACGATGCAACGTCGCGCGACCGTGTGGTGGCGCGGCTCGGAAAAGAGCACGAAAAGGCATACCGCACGCTCGCCGATTTTGAGTACTTGGCCGAGGCACGCGGCGTTGTTAGCAAGGGTCGCACTCGGAAAAAATGAGTCATTCCCGCCATTTTTGCGGGGATTGCAACTGACGCTGTTCCTGTTACTATTCGGTCTGCGCTTGCTGGCTGCTCTAACGCCGGAAGCGCCACATGCCTCACATAAAAAACCTCGCGAGCCAAGCTGCCATCGTTGCGGCGGGCGTGATCCTTGCCGGATTCGCGATGCACGTCCTCGGACGTTTCCCAATCGTCGCCCAAGCCAAGCTCGGCTTCAACGGCAAGTAAGCGCGCACGCGCTCCCCACTTCTTTGGAGGTTCTTCCCCATGGCTTCTAAGCCGCCCTTTTCCCCGGTTCCCACGCAGCGCATTTTGACCTCGTATGTGTCGGGCGTTGCCGCAACTTCGACCGCGTACATCAACTTGCCGCTCGGCTTTCGCTATCGCGGCCTTCATTTGCTGTATGGCGGCACGACGTTCACGCCGGCCAACATGACGGCCATCCGTCTGTATGCGGACAATGATTTGTTCCAGGTCATTTCCGGTTCGCAGCGCGATATGCTCAACCAGTTCGACAAGCTGCCCGCCGCATCGACCTACAAGAACTTGCACATCCCGTTTGAGCGGCTCGGCATGAGCGAACCGGACGCGCGGTATCTCACGTGCATCAACACGGGCGCGCATTCGAAGGGTGCGCAGTCCAAGAGCGGCATCACGGCGCAATTCCGCATGGAAGTTGACATCAACTCCGGCGCGGTGGCTCCCACACTTTCCGTCCTCGCGGACGTGATGGACGTGAACGTAACGCAATCGCGCCTCTTGCCGCGCATCGACCAGTGGACCGAGAATGTGGCGGCGACCGGCGAATGGCTGCACGTCAATTCCAATCGCTTCCTAGGCGATAGCATTCGCCCCTATGTGCAGCGCCTGACGTTCGGCGATACCAATACCAACATCACCAACCTGCGCCTGCGCCGGAACAACGAGGACATCGTCAACGTCCCGACGACGCTTCTGCAATACAACCAAGTGCGCGAAAACCGCCGCGCGCCGCAGGCCAACTTCGTCAGCTACGACACGGGCGACATGGGCGAGTATTACAACATCCTCGACCCGATCCACATGAGCGCGTTTGAAATTCGTACCACGCACGCCGCGACAAACGCATCGCTGCCGGTCATTTCCGAAACCATGGGGCCGAGCACAGACTAAGCGCGCGAGGAGTAACGTCTATGTCGGTCAATATTCAAGGCTTGGTTGACGATTGGTCGCTGGGTGACCCGGCCGCTGTTACGGCCGGGACCGGCGATTGGCTTGGGACCGGCGCGTCGTCGTCATCCGCGTCGTCGTCATCCTCGCTGGGTAGCGGTTTCCTATCGGCACTAACTTCGCTGGGCACGGCGGCAATTCAGGGCTTCGCACCCAACAATGCGCAGCAACAGTACACCCAACAACCCGTTACGACTGGCGGGCCAACTGCAAGCCTCTCGCTGTCGTGGCCGATGATCGCCATCGCGATTGTTGCCATCATCCTTCTGACGGAGAAAAAGTAACATGGCCTATAACGATCCCTATGCCGCGCCCGCCTATGTGGTAGCGGCTCCCAAGCCTGCAACTGCCGCGCCCGGCGACCGCTCTGTTGCGGCGGGTCATGGGACATCGGGCAATGGCGGCAGTTTTGCCGGTGTCGAGCAATCGCTCGGCATCAAGGCCGGTCCGCATCCGCTGCTCTTGGTCGGCGGCGCGGTGCTAATCTACTTCCTGTTCATCAAGAAACGCGCGTAGGCCCGCCATGGGCTCGCTGCTGTCTTCGCTCGGCATAGGCGGGCTTCCCGGCCTTTCGTCAACGCAGACGTCAGCGGCGGGCGGTGGCACGATCAACTTCGCGCCGATCTATACCGGCACGGCGGCGAACAACGCCACCGCGTCGGTAGGATCGGTACTTTCCTCGCCTTGGTTTTTGGTCGCGGCTGGCGTGCTGTTGTTCGTGATGATGGAGCGGCACTGATGTGTTTCAATTCTTCAAAGTCCGAGCAGTCGACGCAGGCAACCGAGAGCGTCACCACGACGGATTACGGAGCGATTGCCGAGGCAGAGAAAATCTTGGCGCAATCGGTGCAACTGACATCGCACGCGGCGGGCTCGCCAGCGCAGCAAATGGAAATGATCCTTATCGTCGGCGGTATTTTGATCGCTGGCTTTGTCGTCATGCAGAGGTGAGCTAGTGGCGCGCTTTTATTCGCAGACATTTACGCTTGCGGCGAATTCCTCGCAGTACATCGACCTGGGCGGTGAATTTATACAGTTTCTTTCTATCTCAGGCGGGGTGGGGGACGGAACCATCGGCGTGCAATTCGACCAAGAGCCGTACATCCCCGTCTATGGCCGTGACACTTACACGCTGAAGTTCCGCAACTGTTCGGTCGTGAACTATTCGGCAACGACCCCGGTCACAGTAACGATTTTGGTTGGTCGCGGCGCGCCGCCCGTGCAGCCGCCGCGCGATACGCAATCGACCGTGTTGAAGGTCACGCAACTTGTTTTTACAGCGGGTCAAGTTCGCCAGCTTGTCGCGGCCAATCCGCTGCGCCGTCGCGTCGGGGTGATTTCAACCGTCGGCGCTTGGTATTGGGGGCCTGACAACACAGTCGGGTCAGCTACGGGGTTCTTCGCTTCCGGTGCAACTGAGAAATGGTACGAGCATTGCGCAGCCTTGTGGGGCTATTCGTCATCGGCGCAGACAATCACTGTAGCTGAGGAGCGCTACATATGAGCGAGCTTCTAAAGCTGGCGATTTTCGGCGCGCTCGCCTTCGCGCTCTACCGCATGACCGCGCCGGTAAGCGGTGGGCTGCTGACGGCCAATCTGTCGCCGGACACGTCCAGCGCTTCGCCAGGTGTGTTCAGCAATCTTGCGGCTGAGATTTCGTCGGCGCTCGGAGGCGACGATGCGGACGTTTTGGCGCGCACGATTTGGGGTGAGGCGCGCGGCGAAACCGAGGCGGGCAAAATTGCCGTCGGCTCGGTTATCCGCAATCGCAAGAATGCGGGCATCCTGAGCGGCTGGCCTTCGACGTATGCGGGCGTTTGCAAGCAGTCCAATCAATTCGACTGTTGGAATGCGAACGACCCGAACTATGAAAAGGTTCTGTCCGTCACGTCGGCGGATGCGGCGTTTATGGATTGTCAGAATATCGCGGCGGGCATCATCGGCGGGTCGATTGGCGACAACACGGGCGGCGCGACGTTCTATCACGACACGTCCATCACTGAGCCGCCGTCATGGATCAGCGAAGGCCTTGTCAGGGTCGCGCAAATCGACCATCTGATTTTCTATAGGAGCGCGTAGCGTGCCTGTGTTCCTCGGCCTCGACTTGCTCGATTGGGCGCTAGCTGGCGGCGTTGCTTACGCGGCAACGTCTGCCGTGGGAAGTGTGGCGCAAGGCGTTGACACCGGCATTCAGACGGCGACCAGCAACGTGACGCAGACCGCTCTGACTGTGGCGATGATCGGCGGCGTGGTGCTCTTGGTGTTCACGGTGCTGCGCAAATGAAGGGCAACAAAGTCACAGAGCTGGTTATCATCGTCGGCGTTGTGGCGCTCGGCTTTCTGTACCTGAACCGCAGCACTGTCGCCGCGTCGCTCACGGCGGCGGTTAAGAAGGTGGCACCGGCAACCAAGGCCAAGGCGCCACCTCACGACACGGTCAACACGCAGTATGTGCCGACTGGCGCTGCCTACGCGCATTCGTTTGGGGGGTATCAGGTATGAAGGACCGCGACGTTACGTTGCTGGTGATCCTCGGCGGGCTCGGCGTGCTGGGGTATCTCTATTTGCGCCGTCAAGCGACGGCTTCCGGCCTTGTGACCGGCACGACGCAGAGCGTGACACCGGTCACGTCTAGCGGAACTTCCACGGCCTCGCTGATGGGGCAGGGCGGCGCGCTACTCGACAACTGGCTGAAGTCGGTTGACGGCGTTGTGACGGGCGCGAGCAATTCCGGCTGGACGCTGTTTCAGAGCATGACCGATCCTTCACAGAACACGGGACCGCAAGGGCTATGACGTTCGATCCGAAAACTACGCTCGGCAATGTCGAGATTGGCGCGATACAAGGGCTCGGCTTCGCGCTGGCCTATGTCCTCGTTCATTTGCTCGCTGCGAAGTTTCTCAAATGAGCGCGGCGGATTGGATAGCGGTAGCCTTCGGGCTGTCCGCGCACGCGGGCGCCATCATCTTCGGCGTCGGCCGCGTGCTGCTTCGCCATGAACTTAGAATTTCGGCGCTTGAAGTGAGGCTGTCGCTGCGCCGCGGCGCAGTCTCGCAACATCACGGCAACGCGGCAGACTTAGCAATGAGGATGTAAGACTATGTGCAAAATCACGAAGGCCGCCGTCACGGCCGAACTATCCGCGGCGCTGGCGCGTATCGAGGCGCTCGAAAAGGCGATGCTGCCGGTGCTCGCCATTACGTTCCCGCAGGCCGCGGTTTATGTCCCGGCCGCTTTCGCAGTCGAGGGCGCGGCTGACGAGGTGCTGGCGTCCATCGAGGGCGCGGACACGCACGCCGACGCTATCGCGACGTTCGCCGCGAAGGTGTCCCCGGTTAAGGAGGCTCCCGCCAATGAAGCGCCGTAAGCATCACCATCGCCGCAAGGCGACCGTCAAACGCAAGCGCGTGCATCATCATCGGCGCAAGCGTTCGCTGGCGTCGAAGATCGTCGCTCATCTGCTCGGGTGAGCGTTCGCACGGCCGTCCCGGCCGATCTTCCGGCGCTCTTGGAAATGGCGAAGGCGATGCACGCCGAAAGCGTGTATCGCCATTTGCCATTCAACGCCGCTAAGGTTGCGGCGCAATTCGTCAACTGGATGGGTGATCCTGATGTGCGTGTCTTCTGCTACGATCAAAAGGGACAGAAAGTTGGGCTACTTGTCGCTTCTGTCGGCACGCACTGGTTCAGCGACGGACTCGGAGCCTGGGACCATCTCTATTACGTCAAGCCTGACGCGCGCGGCTCCTTCGCTGCGGCTCGTCTATTCCAGGCCTTCACTGCCTGGGCCAAAGCTCAGGGCGCCGTAGACTTGTGGCCTGGGGTTTCGACCGGCTCGGCCGCGGCCGTGACGTTCTACCGGCGCTTAGGGCTTGAGGAAGTCGGCGGCGTTTTCCGCGGCGCGATAGTGTAGGCGGGCGGCGACGATCCGGCTGATATGCTTCTCGCTCAGTTTGAAGCGGAGGGCTAATTGCGCGTTGGTTTTGCCTTTCCAGGCGTGAATGAGGATCTGTCGATCGCGCTGGGCTTTGGCGGCGGCGCGCGATCGCGTCCGCTCGTCGGCCAGGACCACGGCGGCGTCGCCGGGCGGCACATCCAGGGCTCGGCATAGCTGGGCGATGATTTCGCTATCAGGGACTCCACGCGCGGCTCTGAGGGCGGCGGCGCGGATGATGCGGGCACGCCGGCCGGTTTCCTGTTCGCCGGCCTTGCGCGTCTCTATGGCCGTTGCACGGTTGCGCAACTGCATAGCTTCGCCCTCAAGCCTTGCGGCCAGTTCTCGCATATCGTCCGGCGTCACTGATGCGCGCGGCTCGTTCTCGCCGCGTTCCCCCGCAAAAATAGTTTGTTCGTTAAACACAAGCATAGGTGTAAGTGCTTGTCTAAGCTTCCTCTTGGGCATTACTTATTTCCCATAATATAACTTATACGATAAATTGATGGTCCGGCGGGCCAAGGCCGCCGCTCGTCAATATGGCTTCTCGCCTACCAAGTTTCCCGGGGGGCTGTAGCGGCACACCAGGATATCCCTGCCGTTTCCGCTTGCCTCGGCACAGCCGACTTCGGTCGTCGCCTTCCAGATGATCTGCGTAAAGTGCCCGACGACATGCGGCCCTCCAGGCGTCACCACGTTGGGGAACGTTCCGTTCTGAAAATACTGCTGCTCGTCGGCCCAGGCCTCGACCATCTCTTCGGGCTGATAGGCGTTGGCTGTGCCAATCCAGAGGTTTTCGCCCTCGCCGGGACGCGAGCTCCTCGGGCTGTGCTGGAACTGGCCGGACTTTGCCATTGCGTCGGCCCAAACTTGAGCATGCGCCGCGAGCGTTTCGCTCCAGGTCAGTCGAGGAATTTGACGTGCAACCCGCTCGCCGTTGTGGACGGCCAATACGCGCTTGGCAAAAAGCGACAACGGCGCCGCGCCGCAGGACGCAGATGCGACAAAAACGGACAACACGATGGCCGCTGTTGACCTCATCGCTTCCCTCACAAATGTTCAATAAGCGCCGCTACTATCTCAAAATTCATCGATCGTGTCCTGCAGACAGCATGGTAAATACTCGCAATATATTTCCGGTAAGCCGGGCCACTGAACCGCTGTCTGGCCGTCCAATTTCAGGGCCGACCATGTGAAAAAGGTGCGGGCGCCCCTTGCCGCCAAGCGCCTGCCCGCCTTCTATCCCGGAATGGAAAGAATGAATCGCTCCAAGGACATCGAGTCGCTTCTTGAGATCATGCGACGGCTACGTGCGCCGGACGGCGGCTGCCCGTGGGACAGGGAACAGACCTTCGCCACCATCGCGCCCTATACGATCGAGGAAGCCTATGAAGTTGCCGGCGCCATCGAGGACGAGAATTGGCCACACCTGAAGGACGAATTGGGCGATCTGCTGTTCCAGGTGGTGTTTCACGCTCGTA
>Ga0265325_10002019_pt1 | contig 13939 bp, 14 predicted proteins | sample 41420metaG_FD_202090 | JGI IMG/M metagenome (GOLD analysis project Ga0265325, IMG submission 202090) | Rhizosphere microbial communities from Carex aquatilis grown in University of Washington, Seatle, WA, United States - 4-14-20 metaG | ecosystem: Host-associated > Plants > Roots > Rhizosphere...
TACGTTTCCCTGTGAATTCGGCGAGCTGCAGCGCCGCCGTTCCGATCAGCGGGCCGCGTTCCAGGTTTCCGCGAACCAGCGTTGTCTGCGGGTTGAGTGTCGCTTGAGAACATTGCGGGAATGCTCATTCGCGAGTCGCCCGCTCCCGAATAGACCGGAAACGCGAAACAAGGAGATCGACCGCAATGAACGTCTCTTCGATCGGCAGCTCGCCGGGAACGATGGGGATCAACGGCACCGGCCAGCAAGACTTCCGAGCGCGCATGCAGCAGTCGATGGCGCCGGTCGCACAGCTGTTCAACATGACCAGTGACCAGCTGATGGCCGCCGTGCGAAACAGCGGCGGCAGCCTGGCCGACTACGCGGCGTCGAAGGGCATCTCGAATGCCGATCTCAGTACCGCGATCAAACAGGGCCTTCAGGAGAACGCGCCAAATGGCGTGCAGCTGTCGGACTCGCAGTTGACGAACATGGTGCAGCGAATCGAAGATCACAAGCCAGGTGACGGCCCACAGGGACCGCCACCGAGCGCCACGACCAATGCCGTCGGAGTCACCGGCACCGGTGTCAGCAGTGCCGACCTCAAGACCGACCTGGAGAAGCTCATCGCCGACTTGAAGGCCGTAGAGTCGAGCACGGCTTCGGCCGGCACCACATCGGGGACCGACACGTCATCGGACACGTTGGTGCAGATCCTCAACCAAATCGACGCGCAGTTGTGACATGCGGGCGCGTGACTGCGTCATCCGGTCATGACCGGCCGAGCTCGTCAGCCTGCTGATCCCGCGCCGGCACCGAATCCTCCGCCTCCGAATCCGGCGCTCGGCGAGATGCTCGTCGCCGACATGGATGTACCTGCCGCGTTCTGCTTGCCCTGCACGATGATCGTTGACCCGGGCGCGAGCTCGCTTACCTTGCCCGTCTTGCTGATGGTTACTTGTGTACTCGGGCTGGTAGTGACCTTGATGGTGTTGCCTTGTATGTCTTGGACATAGACGTTGGTGCCGTCGACGAGCTTGACCGTGCCGATTGTCGCTCCACCGGCCCCGAACGGTGATGCGCCCGCCGCTCCCGATCCGCCCGACGCACCGGATCCGCCGGTCGCACTGCGGCGGAACTGTGCGGCGATTGACGCCAGACTCGACGCCCCGCTTGACGTCTTGTGTTGCGTCCGCTCGACGACCGCACCTCCGAGGAAGGCGCCGCCGACGACGACCAGCGCCAGGAGCGCGCGTGTTGCCGGTGTGGTGATGCGGGTTCTGCGTACGTCGGCGAGGAGCGACTCGTCCGGTCTGATGTCCTCGAGATCAACGAGCGGGATATCCGACATCGTTGGGTCGGTCGCGCTCGACACTCGGGAGGGTTCAACATGGGTCACGGGAGCCTGCCTAGGTTCATTCGTAGCGCAGTGCGTCGATCGGACGCAGCTTCGCGGCACGATTTGCCGGATAGATGCCGAAGAACAAGCCGGTCGCGATCGCGAACCCCAGCGCGAGGAACACGGAGTACGGCTCGACCACCGGCGTGACGTTCTCGATCGTGACAACACCGCTCAACACGATGGCCGCAACCGCTCCTACTACTCCTCCGAAGCCGGCGAGCAGCACGGCTTCGACGAGGAACTGGGTGAGGATGTGACCCTGGCGTGCCCCGATCGCCTTGCGGATACCGATTTCACGGGTGCGTTCGGTCACGGTCACGAGCATGATGTTCATGACCCCGATTCCACCAACGAGGAGCGAGATCGCGGCCACCGCGGCAAGCAACACCGTAAACGTCTTGTTGGTGCTGGAAACCGTCGTGAGCAGCGACTGTTGATTCAGCACGCTGAAGTCCGTCGAGCTCGAGCCGGGATGGTGCGCGACGAGCACCGCGGTGATCTCGCTCTGCGCAGCGGCAGCGGTCTTGGAGCTCGTCGCTTGCACGGTGAGACCATCGACTGTGCCTGAGTTGCCGACGAAGTCGTCGCGGGCGGTGGTGAGCGGCATGATGGCGATGCTGTCCTGATCCTGGAACCCGTTGGTGCCCTTGGACTTGAACACGCCGATCACGGTGAACGACTTCCCGCCGATGAGGACCTGTTGACCGACCAGCGCGGATCCAGCGGCTTGCTGACCGACGAGATCCTTCACATCGGTCAAACCGAGCACCACGACGTTCGCATGACTGTCGTATTGCTGTTGCGTGAACCACTGGCCCCACTGCACCGGGTAATTGCGGACCGCGCTGAAGTTGGTCGTCGCGCCGGAAAGGGTGCTGGGCGTATCGGTCGCGCCGCTGTACACGACGGTCTCGCTGCTTATGTTGACGGTCGGAACGACCTGGCCGACATCGGGCGCGTTCGTCTTGTCGGCGAGCGCGGCCACGTCCGCGTTGGTGATGGACACCTTGCGGCTCTGCGTGCCCGCGCGAGCCCCAAACCCGAACCCACCTGCTCGGACGGTAAGGGTGTTCGATCCCAACGCCTCGAGACTCGAACGTGTGGCCGCGGCCGATCCTGCGCCGACTGCGACGACCAGGATCACCGAGGCGACGCCGATCAAGATGCCGAGCGTCGTCAGAAAGGATCGGAGCTTGTTGGCGACGATTCCGCGCATCGCGATCCGTACACTGGTGAGGGTCACAGCGAGTGACCTCCCGCCGCTGCTGCGGCGACGCGGAAGCGACTCGAATCCTCGACTACGGATCCGTCGCGAAGACGTATCACTCGTCCGGCTCGTTCGGCAACGTCGGGCTCGTGCGTGATCACGACGACGGTTCGACCTTCCTCGTGAAGACCTTGGAACATGGTGAGCACCTCGGCAGTGGCAGCGGTGTCGAGCGCTCCCGTTGGTTCATCGGCAAGAATGATTGCGGGATCGGTGACGATCGCGCGGGCGAGCGCGACGCGCTGCTGCTGGCCGCCCGAGAGCTGGTTCGGGAAGTGCTCGGCACGATCCGCGAGGCCGACGGCGTGCAGCGCGGCAATAACGCGCTCGCGGCGTTCTGCTTTCGCCACGTTGGCGTACACCAACGGGAGCTCCACGTTGGCGAACGCCGATGTGCGCGGAATCAGGTTGAAGCTCTGGAAGACGAAGCCGATCTTGCGGTTCCGCACGACCGACAGCGCGAAGTCGTCGAGTTGGGAGACGTCCATCCCGTCGAGCATGTAGCGGCCCGACGTGCCAACATCGAGGCAGCCCACGATGTGCATCAACGTGCTCTTGCCGCTCCCGGAAGCGCCCATGATCGCCACGTACTCGCCTGGCGCGACGTCGAGGCTCACACCGCGAAGCGCATGCACGACGGTGTCACCTTCGCCGTAGACCTTCGTGACGTCCCTCAAGGCCATTACTGGGCCGGAATACCGGGTCATCAGTTGCCCCCGGCCCGAGGTGCGCCGCCCAGGCCACCACCGAGGCCGCCGCCCGGCAGACCACCCCCCGGGAAACCGCCGCCCGCGGTTGCTGTCGAGGCCGAGCTCGTGGTCACGACCTGGTCGCCCACACTCAACCCGCTCGTAATCTCGACCGCGCTGTCGCCGCGTAGCCCGATCGTGATGACCTTCGAAGTCTCGCTGCCGCTCTTCGGCTTGACCGTGACCGTCTCGGTCGTGCCGGTCGTCGAAACTGCTGAGGTCGGCAGCGTTATCGCGTTGTCGCGTTTGTCGAGCACTACGTTCACCGACGCGGTCATTCCGGGTTTTACGTCGGCCGGCGTGGTGTCGAACCCGATCTTGGCGTAGTAGGTGACGACGTTGCTCACGAGCGTCGAGGAGGTGTCCAGCTCGAGCACGTGCCCGGTGAACGTCTCGTTCGGGAGTGCATCGAGGGTGATCGTCGCCGCCTGCCCGACTTTCACTTTGGGGGCATCGGTCTCGGTGAAACCGACCTTGACGTCGAAGAGGTTCACATCCGTGAGCTGAATGAAGCCCGAGCTCGCAGTCGAAGAGCCGGTCGAAGTGCCCGTCGAGCTGCCCGTCGAGCTCGAGGCGCTCGACGACGAGCTTCCGCCGCTCGACTGCTGGCCGACGAGACCGTTGACCGACGCCACAACGCCGGCGACGGGTGCGTGCAGCGTCGTGTCGTCTTCGTTCTTCTGTGCCGTCTGTAGCTGCGCCTGGGCCGACACGATCGACGTACGGTCTTGAGCGATCTGCTCGGGCTTGGGTGCTTCCTGCTTCACGGCGTTGTTCACCAGCGTCGACTGATACTGCGTCTCGGCGGACGTCAGCTGCGACCGCGCGCTCTGGATCGACTGCTGATCTTGCGCCTCGCCACTCGTTTGCTGCTGTTGTGCGCTGGTCAGGCCGTCTTGCGCCGACGTCTGTTGTGTCTCGGCTTGGGTCAAGCTCGACTGCGCCGACTGGACACCCTTGGCGAACGTCGAGAGGTTGTTGACCTGGGCGCAGACGACGCCATCAGATGTCGCAGTCTGCCCCGCGTGGCTCGTGCAGCGCGCCGAGTCGAGTTGATAGCGCGTGAGCAACGCAGCGAGCGACTCACCGCTGGATCGTTGCGTATCGGAGCTGTTCTGCAGGGACGAGAGCGCGACCTCGGCCTGGTGAAGATCGGACTGCGCGGAGGTCACGCCTGCGTTGGCCTGCGTAAGGGTCTGCTTTGCCTGTTCGATCGTCTGTTGGTACTTGGTCACGTTGGTCGCCGCGTTCTGCTGCGCGTTCGTCACACCCTGTTGCGCAGTCGTCACACTCTGCTGGGCCGAAACCACGGACATGGCATCTGCCTGTCGTTCGATTGCGGTCTCTCCGCGTTCCAGCGCCGCGAGATTCGCCTGCGCCGATGCGAGACCGGCCTGCGCCGAGGCGAGGGCGAGCTTCTGTTGGGTATCGTCGACCTGCGCCAGCGCTTGGCCCGCCACCACATGCTGACCAGCCGAAACGAAGATGGCGGTGACCTCTCCCGACTGCTGGAACGACAACGAAAGATCGGTCGGCGCTTCGACATTCCCGGTCGACGTGACACTCTGCAACACGACGCCACGCTTGGCCGTCGCGAAGGTCTGAGTCGTCGCCGCCGAGCTCGAGCTCGAGCGCATGGTCGCGAACACGCCCGCCGCGATCGCGAGCACCACCAACACGAGGAGCCCGTTGACTAGCAATCGTTTACTCATCACTACCTCTCAACCTGCAGCAGTCGTTGTGGTGGAGCTCCCGGCGGTCGGAAGCAATGCCTGGCACGTCTTGTTCGCCGCGGCGAACTTCGGATCGTTGCGAACCGTCGCGAGCGCAGATCCGGCTCCGCCGGCTGTCGTGCCCGAAGTAGTCGTTGGAACGTTCACGCCGTGATCGGACAGGCAGGACAGATACGCGGTGAGCGCCTGGGGGTTGGCGCCACCTCCACCCGGAAAGCCGCCTCCGCGTGCGGAACCGCCACACGCCTTGAACGCGGCCTGCAACTTCTGCTGATCGACGCCACCCGGCAGCGCTCCGCCCGGTGCCCCACCCGAGGGAAACGAGCCCGGCGTCGCACCCCCCGGTACGCCAGAGCCACCGCCTGGCGCACCACCCCCCGGCGGACCGCCCTGACCGAAACCGGCCGGGAGATTCACCCCGTGCTTGCGAAGGCAGGCGCTCAGCGTCGACCGCTGGCCGGTCGCGGTTGGCGCACCACTCGTCGTCGTGACACCGGTAGCGGATGCAGCTTGTGAACCAGACCCACCGCCGCAGCCTGCGACGACGAGCGGTGCGCTCACCGCAAGAGCCCATATTGGAAGAAGTCGGAAATGCATGTATGCATCAGGCCCGACGAGCCTGTGATCAAACCCGACAGGAGTTGCACGCCACTTGTGAAGTTTCGGGCCGCTCAAGCCGGAGGACGGGCGGGCAACTCGACCACGAAGTGAGCGCCCGGCAGACGATCGCGGTCCGTATCGGCCCACGCTCGGCCGCCGTGAGCCGCGGCGACCGCGGCAACAATCGCGAGCCCGAGGCCACTGCCGTCCCGGGACGAGGTGCCGCCCGGCGCGCCGCGCCAGAAGCGATCGAACACCCGAAGATGGGCGCCCGGGTCAAGGCCTGCGCCGGCATCGATGACGTCGAGGCGGGCACCCGTCGGTGTTGCGGCGACTCGTACTTCTACGGCAGTCCGCTCGGGCGTGTGTTCACGCACGTTCGCCAGCAAGTTCGCCAGTACTTGACGTAACGTCATCTCGTCGCCCATTACATGCACCGGTCCGGCCGCGATCAGCGTGATCGGTCGGTCCGGCTCGACCGCGCGCGCGTCAGTGACCGCGTCGACCGCGAGGGCACTCAGATCAACGTCCGTCAGCTCGAGTGGACGACCCTCGTCGAGCCGCGCCAGAGCGAGGAGATTCTCGACGAGGCCCCCCATTCGCGCTGCTTCATGCTCTATGCGCGCAGCCGCCCGGACTATCCCAGCGTCGTCGCTCAACGCACCCACGCGCAGGAGTTCGGCATAGCCACGAATCGAGGTCAGCGGTGTACGCAGCTCATGCGACGCGTCGGAGATGAACTCGCGCAGCGTCTGCTCGGACTCCGCGCGCGCGTCGAACGCTGAGTTCAGCGCCCGGCCGAGGCGTGCGACTTCGTAACCGCCGCGAATGTCGACGCGCCGGTCGACATCACCCGCCGCGACCGCGTCCGCGGTGTCGGTGATGTGCGCAAGCGGGCGGAGCCCGACCCGTACGAGCCACAGCGCCAGAACCCCCGCGAGCAGCAACAGTCCTGCCGTTGCGATTCCCTCGATCCAGTACAAGCGGGTCATTGTCGCTTCGACGTCGCCGAGCGGGGTGATCGCAACGGCGACGTCACGCGTGCTCGCGATCGGTTCGGCGATCCCTCGGTAGTGTCCGGACCGGCTCGTGACCTCGAATCTGACCGTCTGGCCGTTACGGGCACGGTCCAACGGCCCGCGTGGTAGGACACGGAACGCGTCGCTCGCCGACGAAAAAGGTCCCCGGACCGTCTTCACGATCCGCCCGTGGGGATCGATGCGAGCTGCTTGCACGTTGGGCGTGTCACCTCGAGGGAGCGACAGCGCGGCGCCCGGTGGCGGCGCGGGCGGCGCCTCGGGACTCAACAAGCGGGCAGCGAAGCCGGCCGTCGCGTCGAGGCGCTCGTCGACTCGCCCGAGCAGATACGGCCGCAACGCCGTCGCGGTCGCGAGATCAGAGCCGACAAGTCCGATGGCCAACAGCACCAGAACGACGAGGACGATACGAAGCCTGAGACTCACGCTCAGTCCTCGGCCGGGCTGCGGATCACGTATCCGACTCCGCGCATCGTGTGGATCATGGCCGGCCCGAGAGCGTCGAGCTTCTTGCGGAGGTAGGAGATGTATGTCTCGACAACCGTTGATTCTCCGCCGAAGTCGTACTGCCAGACGTACTCGAGGATTTGCTGCTTTGAAACGACGCGGCCCGCGTTCATCATGAGGAACTCGAGCACATTGAACTCGGTGCGCGACATCTCGATCCGTTGGCCGGCCCGCCGTACCTCGCGTCCCTCCTGATCCATCATCAGATCGCCGAGGGTGATCTGCCGCAGCCAACGCTCGCTCGGAGACACGCGGCGAAGTACCGCCTCTATGCGTGCCAACAACTCCTCGAGGCCGAACGGCTTCGTGATGTAGTCGTCGGCCCCGAGATGGAGGCCCTTGACGCGGTCGGCCGGCGCATCGCGGGCCGAGAGGAAGACCACGGGCGTCGCGACACCGTCACGGCGAAGCCGCTCTACGACTTCGAGCCCATCGATCCCCGGCATCGCAATGTCGAGCACGACCAAATCCGGCCGTGTCGACACGATCTTGGCCAGCGCGTCACGACCGTCAGCCGCCGTATCGACCTCGAATCCCACGAAACGTAGCCCGACCGCGATCAGATCTCTGATGTAATCCTCGTCGTCGACGACAAGGATGCGAACGCCGTGTGGATCGATGGTCAACCGCATTCCCCCACGATCAACGGCGCGCCTCCGAACAACTTAAGCGGCAGTTGCCAATCACTTGTGAATACCCTGCGCAGGCCTCCGACGCCGCTACCAGAGGTACCGCCGAGTGCCATGATGACCGAAGGGGTTCATCGCGGATGTCGGTACACACTCGGATCGTGCTCGGAACGCTGAGCTTCTTCAACGGACTCCTACTGGTCATCCTCGGGTTCGGGTCCCTGCGCTTCGTCAACGGCGGCCCAGGACCCGTCCTCGCCGGATGCTTCTGGTTCTTCGCAGGTGCTCTCTTCGGTCTCTCGCGCTGGCTGCGCAACGGAACCGAGTGGCGCTGACGCGGCTCGCCACAGTCTTCGCTCTTGCGTACTCAGCACGATGATGGGTGCGGCCCATGTCGGTGATTACCGCACCGTCACCTGGCAAGACACAGTGCGCGCGAAGCACATTTGGCGACCGCGACGCTCATCGCCGGAACTGCGTGATATCACGAGCGCGGACGCCGACTCGCAAGCTGCGCCAAGCACCCGTTTAGGGGCTCCACAAGCGGCTCGCCCATATTCGCTACATGTCCGCAACGCAGCCGGCGCGCCGATCAACACAAACCGTCACCCCGAAACACCGCCGAGCACTCCGTCGCATTTTGGGAGTGGCCGCCATCGTTCTCACCGTCGCGGCCGCCGGCCTCACGCCCGCCGTCGCGAGCATTAGAACGTCCTCGCTGGCCGTCAACGCCGACGCGCCCGACCCCACGATCATCGCGGTCGGGAGTTCGTACTACATGTATACGACCGGAACGAGCGGTCGCTACGTCCCGGTCTGGCATAGCACCGATCGGGTGCACTGGACCCTCGTCGGCGATGCCATGCCGACGCCTCCGAGCTACGCGCAACGCCTCTGGACGTACACGTGGGCGCCCACGGTCGTTGCCACTAACAGCGGATACACGATGTACGTGACCGTCCGAACGATCGCGCCCAACCGGCTGTGCATCGCTGCGTTGACGTCCGCGAGCCCAGCCGGGCCGTTCGTCTCGCACAGCTCGCGTCCAGTCGCGTGCGGGATCGATCCGGACACCTACCGCGACGCTCATGGCACCGACTGGCTCGTCTGGAAGGACACCGCGGCGAACGCGATCGTGAGTCAAGCGTTGAGCGCCGACGGCATGTCGACGGTCGGCTCACCCGCGACGATCCTGAGGGCCGACCAGACTTGGGAGCACGGCACCGTCGAAGGACCCGACATGACGGCCGCTCCGGGAGGCGGTATCGAGTTGTTCTATGCCGCGGGCGACTGGACGACCTCGACATACACCACTGGACACGCAGTGTGTCGTGCACCCAACCAGCCGTGCACGAAGGACCGCACACCGTATCTGTCGTCGGATGCAAACGGGGCCGGACCTGGCGGCGCATCCGTGTTCAGCGACTCGACCGGCCGATACCTCGTCTATCACGTTTGGCGCGGCACACCGACGGCCACGACCGCCGGAAGCTACCGGGCTGCCGTCATCAGTCCGCTCCCCTCCCGCGCCGGCGACGCCCAGGTCGTCACTGTCCGATCCGCGGGCGAGTGCGCCTCGACCCTGTGCCCTGAGGCGATGACACGCGTCTCGGTCGTGGCCTCCGCGGGCGCTCCCGTCGGTGTCGCATCGGCCACAGGCGGTACGAGATCGTGGGTAGTCACGACGGCGGGCCACGTCATCGGCCTCCACGGAACCGCATCCCTTGGTTCTGCTGCGAGCCTGCGACTGCACGAAGCGATCGTCGGGATAACAGCAACTCCGAGCGGTCACGGCTACTGGCTCGTGGCCGCCGACGGCGGCATCTTCACCTACGGCGACGCCAAATTCTACGGATCGGCCGGCGCGATCCACCTCAACCAACCGATCGTCGCCATGACAACAACCCCAACCGGTCACGGCTACTGGCTCGTGGCCGCCGACGGCGGCATCTTCACCTACGGCGACGCCAAATTCTACGGATCGGCCGGCGCGATCCACCTCGACCAACCGATCGTCGCCATGACAACAACCCCAACCGGTCACGGCTACTGGCTCGTGGCCGCCGACGGCGGCATCTTCACCTACGGCGACGCAAGATTCTCTGGATCCGCGACCCGCGTCTCCCGTTCTGAAGGAGTTCGTTTCATTGGAGGCTTCGGCGTCTCGACGACCATCGAGGTGGTCGGTGTCACCTGAGGCGGGTCGGTACCTCGCTTCGCGTCTCGCAACATCAGCTGCTCCCGCCGGCTGAAGCGACGTCAGCATCGACGCTCGCCGGCCGCGCGTACGCGGGAACGATGCCGGGAGTGGACCCGCGACTTCTCGTGATCCTCGCCGCCTCGATGCGACCCACATCCACACACGTCGCACCGTGGCTGGATCTCGGCGCGCACCAATGCCTTATCGAACCCCAACCACGAACTCTTGGCACACGTCGAAGCGCGCACGTTTCGCAACGCCGGCGTCTCCACCTGGCTGCCGCGGAACTTCGAAGCCGGTGGTCCACAGTCGACGCGCATGTCTCGCTGCAGCTGTCCACGACGGCGAACGGCTCATCGGCGCGACTTCCTTCTTGTGATGTCGCCCCAGTCGTCGAACACCGCGTGGTCGAGGGTCCTACGCTGAAGGATCGGTACGGGACCACGACCGCTCGCGTCTCGCCTGAAGGTGGACTGTTTCTCGCATGGGACAGCAGGGCCTGCGTCGCCTACCGTGTCGGCGGACACGGTCGGGGTACCCACGAGGTAGGCCGGCGCTCGTTCGCGGCGGTCGATCGCGACGAGGGAGAGTTGCAACTGCGATCGATGTCGGGTCGATCGCGTTGATTCTTCCGCTCGGGTCACTCAAGGTTGTACGCCTGACAACCGACGTCCGGAGCATATGAATCGCGACGCATGACGCTACGAGACGCGGACCAGGACGTTTCGCGTCCCGTCTCCCGCCAACGTTTGACGCCACTTCAGCAGGTTCTCGCAGTCGCGTTCGCCGCAGTGGTCGCGTTGACGACGGTCGGAATCGTGATGTTCGTGCGCCTCACACAGATCGATCACTCATACCGGCGTGTCGTACGCGAGGCCGCGATCTCGGATGCGCTTACGAGCGCCGAAATGCTCTACCGCTCGAATATCGCCGATATGGCCCAGAGTCTTGCGGTGCCAACCGGCGGAGGTGGGACAACCTCCCAGCCCGCGAATGCCCAGAACCTGCAGGGCGCCGACACGGCCTGGGCGACCTACAAGCGGCTCGCGACCGGCGTCACCGGCGTCACCGGCGAGGCCCAACTGAGAAAGACGGCCGAGAGCGCCCAACGCCGGCGATTCTCGCTGTTGGCTCCCGCCACGGGGAAGACTGCGCCAACCGATATTTCCGAGAAGATCGCTAGCGCGGGAGCAACCCAGGTCGCCGCGATCGAAACCCTACGCTCGCGTTACGCGCGGGTGCAGGCTCACGACGCAACCGTCACCGCGGCGACCGTCGCTCACAGCCGACGGGATCTCTTGGTGACGACCGCGGTCGAGCTCGTATTTCTGATGCTTGCGTTCAGCGCCACGTACGCATCGGTTCGACGGCGCGAGCGACTCTTCCGCGCCCACGAGACGGAGCGGGGTGTGGATGCCGACCGCAACGATCTGGAAACGCGCCTGGCCCGATCCCTCGAGATGGCGCACACCGAGGAGGCCGCGTACATGAGGGTCGCGCGTGCGATCGGCGAAGTCGCGCCCGGGGAACGCGCGCAAGTTCTCGTTGCCGATTCCAGCCGCGCGCACTTGCACCAAGTTCTCGCGCTCAACCTCCCTCCCGAGAACAGCGGATGCCCGGTCGGCACACCTCGCGATTGCCCCGCTATCACCCGCGGACAAACACAGCACTTCACCGACAGCGACGCGCTCGACGCGTGCCCCCAACTCGTCGACCGACCCGACGGCGCGTGCTCCGCCACGTGCGTGCCGCTCTCCATCGGCGGCAAAAGCATCGGCGTCCTCCATGTGATCGACGCACCACGACGCTCGATCGACGCCGAGACCGGAACGCGCCTGGAGCTCATCTCGCGAAAAGCTGGCGACCGAATCGGGATGTTGCGGGCATTCAACCGCTCCGAGACCGAGGCCCGCAGCGACCAACTCACCGGACTTCTGAACCGACGCAGCCTCGAAGACGAAGTCCGACGCGTCGTCGAGTCCGGCGAACCGTACGCCATTGCGTACGGGGACCTCGATCACTTCAAACAACTGAATGACGTCTACGGCCACGACACCGGAGACCGCGCGCTGAGGCTCTTCTCCCGCGTCCTTCGCGACAGCGTCCGGCCCCGAGACATCCCCGCCCGCTACGGCGGCGAGGAATTCGTCGTGGTCCTACCCGACTGCACACTTACCGATGCGACGCAGGTCTTGGAACGAGTGCGAGAGAACCTCGCCCGCGCCCAAAGCGACGCGTCGGTTCCTCACTTCACGGTCAGCTTCGGACTCTCCGACTCCGACTCCGGAACCCGTTTCGAGGATGTGCTGAAGTCGGCCGATGGAAGACTCTCCGAAGCCAAGGCCCAGGGACGCGACCGCGTCGTCGCAGCGGTTTCCTCGACGCAGAGGCCTCAACCCGAATCCGACCCATCGCTGACCACTATCGGGCGGCCCGTGGCCGTGGCGAACGAGAGCTCGCCGACCCAGACATAGGCCGCCGCGGACACTCTCGACAGCCGTCCAGAGCTCACGACGCCGGAGCAGAGGAGCTAGGTCTCGAAGCTGATGGAGCGGTCCAGCACGCAGTCGGCGACTTCCTCGATACTGACATCAGTCGCGTCAGCGGTGTTCTGCATCAACGCGACCGCGTCCGCGATCGAGCACTTCGCTTGGACCGACACCATGCCCGACGCTCGATTCACCCGCGCGCTGTGCGCGGCGGGTAGGCCGTTAGTACTCATGCACCATCATCGGGACAATCTCTAGTCGTTTCGAAGTCGTTCGTCACGGTTACGGGCCAGTTCCACATCGAACACTCAAGTAGAACTCAACAACGGCGACACCAGCTCGGAAACGTGACGGTCCCGCTGCGCCGGATCATCTCCGGATCGGAGTCAAAACAAGTTCTCCGGCCGCGTTGACGCCCTTGCCACGCATTTCTCAGGGAGCGACCGTCTACTGGCACGCGCGCGCGATCCGCGCGGAGTGCGCGGCCACGTGAGCAAGCGCGCCGGCGTGGCTCCCGATGTTTCCCCTCTCGGGAGCCACGCTCGTTCAGGATGCGACATCGCGGCGGCGAAAGACGACGAGGGCCACCGACACCGCGATGACCGCGTAGACCGTCAGTGTTACGGGGGCCGCGGAGACGAGATCACACGCGGGGCCCTCGTCGGCGCCACTCCTTGAGCGTGCGCCGACGCGACCCGCATCGCGGACCGGATACGCCGCGCACTCGAAACCCCGTTCCGAGTCGGACCGGGCCTCGCCGAACTCGGAATCAGTATCGGAGTGGCGATCGACACTGGCCAACCACTCCCCGACCTACTCATCAAAGATGCCGACGCCGCCGCCTACCGCGCAAAAAGCTGGGACGCAATCAAGTCGTCGTCTCATCGACACACTGACCGATCCAGGTAGCCGTCTCCTTCCTCGAGAGCGATCAGTCCGACGAAAACACGTCCTCGTCGACGCCGACTGCCTTGAGCTCACCACTGGCGAACAGCCCCGGGCGATGATCAATCAGTGACGGTAACGGTGTCCGGCGAACTGGGCCAGCCCCAACTTCGCGTGAACCCTTGATGAGAGCTTGGAGGCCGTGCGGTCGCTGCGGCCGTTGGCCGCGTTCGACGCAGACGATTGCACGTAGTCTGATTGTGTGGGTGCTCATACCATTCGTAAGGCGCAAGGTTCCGATGTGGGCGCGCTTGCGACTACGTTGGCGCGGGCCTTCGACGACGACCCGTTGACGACGTGGCTCTTCCCCGACGATGCGGCTCGGCGTCGCAAACTCCCCAGCTTCTTTCGTGCGTTGCTGCGCGCTTCGCTCCCGTTCGGTGAGGTGTACGCGACCGACGA
>Ga0265325_10002026_pt1 | contig 13917 bp, 8 predicted proteins | sample 41420metaG_FD_202090 | JGI IMG/M metagenome (GOLD analysis project Ga0265325, IMG submission 202090) | Rhizosphere microbial communities from Carex aquatilis grown in University of Washington, Seatle, WA, United States - 4-14-20 metaG | ecosystem: Host-associated > Plants > Roots > Rhizosphere >...
TGAGCCACGACCATATATACGGCATGATCGGCGCCGTGCAGCGCGGTGGCGGCGAACTGGTGGCTGCCTGGGGCGGAGAAGAAGATAAGCTGGCCGGGTTCAAAAAGCGCTTCCCTGACGTGAAGATCGTCAAAACGCAGGACGAGATTATTAACGATCCGCAGGTGCAACTGGTGCTTACTTCGCAGATCGCCAACGAGCGCGCCGGCATCGGCATACGGGCCATGAAGACCGGCAAGGACGTGCTCTCAGACAAGCCCGGCATTACGACCCTCGATGACCTGGCCAAGATCCGCAAAACCATTGCCGAGACCAAGCGTATCTACGCCATCATGTACAGCGAGCTGCTTGAAGTAAAGGCCGCTGTTTATGCGGGTGAACTCGTTAAACAGGGCGCCATCGGTAAAGTAATTCAAACCATCAATATCGCTCCGCACCAGATTTTTCAGAACGGTGGCGTAGCGGGCGGCGGCACCGGCCGGCCGGAGTGGTTCTGGGTTCCGGAGCAGTACGGCGGCATTTTGTGCGACATCGGCTCGCACCAGGTTGACCAGTTCCTCTTCTATACGGGTTCAAAGCAGGCTGAAGTCGTAACCTCGCAAATTGCCAACGTTCGCCATCCCAAGCGACCCAAATTCCAGGATTTCGGCGACATGGTTTTGCGCGGCGATCGCGGCTTGGGCTACGTGCGGCTCGACTGGTTTACACCGGACGGGCTGGGTACCTGGGGAGATGGACGGCTCTTCCTGCTCGGCACCGAAGGATATATCGAGATCCGCAAATATGCGGACGTGGGCGTCAAAAAGCAGGGCAACAACCTGTTCATTGTTGATAACAAGCAAGCTCGGTATGTTGACTGCAACCAGATGCCGCTCCCATTCGGACCTCAGTTCGTAGCCGACATCGTGAATCGCACTCACACGGCACAGGATCAGGACGAGTGCCTGCTGGCGGCTCAACTTGTGATCGAAGCACAGAACAAGGCAAAGTGGGTCACGCTCGAGGAATAGGCAGAGAATTCGCGCAACGTTCAAACGGGCCGGATGATCTCCGGCCCGTTTCTTTTTGGGATTCCGAGCGAGAAGATGAAGGATTCCAGCCTGGCTGCGACCGCCCTGAGTCATTTCTTTGTCATATTCACCGGCAATTGTCACTGAAATGTCGTCAAATTGTGCTGCGATCCCGCGGCACAGGGCGTGAATCACTCATCTGCAGCTGCCTTGAGAGAGCCTCGCCTTGTCCCTCGCCTAGGGGCTCCATGGCTATTTCCCCGCAGGCAGACATCGCCTGGAACCCGCGCCGTTATTGGCTAATTTCATTAAAACCAACCTGTAATGTGGCTTTGACAATTTGGTGAAACGGAAGAAAAGCAGCCATCTTTTTTACAGGATTGTTCATCTTTTCCCCATGTCGGCATGCTCAAAACTAATGTCAGAAAAACACTTGCCGATTTCTTTTTGCATTTGCGACAATGACTCACCAGTGGGCGTGACTTCCCCGATTCTCCCGAAAGCCACCTGACTGGCATATCCGAAGCGCAGGATTTCAACGATTCAATCATGCGGATCGGCATACGGGTTTCGGACAAACCGGCGCCCAACAATTTTCGTCATTCCTAGGTAGTTTTCATAAGCGGACACGACCGGCAATTGCGCTGAGCGCCAGGCCGGCATTGCAGTCATTCATAACGGCATCTTGTTAGTTCACGAATTCACATTGAACTGATGCAGATCGGAAGGGGTTCTTCCATGATCCTTCCCCGTCGTTCGCTCCTTGTGTTTGCGGCAGGCATTGCGTTCCTTCAAACCGGTTTTGCCTTAGGCGCCGGCAAGGAACCGAAACCGGACACGGCCCTGCTGAGCGCAGCGGATACCCCTGCCGCAAGCGCCGCACCGGCGCGCTATACGGGCGAAGTGGTCCTGATCCCTGGGCCGCTGCGGCCTTTCATGCGCATGACCGGCATCAGCCAGGAAATCTCTGCTGATGAAGTGCTGCCAATGCTGGCGCGCAACATCTCATTGTGGGGATACGAGGGTGACAGGCCGACTGAGTTTCTCAAGCTGGCCGAGCGATACGTGCAATTGGCGCGTGAACTGCAAAAGCTCGCTGGTCCCGACGGCAAGATTCGCGTAAAGGGCTGTGACGATGCGGGAACGCTGATCCAGACTCTTGGCTATCAATTCGCACATGGATGCAGTCAGAACGACACCTCGGTGATCACCGCCGACCCGGACCGCGCCTTCCTGACAACCGATTCAGGCTTTCCCTTGACGGAGCTGGAAGAGGCTCTGCAAAAGGGACACCCATTTACCTACGACTTCCCAACAACGCAAGTCCCGGTCATGTTCACTGAGAAGACCTGGACATCATTGAGCGTGTGGAACAAACGGTATGAGAACACCCTGCTTGACGTAATCCTGCACGACCGGACGCTCGATCGCCTTTACTCCGCGATGGCCCGCATGAGCCCCGAGACGAGGGTAACGTTGCAAAAATCGCCGGGCATGAGGAAACTGATCCAATCCGCCGCTGTGCTGGACTTTTATGGTGGCTGGATCTCCGTTCACAACGGTGAAGTCGTCGTGCCCGGGGGGTCGGCGGCTGAGCAGGCTTGGAAGAATCTGGTGGGCGCCAACCCCAAGTCTGCCGGCGACTTTGTGAGCCACCTGCTGGTGAAAGACCGCGGAGCGATGGCCGCATATTTCGACGCCATGTCTCGCATCGGATCTGCTCAGCAGGCGCACTTTACTGATGAGGGTCGGCTGAAGCGACTCTACGGGGCCTACGAGTCGATGGCCAACACTTCTCACAACGGCGCGGCTGAAGGTGTCTTCCCGCGCAATGCCGCACTGCTGGAGCTTCTGACCCGGTTGCAATGGCAGGCTGACGGTACGTTACAAGTTCCGGGCGGCCTGGCGCCGTGGAAAGATATCGCCACGCGCAAGCTAACAGCCAACAGCAAGAAACTCGCGGTTTCGAACTCGCACTCTTGGACCAACTCAGAAGAGTTACTCGAGACATTGGTAGCGTCATCTGTGCCCGATGCCGAAGTTGGCCCCATGCAGATTTACCTTATGCTGACCGCGATTGACAGCGGCAGGCCGGAGGGTAAGAAACTCTCAGAAGCAACCGTGCGGACTATGGCGGATCGGTTCAGGGAATTCGATAGCTGGTACCAAATTTTTGCTGAATTTCCTTCACTCGACGACACGTCGATCACTCAATTTATTGAAACCGCAGACAAGATTGACAAGATTTCGAACGTTCCCCTGCGCACCAACGCACTCGGAGCCTTCCAAGCCGAATTAAGCCTATGGCAAATCTTCGCTCGACAGGGGCAGATTTCCGAGCAGGATCTGAACAGTTCGTGGCAAAAGACAGTTCAACCGTTCAGCGCAGCCGGGTCGAACACACAACTATTCGACGCTTCGCACAGCGCTCTTCAATCGCTGGTAACTGTTGCCTCGGGAAGAAACTATATTTCAGAAAGCCTGCTCGTCGACCTTCTCGCAGGGCCCGCACAGAACACGCCCGATGGCAAGCGAGCGCATCAGGAACTAGCGCGCAGAATCCAGTCAGTCATCGACGATCAGCGGCTGGTGTCAGTTGATACGCTCATCGGTCTCTATGAGGGCTTGGATGACGCCGCGAAAGGCAAATCACCAGCCGACCAGCTGCTTCCGCTTGCCGCCGAGTTGCGCGAGTTCGAAATGCCGCGGCCGATCTTCTCAGGAAATGAGAAGGCTGCATGGGCGCCCATTGTCTATTCCAGCCGCCATGCGGAACTGCAGGTGCGGACCGACCTCACAAAGATCATCAACTCGCACGGAACACCTGATCAACTTCAAGCGGCACGCGGCCGCCTGACGCCGTTCCTGCGCGACACGCTGGTGGGCATGGTCTACGCCTATTACGAGCCGCCGGGTGCGCAGGTACTCCACAACAACCCGCTCTTTGTGCGTTCGCACGACTTTACAGCCACGTCGGTAGAAGGCATTGAGCATGTCTGGGGCACACCGGAACTGGTAGGCATTGGTGTAACGGCGGGCGGCGGCGCCTACCTGCTGGGCTCACTCGCTGACCTTCCCTATGCTCTCGCCTCGGTGGAACAGGACTTCATCGCTCCGGCAAAAGTGCAGGCGCTCATCTGGAAAGAAATTGTGCCTGAGTTCCTCGTTGATTCAGTTCTGCCACGCTGGTGGAGTGTCAGCCCGGACGAGATGCATGCGGCCACGCTCTATCAGCGCGCCGGTGAAGAACTCCTTATCTCATCGGCTTCCAATCCGCACTTGAAAGAACAGGTGCTTGGGATCCTCGCCGATCACATGTCCCCCGCGAGGATTGAAACCACTGCTCTGGCGCTGGAGCGAACCGAAACTGCCAAAGCATTCCTTTCGCAGGTACTGCCAACGGAAATGTTCTTCCTGGCGGCGGAATATCGAAGCAAGTTTCCGACCGAAGCGGCTTCGTCGGGAGCCGTTGGGCAGGAATTGGATGCGCTTGTCAAAAAAGACCCGGCGCAGACCGATCCGAAACGCCTTGAAAGGGACTTCGGCGTACCGCATCCACAAATGGCCCAAAGCAACTCACTCACTCTGCTGAATCTGGGAATCTTTCCTGCCTCAGGGGCATTTCAGGGGCGCCTGTTTGGTGAGTCATGGGAGTCAAGCAATCTGTACTGGGAGCGTCTGGCCGATGAAACGGGCTACTCGCCGGCAATGCTCAACGTACTGGTTCCCAGATTGACGCGACATATGGTCTCCAACATTTTTGCCACCAACATCGACGACTGGCCGGCTGTGCTGCGCGCCCTGCGGCAAACCGGCGATGAATTCCGCGCCGGCAAAATTCCTATGAACGGCATCAGTAATGTCGCGGGACAGGTTGAAGGCGTTCCAGTTGCCGCGATGAATGGAAGCGAAAGATAACAGGCCCGAATCGAGAAAACGATTCGACAGATGAACTGCAATGAAGTAACGGGAGGATCGAACGCAATGATTCGGCTAACCAGGACTTATGCCTGCTTTAGAGTTTTTGCAGTGCTGTTATTGCTACAGGCCACCATGCCCCATCCATCGGCACAGGATGAAGCGTCGCGCTTCCGCGTAAACGTGGTGCTGGTTCAATTGAACGTTGCCGTTACTGACAGCAAGGGCAATTACGTCACCGGGCTTCGGCCTGATGACTTTGTCATCACCGAAGACAACCTGCAGGAGAAGATTGCGAACTTCGAGGAGGGCGACGAATGGACACTGAGAACTCCTCCGCCCACGCAACCTGCTTCTGCCGATGCGAACAACGCAACCGAATCCGCTGCGGCCCCGGCTCCAGCTCCAGAAACAATCAAGGCGTCTGAACCAGCGCCTCAAGAGCCGACGCACATGCTCGCTGGAACCAAGATTCCTGGCTTTGGCGGTGCCAATGTGTTCGTTCTGTTCGATACCAGCAACTATATGTATCGCGGATTTGTCTTTGCGCAGGACGCCATTGCGGACTTTATTCGCACCATGCCCGAAGCGAGCAAGATTGCGTTCTATTCCTATAGCCGCGACCTTTCGCGCGCGGCCACGCTTACTTCCGACCGCTTCCGCATTGTGAATGGTGTACGCAACACGGTTGCTGGAGACGACGCGGCTCTCTACAACTCGCTCCTGCTCACCGTAAAAGACGCTGCTCCGCTGCAGGGCCGGAAAGCTATCGTGGTCTTCTCCAATGGCCCAGACAATGCAAGTTCGGTACCTCCCGAGGACGTTGCAGAACTTGCGGAATCGACCGGCAGCATCATCTATATTGTGAGCACGCGCGATGCTCAAACGGAACCGATTTCCTCTGCCGCATTCGAGCGCATCAGCAAGGCCACGGGCGGAAAAGCCTACTTTGCCCGCAACTGGCGCCAGGAGAAAGATGCATTCGCATCCATCCGTGATGACCTGACGCACCTTTACACCATCAGCTACTATCCGACGGCAAACCCGAATCGCGGTTGGCGAATCATAAAGGTCCAACTGGTCGGAAAGAACCTGTCCAAATATCACATTCGCACTCGCGATGGATATAGCCTGATGCAGCAGGCCGCCGTCACCACGGAAGCCTACGCTGCTCCAACGGAACCAACTCCGCGTCCGCAATAGGCGCGCTATCGCTTCTCAAGAGCCGTCGTGAATGCATTGCATTATGCAACACGCTCACGGCGGCTCACTTGCTCTACCAGGTAGTTCTCGCCCCACGCCTGCAGCGCTCGAATCACTTGCCGAAGCGACTTACCCCGCTCTGACATCCGGTACTCCACGCGCGGGGGAACCTCGGGGTAGACCTTACGCAGGATCAGCCCATTTCGCTCAAGGTCCCGTAGTTGCTTGGTGAGCATGCGCTGTGAAACCCCGGTCATAAGGCGGCGCATTTCGTTGAAGCGGAGAACACCCTCGTTCATCAGGTGATACAGCATCACGCCTTTCCAAGCCCCGCCAATCACGTCCAGCGTCGCCTCCACCGGACACCCCATTGAGCACGTATATTCCTTGTTTCTCTTCATCTGCCCACAGTTCTCCTTTGGATACTACGTTCCAAAATTGTGCGTACTTACGTTTATGCTTCAATTCTGACATGCTTGAGTGAGGAGAATGTGCAATGAAGGCTGTGGGCTATAAACAACCGTCGCCGATCCAGTCGCCGGAATCTCTGGTCGACATCACGCTTCCTGAACCGGCAGCAACCGGGCGGGACTTGCTCGTGGAAGTGAAGGCAATTTCTGTAAACCCAGTCGATATGAAGGTGCGCGCAGGCTCAGGCCCCTTTTCTGGAGATGAATACCGAATCCTGGGCTGGGACGCCGCCGGCATTGTCAAAGCTGTTGGCTCTGAAGCTTCAATCTTCCGTCCCGGCGACGAAGTCTTTTATGCCGGCTCGCTAGTGCGTCCCGGTACCAATGCGGAACTCCACTTGGTAGACGAGCGCATCGTAGGCCGAAAGCCGAAAACTCTGGACTTTGTCCAAGCAGCTGCGCTGCCCCTTACCACTCTCACGGCTTGGGAAATACTCTTCGATCGCCTGGGTGTTAAGCCGGGCAAGCCCACTGGAGCGGGCAGCATACTTGTCATCGGTGGCGCCGGCGGCGTGGGTTCCATACTCATTCAACTGGCGCGCAAGCTCACTGGCCTTACCGTCATTGCAACTGCATCTCGCCCGGAGACCCAGAAATGGTGCCGGGACCTTGGCGCGCATTTTGTCATCGACCACAGCAAGCCATTTGGCCCGCAGTTAGGCGCCATTGGAATTCCCGAAGTTGAATATATTGCAAGCCTGACGGCAACTGAAATTCACTATCCGGGATTTGTTGAAGTGCTCGCGCCGCAGGGGCATGTAGCCGTAATCGACGACCCAAAAACGCTCGATGTGAAGCCGCTGAAGCGCAAGTCGGGCGCGTTGCACTGGGAGCTGATGTTCACACGCTCTCTCTACACCACCAAAGACATCATCAGCCAGCATCAGATTCTGAACGAAGTCGCCGACCTGGTTGACGAAGGCGTCATCAGAACGACGCTCGCTCATGATTTCGGGCCGGTCAACGCAGCCAACCTGCGCAGGGCGCACGAGTTGCTCGAAAGCGGAAAATCCCACGGCAAAATCGTGCTCTCGTGGTCGTAGTTAACTAGCAAAATCTGACGCAGACAAAAAGCTTCAGTCCCGCGCATATCGCCGGAATGGAGCTTTTTGCTGTTTTGCGGCGAAAAAATTGACGGCATATTTTCTTGACTTGCTCCCGCTCAAATGTCACCTTGGTGTCGATCCCCGCTCCTGCTTTACAACGTGCATGTACATTTCTGAAAATCCAGAATGGGTCCGCGCCCTGCTGAGCCCATCCGCACTACCGCTGTACCCCTTCTCCCTGCGTTCTTTCCGCAAAACATCTCTTCAATTGGAGAACCTGCATATGAAAAAGTCCGTGAAAAGCAAATCCCCCGCGAAGAAATCGCAAGCTCGAACAACCCCAAAAAGCGCCGCGAAAAATGCTCAAACAAAGAAGGCCTCCAAACAAATCTCCCCTCTCGTGCAGCCTTTGCGCTTTGCGCACCCGTTCTTCACCACAACGCCTCTGCAGGACCGCGCAACGGTTCCCGGAGTCGGCAAGCAACTCCTGGATCACATCAAAGGCAGGCTCGAGCCCATCCCGGCACCTACCCGCAAACCGATCTTCACGCTGGCCGAAATCATTGGCAAGCAAGGCGCCAACGAAATCGAAAAGGCCGGATCAATCAGCTTTCATACGGTTGGCGACACCGGCAAAGGGGCTAACTCGCCGCAAGAATCAGTGGCTCAAGCTATGTCAAAGGACTTCGATGTCGCAAAGCCCGAGAGATCTCCGGCGTTCTTCTTCCATCTGGGCGATGTGCTCTATGGGACCAACAAGGATCAGAATTATCGAACAGAGTTCTACGAACCCTATGTTCACTATCCGGGTAAAATTGTCGCTATCGCCGGCAATCACGATGGAGAAGTTTTCGCAAAAACCGATCCCACCAGCCTGAAAGCGTTTCTCGACAACTTTTGCGCGCCTTCGCAAAAAGTTCCCGCTGTGGCCGGAACCATCTACCGCGAAACGATGAACCAGCCCGGCGTCTATTACCTGCTCGACGCTCCGTTTGTTCAAATTGTCGCGTTGTATTCCAATGCCGCGGAAAATCCAGGATTTATTTCAGGGGATATACCAGGAACCGCGCAAAAGACGTGGCTGCTAAACACTCTTAAGTCCATCGCCACAGCCCGCAAGAATGGAAACCGCAAAGCCCTTGTGATCGCGACCCACCACCCGCCCTTTACTTCCGGTGGGCACTCCCCCAGCACAACTATGCTCAGCGAAATCGACTCGGTTTGCGCCCAGGCAGGCATCATGCCCGATTTGTTTCTTTCAGGCCACGCGCACAGCTACCAGCGCTACACGCGCGAAATTACTTTCGGCGGACGCGCGCTCCAGATTCCGTATGTAGTCGCAGGGACCGGCGGCATTAATGACCAGGCCGTTCCGGCTGCATCCGGACAAGTGACCGGCGATCACAAGTTCGTAACCTCGTTCAAGGGCTATGGCTATCTCCACGTCACAGTCGATTCCGCCACGATCAAGGGCTCAATGTACGCCGTGGATAAAGACACCAGCGTCAGATCAGTCGTCGAATCGTTCGCAGTCGACCTAAAAAGAAACGTAGTCGCGTAATCGCCCAGGATTCGGCAAATCTGCAAATGGCAGCCAGGCCCCCAACCACAAGAAGTTAAAATCATGGAGGAACGGGCCTGTAGCTCAACGGTTAGAGCAGGGGACTCATAATCCCTTGGTTGGGGGTTCAAATCCCTCCGGGCCCACCAGAAAAACTTACATATAAACCACTAATATTCAGGGAGTTATATCGCCCACGGCTACCTCCCAGATGCGAGTTGTAGAGTTTTGCGATTTTCGAGTGTGCCCAAATTTGAGCCTAGTGCCTTTTGTGGAGCTTTCTTTTTCCGGCACTGCTTCACTGCCTTCTCTTGGAGTTGCTGAGCCTTGGAGAATACCCGGTCAATCGTTTCAGCTTGGGGATGGACATACCGCTGCGTAATCGTGATACTGAAGTGCCCTGGGATACGAGCCAACGCGAACACCTCACCCCCAGATGCCTCTCCCAAGCGAGTGAGAGCCGTATGACGCAAAGTATACGGCGGGAACGCTCCCACCTTGGAGTTTGCCAAAGCCTCCTCATGTTGTTGTCTCGCCACTCCGTCAGAAATCAATCGGCCTGTCTTTGACTCACTCGGAATATGGTTCCCTCTATTGGAGAACCTTGCGCCTCATAGCGAGCCTTCAGGAGGCGGTAAACTGTCGGGGCCATCGGCAACAGACGGCGTGCTGCTTTGGATTTGCCCTCCACGCCAGCCGAGCGAACAGTTCGCCAGTATGTGGAGTTGCGCAAGCAGGAGTTGGGCTTTGGATGGCAGAATTCGATGCATTCAGCAATGATGTGCTCATTGAAGAACCGAAAGAGCCGGTCGTGAATTTGCTTAGGTCTAAGCTCAGGATTGGCTGCTTCTGGGCAGTGCCATTTTCGTTTCCGTGAGCACCGGCTCGAGGTAGCGTAGAACGGCATTGGACATGACCTGTTGCAGGCGGGGGCCCGAGCTCGGAGTCGCAGTGGTGAGCTCCTAGAGAATGCCGCGGAAGATCATTAGCGCCAACTGCCCATGATGGGCTGCTTCGGAATGCGAGATCTTGGGCACCTGGCGTCGAAGGCGGGCGGCAATGAAGTCCACGAAGGCCTGGCCAAAGGACTGCTCTTCTTCGCGTGCTGCTGAGAGCGGTGCATCGAACACCAGAGCGTGGAACTCCGCATGTTTTCGATTGAAGCTCATACTAAAATCGAGCAGTTTCTGAATAGCTTCCGTGAAGCTAAGGGCGCATTCCGATTCGATCGCCCGTCCCGCCTCGGCTATCCCGAGTGCGTAGATTGAAGCAAGTGCGCTGGCCATAGCTTCCTTATTGGGAAAAACTGTTAGATGACTCCTCTGAAGGCAGGAAGCCTGGATTGAAGATAGCTCGATGTATCGGAAGCCGCTGTTCCCCCCAGAATGACGCAACCTTCATGCAGATAATTCCCACGCGAACTCGCTCTGCTGCTCAGCAGAACTAAAAATGTAATAGATCGAGTCGTAACTGCTCATGCAAGTCTTCATGGCCCGGCGTAAGCCCATTGATGTATTGGACGAACACTTCGTTACCCGAGCGCTCAACCTTCTACTGTTCATCAACCTAGTGCGAAAAATGAGCTGCCAATGCGATGGCTTCTTGGATACACTTTGTCATTAGAACGCTGCCTCTGCAACCGCAACCATTGCGTCCAGGTAGGGCGGTTATGCTATGAAAAGACAGCCTTTCAAATACTTCCTTGTCTATCGCAACCCGACCCTGCCATGCTTCGATGAGAAATGCGGCTAATTAGGTTATGAGAGAATTTCATTTACCCGCCATGCCAGATTGTCAAGCCGATCAAGCATCAGGTGCATATCAAGCGCCGACAATATACGTTTCAGTTGTTATCTGCACCCGCCTTCGCCCGATTGCACTGCGAGAATGCCTTCTTGCGCTCTCTGTAATGAAGCGGCAGCCTGATGAATTAATCGTCGTTGACAACTCCGGAGGTGACCCAGAAACAGAAAGACTGGCAAGAGAGTTCTGTGCCAACTACCTCACTGAACCCATTGAAGGACTTAGCCGCGCAAGGAACCGCGGACTTGCCGCAAGTAAGGGGCAGATTGTCGCTTATCTGGATGATGACGCATTGCCCGATGAAAATTGGCTTGATTACCTGATCGAACCGTTTTCAGATCCTCGAGTCGCCGTGGTCACAGGAGCCGTAATCGCACCGGAATCAATGGACCACTACCCTCAGCTCTCTCAGCCAAGTCTCCTAGACAAATCGGAAAGTCATTGGTTTGAGATTGCGGCCTTTGGGGGCCTGGGAATCGGCACCAACATGGCTTTTAGAAAGTCGGCGTGCGAAGTTCGTGATTTTTTTGATGAACGAATGGGGCGTGGCGCGCCCTTTCACGGCTTCGAGGAGCACCACGCCTTTGTGCAACTGCTTTCGCGAGACAATTGTGCCGTATATCTTCCCACCGCAATAGTCCATCATTCGTTGAAGTATCCGATAGATTGGAAGCGTGAAGCGTCTACCTCGTTTGCATTCTCAATGGTGCTGTTTTCAGAATTCCGAGATAACCGCGCCGATCTACTGCGATTCCTCTTTCGGCGTTTGAGACGTAAGCCTCTGATGTGGCTGCGTGCCTCTCCAGATCGCGGAATGATCGTCAGCAGCAGTTGGTGGGTGCTGCTTAAAGCGAGTTTGTCCGGAGCGCTTCTCTATTTCAAGACCAGAACTACGCAAAAACGGATCGGGTGATTTTAGATGTTCGCACTTCCGCAACACGGAATTCTGGCACATTCGCCAAATTTTTGTACGGTGCACGGTGTGCAGACAACGAGCTTCTGTAATAGCCGGCACAATCTTTCAGGACACCCATACTCGCCTTGCTGCGGTATGGTTCCGAGCGATCTGGCCGGTTACAGGGTAAAAGCGGCGCCCGCGCGCTTGGTCTCTAGCGAATCCTCGAACTAGAAAGTTACGAAAAGTCTTCATCCACGGGTACGACGCAGTTAGCAGATTGGAACATAAAACCAGATAGCTGGACTGCCCGGTAATTTGTACCAAGGTGAGTGTTTGTGTAGCGCGGTTCGCAGCGCACGTTTTGATGTGCCATTTGGAATATAAAGCGCAGACTAGTTCTCGCACCTACCATTACCTTTTAACTTCTTGACTGCGGGCATGAGGATCAAGGACCGTAATCTTTCCTTCCTTAGAACATCCCCAAGAATCCTGTAATCTGATGGGGGCGCCTCCAAAGGCTTGCGTTTCTCGCGTCCCAGAATCGAGGCACGGGGCACTCCGTAATGAAGATGCGCTATGATTGGTTGCGCGGGGTGCGGCCATTCCGGCAGAATCCCCTTGCTAGTGTCCGCCTCCATACTAGGATCGCCGATCCACCACTACCGGGAGTATTGGACCATTGCCCGTTTCTCTCCACATTGTTCAGAGCGCCGATCCAAAGTGCACCGGAATCTGCAAAATCATATCGGTATTGGCTCATCATACTGCCTCGAGCGGGTATCGCATTTCGGTGTTGTTCTTAGAAGATGGCTCCTTGCTGGAAGAAATGCAAAGTGAAGGGATCACGGCCGCAGTAGTGCCTTGGTCGGGCGGTCAAAAGGATCTAGCAGGCGCCCTTCGGGTCTGGAAATGGATGAGAGACCACCCCGCTCATATCACCCATCTCCATTTCGGCGGGCGCAAGGTTCAGATGCTGGTGCGCATCACGGGTACGGCAGCGCTAGTTCGACATGTCCACGGGATGGTTGTTGAGCCTGATCTATCTCCAATTTCACGCCATCTACTCATTGGCAGTGATGCAGTTGTGTCAAGCTCGGAGGCTGTGGCCAAGACACTCTCCAACATTCAGTCTGAAGTCATCTATGCGGGAATCGACACCGGACCAGATCCTCCTCCTCCGCCCGCTGGCGTGGGACCAATTCGCGTAGGAGTTCTTTCAAGACTCGTTCCATTAAAACGGGTCGAGGCTGTCATTGAAGCCCAAGCGCAACTCGCGGAAATGGGTATCGAGTTGCGAACAGAAATATGTGGGGAAGGTCCTTCTGAATCGTTCCTTCGCGACTTGGCGAAACACTTAGGAATTGACGACAAGGTGCGGTTCCTTGGTTGGCGCACGGATACTGCGGAACTTTTGGCAGACTGGGACCTTCTCGTCATGCCTTCGATGTTTGAGGGATTCGGAATTGCCGCACTCGAGGCAATGGCCGCCCGGCGCGCTGTCGTGGCGAGCAGAGTAGGCGGCCTTCCCGAGCTCATCGATGATGGGACCTCAGGCATTCTTATTCCCGCTGGCGATACGGGCGCTCTGGTTCAAGCCCTTCGAAAACTCAGCCTGGACCGAACCGCGATAGACCGGATGGGATACGAAGGATGGAAGCGCGCAAACACACTGTTTTCCGGTGACAGGATGGCACAGCAGGTCTTCGCGCTTTACGACCGTCTGCTGAGAAGTTGAACGAATTTCGTTGCTAAACAAGACCATCAGAAGCGGTGGCGAGAAAAATGTGGTGCAGCGTTTGTCCAAATGTTGCGTGAAGTTATAGTTCCGATGGGGGATTTCTCCGTTTAGGAAGATCGTTACGTCCCCATGAGAGACTGGGCTGACCTTGCCCGCGGAAAACGTACTCCATAACGCTCAGGGATAATGACGAAAGGGCGAGGACGATGGAGCGTTTACCGAGGAAGATTTACACCTACGAGTACAAGCTTGAAGCGGTACGTCTGGTTG
>Ga0265325_10002027_pt1 | contig 13915 bp, 11 predicted proteins | sample 41420metaG_FD_202090 | JGI IMG/M metagenome (GOLD analysis project Ga0265325, IMG submission 202090) | Rhizosphere microbial communities from Carex aquatilis grown in University of Washington, Seatle, WA, United States - 4-14-20 metaG | ecosystem: Host-associated > Plants > Roots > Rhizosphere...
TGGCTTGTGTCCGTTGCCTGACCAGAAGCTCGCGCGTCTTCAAAACCATCGCAGCCGCCTGCTGGTCGGCCGACTTGATAGGCACAAATCGCATCGACTTGCGGACAACCGCTTCACAGATCGCTTCCGCATCTGCAGCATCGGTTTTACCACGCTTCACGAACGGCTTTACATAAGAGGGCGGGATCAACCGTACGTCGTGACCCAGCTTGATGATCTCACGCGCCCAGAAGTGCGCACCACCGCAGGCCTCAATCCCGACCAGGCAGGGTGACAGCTTCTCGAAGAACACCAATACGTCTGCCCGCCGCAATTTCCGACTGATGACAGGACTGCCGTCCGCCTCAGCGCCATGAACCTGGAATACTTGCTTGGCCAAATCCAAACCGATGGTGGTAATCTGTTGCATGGAACGGCTCCCTTTCATGTGGTTGTCGCAACGACCACACCTTGGCACAGTGATGCCGTGATAGCGGGGCCGTTCCACACATCAAAAAAGCCAGGTCAGGCCACGGCCTCATCGAGTCAAGTTGTCAGTTCCAAGCGGACAGTTGCGACGGGCCCCCGGTTCGAATCAATTGCCGCCCACCCGCCGCAGGTCTAGACTTCGTGCGAACTGCGCGTTCATAAATCTGCCGCTCGCATCGAGCCTCACGAATTGTCCTGCAACCAGGGAGAATACATATGAAGCACCAGAGCTCTTCGTTGCTGCGGAATATCATTATCGGCCTCACCACCACGGCGGCGGCGCTTGCCGTCACGCTGGGTATGCCATCAACAATGTCGTTCGCGGCGTCGGCGGGAATGGACGGTGCGCCCACTCGCCCGGACAATGGCCATCCCGACAAGTCGGGCGGGTCGTCGACGGGCGTCGGCGTCGGCGTGAACATGGACCTTTCGTCGGCGTTCTCCGGTCGCCAGAAGCTGCGGCAGGAGGTGGTCCAGCAGGTTCATGTCAATCCCACTGCCGTGCATCTTATAAAGATCGCAACCGCGGGGTTGACGGATTCTTCTCTTGCTGAACGCATTGTTCGCGACCCTGACTCGGTCGCATCCGAGAACAATCTGTCTGACAATGAGATCAAGGTGCTTAAACAGATGACGCGCGAACAGTTCGCGACTGCGCGCGAGGATGCAGCACATGTTGCGGCCAAGCGACTTGCCGATGCGGGCGAAAAGGGCCAACCGACGCAGGAAGAGATCAACGCGATCGCGGGTCGCATGGTGGTGGGACGCTCCATCCTTGCCGCCGTGGGTCGCTCCTATCTCGACGCGGCCGACGCCCATGCCTGCTGCCCCTGGAACAAGGCGATCCAGATTGGCGTGAATTCCGATCCGGTGGCGTATGCCTCCGTCTTCGCAAGGTAGATGCGCGCGCGTTAGGGAAGGAGCAAAATGATCCGGCGCGGGTCATCCTCTTGGTCGCCCGCGGAAGCGGCGTCGTCTCTCGCTGGCCTGGCCTTCCTTGAGCGCGCGCTTGCGCACATTCTAGCCGGCTGGGCGGTGAAGATGCCCGCTTTCGAGGCCAAGCTAGTCTTCGCCACGCAGATGCACAGTGCAATCGAACGGGCCACGCAATGGCGAAGCCGCATTCATGGGCTCTGTCATGCGGTGGCGGCCGAACCACGTCTTCCTAAAGGCTGGCAGGCAGCGCTGAAGCATATCGATGCTTCACCTGATCCGGACGCAGTCGTGATGGCAATTCATGGCCAGCTTTATCCGCGCCTGATCGAAATGTGCGAGGCGCACGCTCGCGGAACCGATGCGATCGGGGATCACGCCTCGCTCGAACTCATTCGGTCCTTCCTTCCCGCATTGCGCGCAGAGCGCCGTGGCGTGCTTTCAGTTCTTCCCTGGAGCAAAAGGGCGAAGGCGCGAACGGGCGACACGACCTTCGAGGAGCTCTGGACCGCCCGCGAGAATGGCGAACAACTCTCTCTTGAACAGCAATTGTGGGATCCGCTCGATCGCGTGCCCGCAGCGGTGCGGCCGAAAGGATCGCGCTTTTCTCCCACCGGCTCGCTCGGGCTGTTGCCGGCCGATCCGCTCTACAATCCGAGTGACTTGGCAATCTTCCTGCACAAGGAGCTCGACGAGGAATTCACTACGCTCGAGCTGATGGCACGCAACAGCTACGAACATCCTTCCATGCCGTGGAACTTTCATCGTGACATGGCAAGGCAGGCCGCGGATGAGGCAAGGCACGCCCGAATGATTGGACGGCTGATGCGGGCGCGCGGCATCCGCCATGGCCAGTTCGCGATCTCTGTCGCATCCTATGACGGGCTCTACGAATTTGAACCCTGCGAGACGGGCAGCCGCAAGGAACTTCTGTGGCGAATGTTGATTCGTCAAACATTTATGGAAGGGCTCGCTGTCGACCATCTTGCTTTCGACATTGAGCGACGCAAGCTTGCCGGCCAGAGCGACATCGCGCATGTCTTCGAATATATCCTTCGCGACGAGGTTTTCCACGCTCAGTCGGGCCTGCGCTGGTCACGCCAGCTGCTCGATTCCGACAACACCTCCCTCGTGGAAGCGCGGCGAGAAGCATTTGACTACTTCACCTCACGTGCCGAAGCCGCCCGCGAACGCTTCGTGATGGAAAATCTCGACGCAGCGATGGTCGAGCTGGCGGCGATCGAAGCGGTCAAGGGCGCGCGCGGTTCAAAACGTCCCGAAACGCCACTCAACCGCATCGGCCGCAAGCAGGCGGGTTATGGCGAAGACGACATCGATCAGATCGTCACGTGGGGGTTTGCCAGCGACAAATCACGCGACTAAGTCGGTCTGCTGTAGCGCAATCTCGAGCCGCCGCAAACTTTTCCGGCCAATATCCCCTTTGGGTCGAAGCCGGACACAGATTTGGGCAAGTGCACACGCGGGAATCGGAGTCTGCAGTGGGAGCTAAGCTGATGTTCGGGGCGCACCCCGCTATGCACGCCGAGATCTGCGAATGTACACAAGCCGCCACTTCCTGGGAACGGCAGGACGGCGCCCAATGTCGGGAGAGCTAAGAATTGGAGCCGGAAACAACGCAAGTTTATTTGGTCACATCTTTGTAGGTGGATTGAGCCTTAGCTTTTGTACGAATATATTTGGACGAAGCTACACGTGAGGGTTTTATGCGCACGATGGCCGTATCCCTGATCGTCGCCGCGGTTCTGGCGAGCTACGCCGCAATGGCTGAGGATTCATCGAAAGGCGCGCCGACAGCGCCAACGGTACCTGCAGCAGCCGCACCCTCTCCCACCAACGACAGCGATACGATAGTTTGCAAGACTGAATTGGTCACCGGGTCGCACTTTACGCAGAAGGTCTGCGCCAATCGGAGTCAGTGGCAGGCGATGCATGACACGAGTGTAAATTCATTGAATGAGAACAGCGACCAGGCTCGCCAACGGGCGCCAAGACCCTGACGCGCATGACTGTGGCTGCAGTGTTGCAGAGCTAACTCGACCCAATCGAGACGCGAGTGTCTTTCCCTCTGGCAATTTTTTGGCGAAGCGGTCGGACATGACTTCCTACTGCTAGAGAAGGCTGTTGCGAGATGCTCTAGGAAGTGTGAGTGCCATGTCCGACTTTCGTTCCTTCACGCTCTACGTCATTCGTCACGGCGAGTGCTTGCACAATGTCGAGGGCTGGGCGGCATCGCGTGACGACTCGCCATTAACCAGAGCGGCTGCAATCAGGCGCGAGCGAACGCGCGGGTGTTGCTCGACGCCGCCGGTCGCATCGACGACCTGGACTATTTCGCAAGCTCGCTTCACCGCGCCTGCACGACGATGGAGTTGTTGCGCGACGAGCTCGGTCTGCCTGCCGGCGGCTACCGCGCCGACCGGCGGTTGATGGAGCTCGATTTGGGTGATTTCACGCGTTCGTCGCACAGCGCCTTGAGCCGGGTGATCCCCGAAGAGTTGCGTTCCGAGCCGTGGAACTATGTCAGTCCGAACGGCGAAAGCGACCTGATGGTTTACGAGCGAGTCGGCCAATTTCTCGGCTCACTCAGCCGTGATTCTGTGATCGTCACCCACTCCGTGCCTGTCGCCGCCGTTCGGGCGCACTATCTCGGCTTGTCCCTGGAGCAAGCGATGGGCTACCACATGGGAAACGCCGGAGTCATGCGCCTGTCCATGGGGACGGAAGCGCTGTTCGGCCGATTGATCGGGCCATGTCGTACAACAGCTTCGGGCATTTGTTTCGCGTCACGACCTTTGGCGAGAGCCATGGGCCGGCGATCGGCTGCGTGGTGGATGGCTGCCCACCCGGCATTCCGCTAACCGAGGCTGACATCCAGGCCGATCTCGACCGCCGCCGCCCGGGCCAGTCAAAGTTCGTCACCCAGCGCCAGGAACCGGACACCGTGAAAATCCTTTCCGGCGTGTTCCAGGACGAACGCATGGCACAGCAGGTGACGACGGGAACGCCAATCGCGCTCATCATCGAAAATGTCGATCAGCGCTCCAAAGACTATGCCGACATCCGCGACAAGTTCCGACCCGGCCATGCCGACTACACCTATTTCGCAAAGTACGGCGTGCGCGATTATCGCGGTGGCGGACGCCAGAGCGCGCGCGAAACCGCGACGCGGGTCGCGGCCGGCGCTGTCGCACGCAAGGTGCTCGCCGCGCTCTACAAGAACATGAGCGTCCGCGGCGCTCTCGTGCAGATGGGAACGAAGACCATCGACCGCGCCAACTGGAACTGGGCGGAGGTCGCCAAGAATCCCTTCTTCTGCCCGGATGCCGCCGCGGTTGATCCGTGGACGGAATATCTCGAAGGCATCCGCAAGGCCGGCTCTTCCGTCGGCGCGGTTATCGAAGTCGTGGCTGACGGCATTCCCGCCGGTCTCGGTGCGCCGATCTACGCCAAGCTCGACGGCGACCTCGCCGCCGCGATGATGAGCATCAATGCAGTAAAGGGCGTAGAGATCGGCGACGGCTTTGCGACAGCGTCGCTCACGGGCGAAGAAAATGCCGACGAGATGCGGGCCGGCACTGACGGCAAGCCGCGGTTTCTCGCCAACCATACAGGCGGCATTCTTGGCGGCATCTCGACGGGTCAGCCGGTCGTCGCGCGCTTCGCGGTCAAGCCGACATCATCGATCCTTGCGCCGCGCAAGACAGTCGACCTGACGGGAAACGAGACGGAAATCCAGACCAAAGGCCGCCACGACCCCTGCGTCGGCATCCGCGCGGTGCCGGTCGGCGAAGCGATGATGGCCTGCGTGCTCGCAGATCACGCGCTGAGACATCGCGCCCAGATGGGCTAGCGCCAGCGCGGCAGTTCACCGGCGATGTTGGCGCCGATCTGCAATTGCGGCTCGGACGGCAATGCTCCGATCTGATGTTCCTTGGTGGAGACGCAGGCGCGGATCGAATTGGCGAGGCCCGAGAAATCGCCTGTGCTGCCGATAGAATCCAGCCAGCAATTGTCGAAGAAGGTGTAGTGGTCGTTGTCGCCGCAACCGAAAGACGGCCGGTCCGGCCGCGCGGCCGTCATGACAAACCGGTTCGGACCGGACAGCGCATCCACGAACACGCCGGAGAAGCAGGCGGCGACGAACACCACGGTCGGGCGGCTGCCGCAGGCATTGTCGATCATCGCCGCCATCGAGCTGGGCGACATCACGCCTTCGTCCAGCACGATGCCGTCGGGCGAGCCGTGCGAGGTGAAATAGATCAGGCACCCGCCGGTCGTTCGGTTCGACAGGTCCCACAGATCGTTGGCGATGGTCTGCTTGTCGGAATGTTCGGAACCCGGATAGTGGGCCGACTGCACCGAGAATTGCAGGATGTTGTTTTGGCTGAATCCGATTCGCACAAGGTCGGCGGAAATGTCGCGCCGCGCATTGTCGAACACTTCGGACGGCGCGCCGGAATGCGAATGCCAGTCTCCGGCCACGACGATGGCGGCCCAGTCGGCGAGGCCGGCGGCGTTCGCCGGCGCCGCGACCAACACCGCAACCAACGCCGCGAAGAAATACGAAACGAACTTCATCCAGTCCCCGCACTTACCGCGCGAGCGCGGCCACCAGCTCAATATGCTCCGACCACAAAAATTGGTCTACGGGGGTAACCGGTCCCAGCTTGAAGCCGCCGTCCACCAGGATCCGCGCGTCGCGGGCAAATGTCTGTGCGTCGCAGGAAACATAGACAATTCGGGCAATTTTCGACTTGGCGAGCTGGACTGCCTGGGACTGTGCGCCGGCGCGCGGCGGATCGAGCGTGACGGCATCGAATTTACCAAGTTCGACCGAATTCAGCGGCACCTTGAACAGATCCCGTTTCGCGGTGGTCACCGGCTTGAGACCCGATGTCGCCTTCGCTGCCGACATGAGCGCGGCAAGCATCGTCTCGTCTTTTTCGACCGCATGCACGCGGGCGCGCCCGGCAAGCGGCAGGGAAAATGTTCCGCAGCCTGAAAAGAGATCGGCAATCGACTTGGCGCCTTTCGTTGCGTCCAAGACGCACGCGAGCAATGCGTCTTCGCCGGCACGCGTCGGCTGCAGAAAACATTTCGGCGGCAGCTTCACATCCGCTTTGCCGAAGCGAACGACCGGCGCCGCGCTTTCAAACGCGAGTCCGCCGTTCCACAGGACGCGCACAATTCCCATCTTCGGAGCTGCCTTGGCGAATGCTGTCGTGAGCGCCGGTTTCAGCTGCACATTGGCGCGAAACCCGATGTCGATGCCGTTGTCGGCTTCGGTGACATGCGCCTCGGCATGCTGTCCATTGGCGAGCAGCGTGTTCATCAAAGCGCGCAGTCCTTGTGCCAGCTTGACCAGAGCCGGCGTCAGAACGAGACATTCGCGCATGTCGACGATCGAATGGGATTTCAGCGCGTGGAACCCGACCTCGGTCACGCTGTCTTTCCTCGCGATCTTGAACACGGCGCGCCGCCGCGTCCCGCCGGGCACCGCAACGACGGCGGCGACCTCGGCATCGCCAAGGCGCTGCTTCGTCAGTGCACGGACGACTTCGGCGCGCTTGCGCTCGCGGTATTCGGCTTGCGGGAGGTCCTGTAGGGTACAGCCGCCGCAGACACCGAAGTGAATGCAGCGCGCGTTCACGCCTTCTTCGCGGCGAGGAGAAATTCGCGATTGCCGTCGCCGCCTTCGATCGGGCTCTCGATGTGACCGAGTACGCTCCAGCCGCTGACCGAGTTGATCCAGCCGGAGATATCGCTCAGCGCGGCTTCCTGCGCCTCGGCATCGCGGACGATTCCACCTTTGCCGACGGCGAAGCGCCCGACCTCGAACTGCGGCTTGACGAGCGCCACCAGCCACGCACCGTTCGGCGCCATGGCAAGCGCCGGCGGCAGAGCGAGCTTGAGACCGATGAAGCTGACATCGGCGACGATCGCCTGCGGCGGTTCGGGAACCTTTTCGCTGTCGAGATCGCGGGCGTTGACGCCTTCGCGGCTGACCACGCGCTCATGTCGCTTCAGCTTACCCGCCAGTTGCCCGTGACCGACGTCGATGGCGTAGACGCGCTTTGCGCCGCGCTCCAGCAGGATCTCCGTGAAGCCGCCCGTCGATGCGCCGATATCGAGACAGACGAGATCGGCAGGCGAAAGCTCGAACCGGTCCAAAGCCGCCGCGAGTTTCAGCGCACCGCGCGAAACGTAAGGGTGCGGCTTGACGTACTCGACCGAAGCGTCGGCCGACATTTGGTGGGACGGTTTGTTGACGACCTGCCCATTGATGCGCACATGGCCGGAGCGGATCGCGGACTGGGCCTCGGTCCTGCTTTTCGCATAGCCGTGTTCGACAAGAAAAACGTCTGCGCGTAAGGCTTCACTGTGTGTCGGCGTGTTCATCGCTTCTCTTTTTTCAGTTTCAGCCGCGCGTTCACACGCGTGATTCAGGCGATGTGCGCGGGCGCCGACGCTTCGTGTTCACGTCCCAGCGCATTCAACGCCATCTGCACGATCGCTTTGGCATCAAGCCCGGCCGCTTCGTACATCTTGTCCGGTGAGTCCTGATCCAGGAAACGGTCCGGCAGGATCATCGGGCGGATCTTCAGCCCGCGGTCGAGCAGGCCCTCATGCGCCAGGAACTGCATAACATGCGATCCGAAGCCGCCTATGGCGCCCTCCTCGATCATGATCAGCACTTCGTGCTCGCGCGCAAGGCGACGAACGAGATCCTGGTCTAGAGGCTTGCAGAAGCGCGCATCGGCCACCGTCGCCGATAGTCCGTACCCGGACAGTTTCTCCGCCGCGAGCATGGAATCGAACAGGCGCGTCCCGTAGCTGAGGATCGCGATGGAGGTGCCTTCGCGCAGCACGCGGCCCTTGCCGATCATCAGCGGAATGCCTTCGGGCGGGCGCTGCAGGCCCCAGCCCTCGCCGCGCGGATAACGCAGGGCGCTCGGCCGGTCGTCGATCTGCGCGGTGGTCGCCACCATGTGCATGAGTTCGACTTCGTCGGCCGCGGCCATGAGGATGAAGTTCGGCAGCGTTCCCAGATAGGCGATGTCGAACGAGCCGGCATGCGTCGGACCGTCGGCGCCGACCAGACCTGCGCGATCCATTGCAAAGCGGACGGGCAATGACTGGATCGCCACATCGTGCACCACCTGGTCGTAGCCGCGCTGCAGGAACGTCGAATAGATCGCGCAATAGGGTTTCATGCCGTCGGCGGCGAGGCCGGCCGCGAACGTCACCGCATGTTGCTCTGCGATGCCGACGTCAAAGGTGCGCGACGGAAATTCCTTCTGGAACAGATCGACGCCCGTGCCGGACGGCATCGCGGCGGTGATCGCAACGATGCGATTGTCCTTCCTGGCTTCGCTGATCAGGCTTTCGCCGAACACCTTCTGATAGGCAGGCGCCTTGGCGTTCGACTTGTTCTGCTCACCCGTGAGAACGTTGAATTTGGTAACGCCGTGATACTTGTCGGCGCTGGCTTCGGCGGGCGCGTAGCCCTTGCCCTTCTTGGTGACGACGTGAATCAGGACCGGTCCATCCTGCATGTCGCGCACGTTCTCGAGAACCGGAATGAGGTGGTCGAGATTGTGGCCGTCAATCGGGCCGACATAGTAGAAGCCGAGTTCTTCAAACAGCGTCCCGCCAGTGACCATGCCGCGCGCGAACTCCTCGGCGCGGCGCGCACCGATTTTCATGGGACGCGGCAGATGGCGGATGATGCGCTTGCCCAGATCGCGCAGCCCGCGATAGGGGCGGCTCGAAACAAGTCGCGCCAGATACGCGCTCATCGCGCCGACGGGCGGAGCGATGGACATATCGTTGTCGTTGAGGATGACGATGAGGCGCGCATCCATCGCGCCGGCGTTGTTCATTGCCTCGTACGCCATGCCGGCGCTCATGGCACCGTCGCCGATCACGGCGATGACGTTGTTATGTTCGCCCTTCAGATCGCGCGCGACGGCAAATCCGAGGCCGGCAGAAATGGAGGTCGAGGAATGCGCGGCGCCGAACGGGTCGTATTCGCTCTCCGCGCGCTTGGTGAAGCCGGAAAGGCCGCCGCCCTGGCGCAAGGTGCGCATGCGCGATCGCCGGCCGGTCAGGATCTTGTGCGGGTAGGCCTGATGGCCGACGTCCCAGATGACTTTGTCCTTGGGTGTGTTGAACACGTAGTGCAACGCGACGGTGAGTTCCACGACGCCAAGTCCGGCGCCCAGGTGCCCGCCGGTGACCGAGACGATATCGATCGTCTCCTTGCGCAATTCGTCGGCGAACTGACGCAAATCATGCTTCGGCAGAGCGCGAAGCTGGGCAGGCTCGCTGACGGTATCCAGCAGTGGCGTTTTTGTGGGCAGACCCATCGTGAATTGATCTCCGCGCGTTAGCGCCTTTTTCTATTGCAGTGCGAAAAGTTCGGCCTTTTCAGCGGCCAAATCAAGGCGAGCCCAGATCCAATGGTTCGCTCCGAATAACCCCGCCGGTGCCATGGACAATCTTCTCCAGCCGGCTTTCTGCCGCCTTGAGCTTCTTCTCGCAATGAGATTTCAACGCCTGACCGCGTTCATAGAGGGCGATCGAATCTTCCAGGTCGACCTCTCCCTGCTCCAGTCGCGAGACGATGCTCTCAAGCTCCTTGAGGGCCGCCTCAAAGCTGAGTTGCTCGACAGGCGCCGGCTCGTCGGCGCTGGATGATTTACTGCTTCGCGTCATCTGCGAACCTAGATGCCTCATGGTCCGGGGCACGTCAACGCTGACTAAGATTGGCAAAAACCAAGGTGCGGGCGTCCGTGCAAATAACCCTTTCGAAGCCCGTCTTTAAACAGCGGACGCAGTATTACGGCATCTCCCACTCCATGTGTTCGGCTGGTATAGGAGCGCGACCCGCGTGATCCCCGCCCAAAGTTGAAGCGTGCGGTGCAGGAAATTCTGGAGACCAGCATGGCCAACAAGAACTTCGAACCACCGCAAGGCGGTTTCCCTGTCTTTAATCCGCGCGCGGCCTCCCCCGTCATGCTTCAGAAAATGATGGAAGAAGGGATCGAGCATCATAAGGGCGGCCGCAAGGAAGACGCCGAGCGCTGCTATCGAAGCGTCCTCGAGTACGCGCCAAACCAGCCTGACGCCCTGAACCTGCTCGGGGTCCTGGCTGCCGATGAAGGCCTGCTCGACATGGCTGTCGAGCTGATGGAGCGCGCGCTCAACACAAGGCCTCGTGACCCGCACATTCTCAACAACCTAGGCCATGCGCTCTCGGAACTGCACCGGTTTGATGAAGCGCGCGAGCATCTGGAGCGGGCCGTTGCGCTGAAACCCGACTTCGACGAAGCAAAGTACAATCTTGGTCGCGTGCTGCGCCATGTTGGAGAGGTCGAACAGGCGCTTCAGCTCTGGCGCGATGTCTGGGCCAAGGATGATCGAGTTTATGCCGCACTGGTGGGCATCACCGGCATTTTGTCGGACCAGGGTAATTTTGAAGAAGCGGAACGCGCAGCGCGACAAGTCATTGAACGCCTGCCTCAGCGGCCCGCGGGCTATATCAGCCTCGCACATGTGCACAAGTTCCGGACCGATGACGGCACGCTGGACAAGATCGAAGGCCAACTCAAAAATGAAACGCTCGAAACAGTCGACAAGATCTCGCTGCACTATGCTGCGGGCAAAATCTGCGACGACTTAACGCTGTACAGTCGGGCTTTTCATCATTTCGATGCGGCGAACAAGCTCGCTTACAAGGACTACAATCACAAGGAAAACGAGAATTACCGCCGCCTGAAAAAACAGGTCTTTTCGAAAAAGTTTTTTCGCGAAAGACAGGGATGGGGATTTAAGTCCGAAGTTCCGGTGTTCATCGTCGGCATGCCGCGATCGGGAACGACCCTTACCGAGCAGATACTTTCGGCTCATCCGCAGGTATACGGCGCCGGCGAAATCGAGTCGTTCGAACGAATGGCGAAGCTCTCCGAGCTGGTGTCGCCCTCACGCGACATCTTTCCGCTCAGCACGCTCAAGGTGACCTCGTTTGGCGCCAATCTCATCGGTCAGCGCTATGTGCGCGACCTGGTCAATCGGGCCGGCGGAACGTTCAAGCGAATCACCAACAAGATGCCGCACAATTTCGAGCTGCTGGGTCTGATTGCTCTGGTGTTGCCCAACGCGAAGATCATTCACTGCCGGCGCGATCCAGTGGACACCTGCCTGTCTTGCTGGACCAAGAACTTCAACGACGCGCATGGATACAACCGTTCGTTGAACGATATCGGTCGATACTATCAGGAGTATGACGGTCTGATGGCGCATTGGCGAGAGTCGCTGCCAATTCCGATCCTAGACATCGACTATGAGAGTTACACCACCGACCTTGAGGGAAACGCCCGCCGAATCGTTGAGTTCGTGGAACTCGACTGGGACCCAAAATGTCTGGAATTCTATAGCGTTGACAGAGCAGTCAGGACCGCAAGCCAGTGGCAGGTTCGTCAGCCGATCTACCAAACCTCGGTACAAAAATGGCGCAAATATATGCCGGAACTTCAACCGCTCCTGAATGCCCTGGGATCCTTGGTACCTCCTGAACACTAATCGTGCTCAGATCGATTGTTTGCGGACAGAATAACACTGTCAACGCTGAGACTTAGAGCATAGACGCCGTCGAAGTGACAAACGTATCTGATTTGTCACATCGTAAATCAGAACGTACAGTTGCGGACCAATTTACGTTGCTATGCAATTTGGTGACGTCATAAATTCTTCCGTACTCGGCGCCGTGCTTTGGCTCGGACAATGCAACCTTAGAGCGGGGAAAATATGAAAATCCGTAATGTAATGCTGGTTTCAGCGTCGGTAACGTCGCTGGTAACCGCTACTTCCACCGCAGAAGCGGCTTCGACCTATGTGAGCGTCTTCGGTGGCGCCAGCCTCCTGCAAAAGCCTGGTCTTAAAGGCGTTGTCCACACGCATACGACTACGACGTCCACCTTTATCTCGAAAACTTCGCTCGATACGAGCTTCAAGACGGGGTTTGTCGTGGGCGGCAATTGGGGCGTCGATTGGGGCAATTTCCGCACCGAACTCGAACTTGCTTACCACTCCAACAGTTCGAATAAGACCGGGCATTTGATCACTTCGTACCAATCCGGTCCGATCGGAGGGCCCGCAAATGGAACTATCACGTCCCGCGACTCCATCGTTCCGACTGACATCACACTCCACGCCTACTCGCTGATGGCGAACGCCTGGTACGACTTCCATAGTTTCAGCTCGATGGGCATCACACCCTATATCGGCGCGGGCATCGGCCTTGCGCAGGTTCAGATCGGCGGCCGTCTCGCGGGAATCAATCTCATCGAGAAGAACGACTTCACCTTCGCCTGGCAGGTCGGTGCTGGTGCAAGCGTTCCTGTCTCACAGGATCTCAGCCTGTTCCTCGACTATCGCTACTTCGCAGCCGACGGCGCAAAGCTTGAGCTTCGTCCCGGGTTCCATGGCGGTGGCGTAAGCGCCGACTTCGATGCCAACGAGGTTCTCGTCGGTCTCCGAATCAAAATCTGATTCGATCTTCAACCTTTTCACGGGGGATTAACTGTGCAGACAGTTCCGACTAACCGCATTTCGCTCCGAAACGTGCTTCTCGCCGGCGCTGCCGCTGTCGCACTCTCGAGCGCTCCAGCCAACGCAGCAGATATTGAAACCGTCGTCGTCACAGGCTCATTGATTGGACACGCAGCCGGCGACGCACCAACGCCGACGATGATCGTCGACTCTGACATGATCGCGAAAACAGGCCAAGCCAATATCGCGAATGTGTTGGAGCAGCTACCTCAGGTGGCAAATGCAGGTGGCTTGGGCGATCTCACGCCTCTCAACTCGAACTTCCTGACATCTGGCTTCGGCGTTTCCAACGTAGACCTTCGCTCGATGGGAGCTCAGCGAACGCTCGTTCTCGTCAACGGCCGCCGCCAAGTTCCCGGTTCGCCGACAGGTTCAGCCGTCGATTTGAATACCATCCCGACGCAGCTCATCGATCGGGTTGAAGTGATCACCGGAGGTGCATCGGCCGTGTACGGTTCGGACGCGGTCGCTGGCGTGGTCAACATTATCCTCAAAAGTGACTTCGAAGGTGTGATCGCCAATCTGCAGGGCGGTGAAAGCTCTCGCGGTGACGGCGGCGACACATACGGCGCCTTGACGATGGGGACGAACTTCGCGAATGATCGCGGCAACATTGCGGTTTCGGTCAGTGTTGAGCACAGCGGTGCGGTGCATTCATCCAATCGAGATCTCACCCGCACCGACGAGACTGCGCCCCCAGGTCTTTTCCCTCGATATGGGACGATTGGAGACCTTGCTGCTTCAAGCGCATTCAGCTCCTTCGGCCTTGGCGGAAGGTTCCAGGACGCGCAGCTTAGTGGCGTCGGCGTTCCCTCACTTGCCGTCGGTAACAGCTACAATCCCAACGGCTCCTTGTTCAACACCAAGGTGAATGGGTACG
>Ga0265325_10002028_pt1 | contig 13915 bp, 6 predicted proteins | sample 41420metaG_FD_202090 | JGI IMG/M metagenome (GOLD analysis project Ga0265325, IMG submission 202090) | Rhizosphere microbial communities from Carex aquatilis grown in University of Washington, Seatle, WA, United States - 4-14-20 metaG | ecosystem: Host-associated > Plants > Roots > Rhizosphere >...
CGGGAGCCTCGTCGTAACCGTTATCCCAGAATCCGTCCGGCGTATAAGAATCGTGGATTACACGCATCGGCGTTTGGCCCGGAGCATCCATCAAGTACGGAGAAAACCAGCCCTTGCGGATGACTCCGTAGGCCCAGAAGTGAGTGAATGGTCGCTCGATCGGGTCTTGATCCCCCTCCACAATGGGCAGCACCAAAGCGTCGCGCGGCACGGCATCGAACGAGCGGGAGAGGCCGGCGAGGCCCGGCTGCGCGTCGGAAAAGTGCTGCGTTATGCTCACGGTCCTCGCGGCGAACAGTAAAAGTGGAATCGCCGCAAGCCATTTTGCGCGAGGCCCCACACGCGCGGTCGCAAGGATCGCGACAAATAAAAACGGAAGGACGCGGATATCGAGGTCCGAGCCTTCTCCCCACATCCACGGAATCGCCCAAAACAGCGCGAAAAGAAACACGGCGATCGCGCCCCACACGGGATTCCAACGAAATTTCGGATTGCGCCACCACGCAGCCAGAAACCAAATCCCCAGCGCCACGAGCGAAATCCAATCGAGCACCGGCCAATATCCGTGCAAAAACATTTGTAGCGAATCGAGTTTTTCGTCCAATCCGTGAAAAACAATTTTGTTCGCGGTCAAGCCCACGCGCGAGGAATGCAGATAAAAGGCAAAACCAGGGAGCAGAAGCAATCCGCTCCAAAGCCAATCGCGAAACGGGCGGCGCGAAAACGCAAGATATGCCGCCACCATCAACCCCGAAATCCCGAATCCCAGCAAGTGCGCCAAATACAGCGACGTAAAGGCGCCGAGCCCGGCAAGCCACCGTGCGGCGCTGGGTTTCGCGAGCCAGCGAAGCCATAGCCCCAGCGCAAAGAGTCCCACTGCGATGCTCAAGTCAAAATTCAAAAATCCCTGAAGAAAAAAAATATTGCAGCCGATCAGCAGGGACCACAAGTACGCCGCGTCATCTCCTGGATTCACTTGAGAAAGAAAAAACCAGGCTGCGGCAGGCAGCGCGAGGGCGCACAGGCTGAGAAAGACGCGGCCGGCGGTCTCGATAGGAAAAATGCGGCCAAGAACGGCGAGCGAAGCGTCCATCCCAAGGTATGGATACGCTCCCCAGTCCGCTCGATAGAATTGGCTGAAATGAAATGCCGGATCGTGCAAATGGGCGAGAATAAATGCGCGCGCCAGATGGTTTGGATAATCGAGCAGCGGCGGAAACGCCACGCTCCAGATGGGTGCGACGAGCATGACGGCCAGAATTATCGCCCCGGCCAAGCGCACAGAAGCTCGCACGCCACTTGGGTGCGCCGATCCAGTTTCCGCTGCGGCCGCGTCATGATCGTCATTCATCTAGCGAGTGACCCAGAACAGCGGCACAAGACCGAGAAACGTCAGGCCGAGCAATAACAGCAGGCTCTGCCTGCCAGTTCTTCGGTCGGCAAATACAAGCGCGATAAACGCCTTCGCAAAATTGTTGCTGGCCGCCGCGAGGACGACCCCTGTCACGGCTAGCGCCATAGCGGTCGCACCTCCAGCGGTTTGCGTCAACCCCATAATAAACGGATCGACGGGCGCAAGGCCGGAAATCAGAGCCATCCCGTAAATTCCGTCTTTCCCCAGGTGAATCAGAGCAAAATTTGTGGCCACCAGCACGACGACGAACACAATTCCCAGCAGGAATGCCGATCCGAGTTCCAGCGGATTTTTTGTCAAATAGGCAGGCGTCGTTTCCGCTTCCGGCACATCCGATAAGCTGGACCATGCCCAACCGCCCAGAACACCAATGGCTCCCAAAATGAGAAACGGAATCGACAGGCGGCTCATAAGCTGAAAATTAAAAATACCGATCAACGCAAGAAAGCGGAAGTACATGACGCCGGAGGCAATTAGGATGCCACCCGCATAGGTGTGAGGAGCGGCCGCCGCCTTGGCTTGTTTTGCCATGACAAGAGTCGTGAAGGTCGATGAGTACAGCCCTCCCAGCAAGGCTGCCAGCCTCACACCGCCTTTTCCCTGCGATACTTTTTCAAGAACATAGCTCCCGTAGGACACTCCGCTGATGGCGACGACGATCAGCCATGATTTGAACGGATTCACCGCAAACGGGCCAAAATCCCTGTTCGGCAAGACAGGCAGGATGACAAAGGTCAACAGCAGAAACTTCGTAAATGTCAGAATTTCGACGGCTGGAATTTTTGTCGTCAGGTTCTCGAGAAATTCCTTCAACTCGAGCAGCAGCATGGCGATTACGGCGATTGTTGTGGCGATCCAGAATTGTTCTCGCGAGACGAGTGCGCCAATGACGTAGGTGATGAGTCCCGAAACCTCCGTTGTCACGCCGGCTTCGTTGTATGTTTCCAGCTTGTGCCGGTATGAGAGCCACAGGAACGCGCCGATAACACCGAAGCCAAACGTCAGCGGAAGCAATTGCGTTCCGGACAGCAGCGCCATCGCGTAACCGGTCAGGCCGATCAGCGGGAACGTGCGAACGCCGCCAAAGCTGTATTTCTGGCCCTGGGCGCGGTGCTCTTCCCTCTCAAGACCGATGAGGAAGCACAGGAAGAGCGTCAGGAGAATCTTGAGGCCTTCCAGGGGCAAGAATTGCAGGAGTTTGTCGGCCACGAATTCTTTCTCGGCGGTAAAGTAGCACAGGCTTCAGAGCCTGCGTTAGAACTTTGGAATCTTTGTGGGTCGTGGCTTTAGCCACGACATGAGTTCCGCAAAGTCAGTCCGGCTTGAGCCGCTGGACTTCTAAGGGTGCAGTTCTCGCAAAGGATCTTCAACTTGTTTGCTTTTTTGCGTGATCATCGAAAATCAAAACCAAACCGGCTGAAGCCTGTTCTACTTGACCCCGGATGCATCCGCCAGCGGCAGCCACACTTGAAAGCGCGTGTCGCCAGGCTTTGAATCCACCTGAATCGCGCCCTTGTGTTTTTTCACGATGCGCTGCACGGTGTCAAGGCCCAGGCCGGTTCCTTCCCCGACTCCCTTGGTCGTGAAGAACGGCTCGAAGATGTGAGCCTGCACCTCGGGCTTAATTCCCGGCCCGTTATCGCCAATCTCGACGACGACGCAACCGTCGTCGCGATACGTTCGGACGCGGAGTTCACCCTTGCCCCCCATCGCGTCAATCGCGTTGTCGATCAGATTAGTCCACACCTGATTGAGTTCGCTGCCGAACGAATTCACCAGGAATGGCAAGGGCTCATACGCGCGCCGCACGGTAACTCCGCGCTTGAGTTTGTGATTCAGGATCGTGAGGGTGTTTTCCAGGCTCTTCACGATGTCCACGTTTTGGACCGGCGACTGGTCCATGTACGTATATTCCTTGATCGCACAGACCAGGTCGGAAATTCGCGACGTGCTGCTTTCGATTTCCTTCAGCAGATTCGCCACTTCCACCGAAGCCGCGATGCGCAGTAGCGCCGCGCGGGCCGTCTCCGCGTCGAGAATGGCGAATAACGATTCCAGCGCCGCCGGCTTGACGTTTTTGCGGGCCAGATCGGCGGCCAACTGCCATAAATCTTCCAGCCCGTGCGAGCGCAGCAGCGAATCCAATTCGTCTTCGAGGCCACTGATGGTCAGCGGGTCGGAGGGCGGCTCATCGTGCTGCGTGATTGACGTTTCAAGCTTCTCGATCTCCGCTTTCTGAGCCGCTGTAAGCTCGCGACGGCCCAGGTCATGACTCGCATTCCGGATTCGTATCAGGACGCTGCGCATTTGGCTGGCGGCGCGCTTGGCGGCGGATGCGGGATTGTTCAATTCGTGCGCGAGACCGGCCGAAAGTTTTCCCAAGGCAGCCAGGCGGTCTCGCTGCTGTTCCCGCCGGGTGAATTCACGGATTCTGTCGGACATGATGCCGACAAGCCGAGTCGCGAGTTCCGGCATTTTCTGCACGAGGTTCTGAAATTTCGAGGTGGGAAATCGCAGAATGCGGCTGTCGATTACCGCGCGCGCGCCGACGGACACCTGCTGCATCCTGGAAAACGGCAGCCGTCCGGTCACTTGCCCCGCGGTAATGTCGAAGTTTACCGTCTCGCCGCCGAGTTCGCCCCGGGCATGAAGCTGTCCATCGATGAGCACATACATGGCGTCGGCCGGATCGCCTTGGTTGAACGAGGTCTCGCCCGCCTTCAGATGCAGCTCTTCCGACTCGCTGAGGAACCAATCGATTTGGTCATCGGGCAGGCCTGCGAATGCCGGGACCTTCAGTAATTCCGATTTTTCCACCATTGAACTAGACCTTGCTCAAGTACTGATGAATGAATTGCACCGCAACGGAGCCTTCCCCAACGCTGGACGCCACACGTTTCACGGAACCGTGGCGCACATCGCCCACCGCGAAAATGCCGGGGATGTTGGTTTCGAGGAGGAAGGGATCCCTCTCCAGTGTCCATCCCTTCGGCCGCTGGCCATTTCGGATCAAATCGGAACCGGTTAACAGGAAACCGCGTTCGTCGCGCTCGACCAGGTCCGCGAGCCAGTCCGTGCGTGGCAACGCTCCGATGAAAATGAACATGGCGCTCGCCGGCACTCGTTCGAGCTTACTCGTATCCGAGCACATGACCGAGATTTCTTCCAGATGAGTCTCGCCGTGTGCTTCCGTGACGCTAGCGTGCGCCCATATCTGAATGTTGGGAGTCTCTTTGATTTGGTCGATCAAGTATTGCGACATCGTGCTTGCAAGCGAATTCCCGCGCACAAGAATGACCACGCGCTCGGCATACTTGGCGAAGTTCATCGCCGCCTGGCCCGCCGAATTCGCGCCGCCGATCACGTAGACGATTTCGCCCTTGCAGGACAGTGCTTCCGTCGATCCACCGCCGTAGTAGACACCCGCGCCCTGCAATCGATCGATGCCGGGAGCCTCCAGTCGCCGCCATTGCACACCCGTGGCGATCATCAACGCGTGACAGGAAATTTCGCTGCCGTCCACCAGCTTGATAATTCGATACGATCCCTCGGTCCGCGCACTGACCGCCTCCTGAGGTGACAATATCTCGACTCCAAATCGCCTGGCCTGGACGACGGCCCGGCGCGCCAGATCGTTCCCACTGAGGCCGGACGGAAATCCAAGATAATTCTCGATCCGAGAACTCATGCCTGCCTGGCCACCCGGCGCCTCGCGCTCGATCATCACCGTGTGCAGGCCCTCCGAAGCTCCATACACCGCCGCAGCAAGACCGGCCGGGCCACCGCCAACTATCGCCAAATCGTAGAAACTCGTTTCCGCGTGGGTCTTCAGGCCAACTCGTTGGGCCACGTCCGCAGGAACGCTTTCCAGGAGCTTCGTGCCATCCGGAAACAACACAACCGGGAGGCTGGCCGCGTCGGGGCCCAATACATCAAGGAGTTGCTTGGTTTCGGGGTCGCTAACGGAAAGCTCGACGTCGATCCACTGATAGGGGACGTGATTCCGCGCCAGGAAATCGCGCAACTCGTACGACCGCGGCGACCAGCGCGTTCCAAGAACACGAATGCCCTGAAATGCTGGATGGTAGGACGCCTGCCAGTCGCCCAGCAAATCGTCCAATTGAGGATAAAGATGCTCGGACGGCGGGTCCCAGGGCTTCATGAAAAAATAATTGATGTTGACCTCATTGATGGCGCTGATGGCGGCGTTGGTATCCGCGTAGGCGGTGAGCAGCGCACGCTTGGCGTCGGGATAGATCCTCATGGCTTCTTGCAGGAATCCGACGCCATCCATGTGAGGCATGCGCTGGTCCACCAGGAGCAGGGCCACGCTGTCGTTGCGGACTTTCAATTGCTTAAGCAGGTCCAGCGCCCCCTCAGGCGAATCGCTGCTCATGACCCGGTATTCGGCCCCGTACTGCGTACGCAAGTCGCGTTCGATGGCGCGTAAGACATCCGAATCGTCGTCCACGCTTAACAAGATGGGTTTGGCCATGATCGATCCCGGTTTCGCGAAAAATTGGATTCAGACTCATCCGACGCCTGAATAGCCTGATTGGATGCGGACACTTGCCGTCGGTCGCAATATATTAAACCACTCGGTTTGAATCCGCGATGCCGACCATGCACTCAGGGGCGTGCCATGCCGTTCTCATACAGCATTTACCCGATACGGCAGAATTCCTCCCTGAGCGGCACATTAAAAAAAAGACTTTGCAGCGGCATGAGTTGTCTCAGAAGTGGCCGGCCGCTTTCTGGGCGAGCATTTACCTTCCCTCGCCAAAACTAAATTGACCTGCTGTGGAAAATTCCAGCGAATTGTGACGCAGGTCACTTCTAATTGTAATCTAGTTATGTTATTCAAGTCTGTCCGGTCAACGGCGCAGTCAAAAAGTAAGATTCGCAGCCGGACCAGCGTCCATGTTAGACGCCGCAGAGTGAAGTCAAAGGAGATCGAAATGACGGAAAAATCAGCAGCCGCGGTTCAACCAGCTCCTTCCCGGCCACCAGTAAAGGCAGTCAGTCCAGAAAGCATTTCCGAACGTATTGAGCGCTTATATCAAGCGATATCGCGCCGCGCATACGAGCTGTTCGAGCGCGACGGCCGCGTCCACGGAAACGATGTAAGCCATTGGACGGAGGCAGAGAGAGAATTCCTGCAACCCGTGACGGTCGAAATGGAACAAACCGAGGGAGAAATCGTACTGCATGCTGAAGTTCCCGGCTTCGCCTCCAGCGATCTCGAAGTAAGCGTTGAATCTCGCCGCGTGACCATTAGCGGCAAGCATGAATCCAGAAATGAAACCAAGGAAGGCGAGGATCGATACATCGAGCAGCGTTCCGATGAAATTTTCCGAAGCCTCGAACTGCCTTCGGAAGTGGATGCGATTAAGGTTTCCGCGACGCTCAAGGACGGCGTGCTCAAGATTGTGCTTCCGAAAGTTGAGCCGAAGAATCCAGCTGCTCCAGAGTCACAACCAGCGTGACGCGCGTTGCTCATCATTAAACCAGCAGGCCGTTCAGCCGGCATAAAGGCGGTTGGACGGCCTGCCGGTTCTCCCCTCTTTTGCTCGCACTCAAAAAACTTACCCTTGGGTTGGGCCGATCTTTCTCGCTCGAAATGGGAGCACATCCTAGTGTGCCGTCCCAAGAGCTCGTTACATTTCTTCTTTGTGGGTCAGGGCTTCAGCCCTGACATAAAGCTGGTAAAATGAATGGGGCTTTAGCCCCTGAAGGTAATGCACATCCTCGATGTATTTCCGGGACAGCGCACTAGGTTCGGGAGCATCGCTGCTCGCGAAACTCCTGAGCATCTGGCCGACCGCAAGGCACGGCGTGCCGTACCCCAACGATTGCCTGACTGCCAGCCTTCGTTGGGGGAGCGTCGTCAAGCTGTTACGCGAGAATGGAACTTCCCATGAGGTATTTGTCGATCGAGATCGCGGCTTTGCGGCCTTCCGAAATTGCCCAGACAACCAGCGATTGCCCGCGTCGCATATCGCCGGCGGCAAAAACGCCGGGAACCGAACTCATATAGTCCGCGCCGGTGGCGATATTGCTGCGGGCATCGAGATTCACGCCGAATTGCTCGATCATGCCCTGCTTCACGGGACCGGTGAAACCGAGAGCCAGCAGGACGAGGTCAACTTCCATCACAAGTTCCGTGCCCGGCATTGCCTCGAATTTGGGCGGCGGGCCAACGCGAATGGCGTGGAGCTGTTTCACGTTTCCGTGCTCGTCTCCGGTGAACTTCGCAGTATTGAGGGCCCAATCGCGTTTACCGCCCTCTTCATGCGCGCTCTCGGTGCGAAGTTGCAACGGCCACAGCGGCCAGGGCGTGCTGGGATGGCGCTGGGATGGCGGCATTGGCATGATCTCAAATTGATGAACGGACTTTGCCTGTTGCCGATGCGATGTGCCGAGGCAATCCGCGCCGGTATCGCCGCCGCCAATGATCACTACCCGCTTGCCGGTGGCGAGAATCTGTTCCGGTATTTCGTCTCCGGCGACCACCTTGTTCTGCTGCGGCAGGAATTGCATGGCGAAATAAATGCCCTTGAGATCGCGCCCAGGTACTTTGAGGTCGCGCGGATTCTCCGAGCCGCCGCTCAGCAGCACGGCGTCGAATTCCTTGCGCAGGTCTTGCGCGGGAATATTTCCGCCCACGTGAGCGCCCGTCTGAAACTCGACTCCTTCGGCCATCATCTGATCGAGGCGCCGGTCGACAACCTGCTTTTCAAGCTTGAAGTCCGGAATGCCGTAGCGCAACAAGCCGCCGATGCGGTCCGCTTTTTCAAACACGGTAACCGAGTGCCCCGCGCGATTCAGTTGCTGCGCGGCAGCCAGGCCCGCCGGTCCCGAACCCACGACGGCAACTCGCTTTCCTGTCCTGACTTCCGGGGGCTCGGGCTGGATCCAGCCCTCTTCCCAGGCGCGGTCCACAATCGTCTTTTCGATCAACTTAATTGTGACGGCGGGCTCGTTGATTCCCAGCACGCATGCGGCTTCGCACGGCGCCGGGCAGATTCGTCCGGTAAACTCCGGAAAGTTATTGGTGGAATGAAGAACCCGGATCGCGTCCTTCCAATGGTCGCGATAGACCATGTCATTCCAATCCGGAATGATATTAGTGACTGGGCAGCCCGTGTGGCAGAACGGAATCCCGCAATCCATGCAGCGCGCCGCCTGCACGCGCACTTTTTCTTCAGGGAACGGCTGGTAAACTTCAAAATAATCGTGAACCCGCTCTTCAATGGGACGGCGGGAAGGCATTTCACGCGTGTATTCCTTGAACCCGGTAACCTTACCCACGAATCACCTGTCCCTGTGCATGGGCTTTTTCAGCTTGGGCAGCCAGCACGCCCGCAGGTACTCGGGGAATACCCAGGACGCGCTTGTACTCGTGCGGGAAGACCTTAACAAATTTCGGGAGCGTGGCATCCCAATGTTTCAGAATCCATTTCGCTTGCGGGCTGCCAGTCAATTCCGCGTGACGCGCGATCAACTTGTGCAAAGTTTCAATATCCTTTGGATCGGCCAAAGGCTCAAGGTCAACGTCGGTACGATTGCAGCTCTCCGATACGAACTCGCCGGATTGATCCAGAACGTAGGCAATGCCACCGGTCATTCCGGCAGCGAAGTTGCGACCGGCCCTGCCCAGCACAACGACCAGTCCGCGCGTCATGTACTCGCAGCCATGGTCGCCCACGCCTTCCACAACGGCCGTAGCCCCGGAATTTCGAACGGCAAAGCGCTCTCCACCCATGCCGTTAAGGAACACTTCACCGCTGGTTGCGCCATACAGGCAGACGTTGCCGACAAGAATATTTTCTTCGGGCACAAATTTCGAATTGCGAGGCGGGTAGATAATCAGTCGCCCGCCCGACAGGCCCTTACCAACGTAGTCGTTGGCTTCGCCTTCCAGCGTCAGCGTGACGCCGGGCGCCAAAAACGCGCCGAAGCTTTGACCGGCACAGCCGTGAAACAGAATGCGGATGGTGTCGTCCGGCAACCCATCGGAACCGCGGTGCTTGGCGATCTTACCGCTCAGCATGGCGCCGACCGTGCGATGCACGTTTCGAATGGGCAAATTCAGGGACAGCGGCGTGAGATTTTCGATCGCGTCGCTGGCCTGCTCAATCAGCTTGCCGTCAAGCGCGTCGTAAAGTCCGTGGTCCTGCGCTTGGGTGCAGCGGCGTCCGACGTGGCTCGGCATCGGCGGGTTGTAGAGAACGGACGAAAGATCGATCCCTTTCGCCTTCCAGTGGTCCACGTTCTTTCGCTGAACCAGGCAATCCACGCGGCCAACCATGTCGTCGACTTTTCGGAAGCCCAGCTCCGCCATGATTCTGCGGAGGTCTTCGGCAACGTAGAACAGGAAATTGATCACATGCTCGGGCTGCCCGGCAAACTTCTTGCGAAGTTCCGGGTCCTGCGTGGCGACGCCTACCGGGCAGGTATTCAGATGGCATTTCCGCATCATGATGCAGCCCATGGCGATGAGCGGCGTGGTGGCGAATCCAAATTCCTCGGCGCCCAGAAGCGCGCCGATTGCCACGTCGCGCCCAGTCTGCAACTTTCCATCCACCTGCAATCGCACGCGGCTGCGCAAATCGTTCAAGACGAGAACTTGCTGCGTTTCGGCCAGACCAAGCTCCCAGGGAATTCCGGCGTGCCGGATCGAACTGACGGGCGAAGCGCCTGTGCCGCCGTCATAACCGCTGATGAGGATCACGTCGGCGTGAGCCTTCGCGACGCCGGCCGCCACCGTGCCCACTCCCACCTCGGCCACGAGTTTCACCGATATCCGCGCCTGGGGATTGACGTTTTTAAGGTCGAAAATGAGCTGCGCCAAGTCCTCAATCGAATAAATGTCATGATGAGGTGGCGGAGAAATCAGCCCCACGCCGGGTATTGAATGGCGTACGCGAGCGATGACGTCATCGACTTTGTGGCCGGGCAACTGGCCGCCTTCGCCGGGCTTCGCGCCCTGCGAGATTTTGATCTGCAAGTCGTCCGCGTTGATCAGGTAATTCGTCGTTACTCCGAAACGGGCCGAGGCTACCTGCTTGATCGCGCTGCGGCGCAGGTCGCCATTCGCGTCGGGAATGAACCGCGCTTCATCTTCTCCGCCTTCGCCGGTATTCGATTTCCCGCCAATGCGATTCATCGCGATGGCCAGGGTCTCGTGCGCTTCCTTGCTGATCGAGCCGAACGACATCGCTCCAGTCGCAAATCGCTTCACGATTTCGGAGGCTGGCTCGACTTCATCGAGAGGAACGGCCGGACCGGCGGGCTTGAACTCAAACATCCCGCGGAGCATTTGCAGATCGTGGTTCTGCTGGTTCACGATCTCGGCAAATTCCTGAAATGTCTCGAATTTCGATTCACGCACGGCATGCTGCAGCTTGCTGATCGTCGTCGGGTTCAGCAGGTGCTTCTCACCGCGGACTCGGAACTGGTACTCGCCGCCGACGCGAAGCTCGGTATCGGATTCGTGCGGGGGCTGCATCGCGAATTCGTGCTTCATCATGGCTTCGCGTGCCAGCACATCGATGCCAATTCCCTCGATGCGCGAGGATGTGCCGGTAAAATATTTCTCGACCAGCGACTGGTTCAGGCCGACCGTCTCGAAAATTTGCGCGCCCTGATAGCTTTGCAGCGTTGAGATTCCCATTTTCGAGAAGGTCTTCAGAAGTCCCTTGTCGATGGACTTCATATAGCTCTTGAAAACTTTCTCCCACGTGTACTCGGGCGGAAAGACGCCAGCCCGGTGGCGGTCCTCGAGTGTTTCGAGCGCGAGATAAGGATTCACGGCGCTCGCGCCGTAACCCAGCAACAAGGCAAAGTGCATCACTTCGCGCGGCTCGCCCGATTCGACAATTAGCGCCACCTGGTTGCGCGTTTTTTCGCGAATCAAATGATTGTGAACGGCGGAGAGCGCCAGCAGGCTGGGAATGGGCGCATACTCGCTGTCCACACCGCGATCGGACAAAATCAAAAGCGAATAACCCTGCTTGATTGCCAGCGAGGCGCGCCGGCATAGGGTCTCGATTGCCTGTTCCAGTTGCTCGTCACCGCCCTTCACCCGGAAGAGCATGGGCAGACTGGCCGCGAGGAAACTGCCCCAGCTGACGCGGCGCAGTTTCTCGAGCCGCCAGTTGGAAATGACGGGATGGCGCAGCTTGAGCGTGTGGCAATTCTTCGGCGTCTCTTCGAGGATGTTGCCTTCACTGCCAATATAGGAATTGAGCGACATCACCAGCCCCTCACGGATCGAATCGATTGCCGGGTTGGTGACCTGCGCAAACGTTTGCTTGAAATAGCTGAACAAAAGTTGCGGCTTGTCGGACAGACATGCAAGCGGCGTGTCGATCCCCATCGAGCCCACAGGTTCCTCTCCGGCCAGCGCCGAGGGCGACAGAATCGTTTTCAAATCCTCGTCCGTGTATCCGAAGGCGCGCTGCCGCATTAGTATTGTGTCGTGGTTCGTCGGCAGGACATGAGCAGGACTGGGCAAATGATCGAGCGTAATCTGATTGTCTTTCAGCCATTGCGCGTAAGGCTGCCGCGCCGCAAGTTGCTTTTTCACTTCTTCGTCCGTGATCAGGCGCTTCTGCTCGGTGTCCACCAGGAAGATGCGGCCGGGCGCGAGCCTGCCCTTCATGCGCACATCCTCTGGCCTGATTGGCAGGACGCCGGCTTCCGAAGCCAAAACTACCAGTCCGTCGTTGGTGACCAGGTAGCGCCCCGGACGCAATCCATTGCGGTCCAGCTTCGCGCCGATCACTCTTCCGTCCGTAAACGCAACCGCTGCGGGGCCGTCCCACGGTTCCATCAGCGAGGCGTGATATTCGTAAAATGCCTTGATGTCCTCGGGCATGGTGGCGTCGTGATCCCACGCTTCCGGGATCAGCATCGACATCACGTGTGGAAGCGAGCGGCCGGAAAGAGTCAGCAACTCCACCGCATTATCCAGCATGGCGGAATCGCTGCCGCCTTCGCTGATGATTGGAAGAAGCTTCTTGATGTCATCTCCAAATAAAGGAGAAGCCAGCACGGATTGGCGCGCATGCATCCAGTTCATGTTTCCACGCAGCGTGTTGATTTCACCGTTATGGCAGATGTAGCGATAGGGGTGAGCCAGCTTCCAACTCGGAAACGTGTTCGTCGAAAAACGCTGGTGAACCAGGCAAAGACCGCTGGTCAATTCCGGGTCCAGCAGCTCCTTGTAGAAATCCGTGATCTGCGGCGCGAGCAGCAGCCCTTTGTAGACAATGGTGCGCGAAGAGAGAGACGGAATATAGAAGAATTCCTTCTCCTTGATGTTGGTCGCGGCTACTTCCGCTTCCGCGCGCTTGCGAATCACATAGAGCTTGCGCTCAAGCGCGTCCTGATCCTTGCCCGGCGCGTTGCGAATAAAGATTTGCTCGATGTAGGGCTGCGAGTTGCGCGCCAGCCGGCCGATCAAGTTGCCGTTGATCGGCGTGTCGCGCCAGCCAAGCACACTCAGGCCTTCCTCGCGCACAATCTTCTCGATGAGTCCTTCGCAGATCAGCCGGTCGTGCTTATCGACCGGAAGAAAAACCATGCCCACGCCGTATTCGCCCGGCGAAGGCAATGAAAAGCCCAGGCGCGCCGATTCGCGATCGTAGTAGGCATGAGGAATCTGGATCAGAATGCCCGCGCCATCACCGGTTTGCGGGTCGCATCCGCATGCGCCGCGGTGCGCGAGATTGATCAGAATCTGTACGCCCTTGACCACGATGTCATGCGACTTTTTCCCCTCGATGCTCGCGACGAATCCGATGCCGCAGGCATCGTGTTCATGCTCGGGTCGGTACAGCCCTTGAGCCGGTGGCAAGCCCCGAAATGGATATAGTTCCGTCATATGCGCCGTATACGACTTCCCCAATTGTAATTTTATCTTCCGCGTTCGACCGAACAAGATCAACGACCTGCCGGGGAAAGCGGTTGCGGATACACTTCAACCGCGTTTCAAACCGGCTTTCCGGAAAGTGGCTATCTTACCATTCCTGCCGCCAGTTGTCCCACACCCAGTGACCTTGGCATTTTTTATCCACAGGATTAAAATCTTGAATTGCTTGTGAGCCATCCCCATGCTTCTGTTATAATTTACCGACAAAATTATGGATTTCGATCAGCTTACCACATTCATAGAAATCGCGAAGCTCGGAAGTTTTTCGCGCGCGGGCCAGAAATTATTCCGCTCGCAGCCGGCCGTCAGCGCGCAAGTTCGCCAGCTCGAGCAGGAGTACGGCGAGAAACTTTTCGATCGCGGGCGCAAGTCCGTGCGGCTCACCTCAGCCGGAGAAACCCTTTTTGAGTACGCGGTGCGCATGGTCAACATGCGCGGCGAATCCCTGCGTGCCGTGGCGGATAAGGCGACAACGCCCCGTGGCGTGCTTGCTCTCGGAGCCAACGAAGCAACCTGCCTTTATGTCCTTCCGGAAATGTTCGCGGAATATCACCGCCTCTTCC
>Ga0265325_10002029_pt1 | contig 13914 bp, 10 predicted proteins | sample 41420metaG_FD_202090 | JGI IMG/M metagenome (GOLD analysis project Ga0265325, IMG submission 202090) | Rhizosphere microbial communities from Carex aquatilis grown in University of Washington, Seatle, WA, United States - 4-14-20 metaG | ecosystem: Host-associated > Plants > Roots > Rhizosphere...
GAGCAGGCGGGGGCGCGGGCTGAGAATCCTCCGTCTGCGGAGTCGCGGAAACGGCAGCCGGAACAGGCTTGGGCGCGGGCTCCAGATGATTGTTGGTCTTGTTGGAGTAAAAATCCCACTCGCCCGGCGGGGCGGCAGGGGTTTCCTCCGGCTTCACGCGTTCCTTTATAGAGGCCGGGGCCATGGCGTTCTCCGGCGAGTACGCGGCATGGACCAATCCCGAGTATTGCGACTTGCCCATCACGTAGCCGAGGCTGAAAAATACGGCGCACAGCAGCACCACGCCGAGAAACAAGCCTACGAGATGCCGGCTTTCGAGCACCCGGTCGCCGCCGCCGCGCCTTGCATTCCTTCTCGCCATTCGTACCTGCTATTTCGTTCCTAGTGTTTTGGCCCATTGCGCGATCAAGTCGATCGGCAAGGGGAAGATGATCGTTGTGTTTTTTTCGACCCCGATTTCCGTCAGGGTCTGCAGATAGCGCAGTTGAATGGCCGCGGGCTGCTTTTCGAGAACTTCGGCCGCGTCCGCCAGCTTGGTGGACGCTTCGAACTCGCCTTCGGCGTGAATGATTTTGGCCCGGCGTTCGCGCTCGGCCTCGGCCTGACGGGCGATGGCGCGCTGCATGTTCTCCGGGATATCGACTTGCTTGACCTCAACCTTCGTTACCTTGATACCCCAGGGCTCGGTATCCTGGTCAAGTATTTGTTGCAGTTTGGCGTTTACCTTTTCGCGCTCGGAAAGAATTTCATCGAGCTCGAACTGGCCGACGAGGCTCCGCAACGTGGTCTGCGCCAGCTGGGAAGTAGCATACAAATAATTTTGCACCTGCGAAAGCGCTAGATTCGCGTCGATGACGCGAAAATAACAAACGGCGTTCACTTTTACCGAAACGTTGTCGCGGGTGATCACGTCCTGCGGCGGAACGTCGAGGGTTTCGATGCGCAGAGAGATGCGCGTAAGCTTGTCGATCGGAAAAAAAACGAGGCGCAGGCCCGCGCCCTTGGCCTCCGGCAACATCCGGCCGAGGCGGAGCACCACGCCGCGCTCCCATTCCTTGATCACGTAGACCGAATTGAAAAACCAGATCGCGAAAATGGCCAACACAACTGCGAGACCAATCGTGGAAATGTCCAGCATCGCTGCCTCCTCCGAATCAACCTGCTAATCGCTACTCGCCGCCCCGGCGAACTGCGCGACGCCCCGCCTCAGAATGACGGTACGGCGCCCACAAAGAAAATGCAGATCCCTCGCTGCGCTCGGGATGACAGAACCTATGACGCCACGCTATGAGGCGATGGATTGCGGCGACGCTACCGGCTCGACTTCGAGCGTCAGCCCCACCACTTTTCGGACGCGTATCCGCGAGCCCTTGGGGATTGACTGGCCATCCACCGCGGCGGCGCGCCACAGCTCACCGTGTACGAACACCATTCCGGGCGCGGTCGCCGCGCCAATCGGTTCGGTGACCTGGCCTTCTTCACCGATTAATTCTTCTTTCCCGGTTACCGGCTTCCAGACGTGCGAGCGCAAGACCAGCCGCATTAGAAAGACAATGATGATCGCGAAGGGTATGGCCACCGCCAGCGCGGTTAACAGGCTCACTCCCTTGCCCGTCAGGGGCGAGCGGATCAGCATCAGAGCGCCCAGGGTCATCGACACGAGGCCGCCCAGGCCCAGGACGCCGTGCGTCGGGAATTTGGCTTCGAGCACGAACAGAGCCAGCGCAAAAGCGATCAGCGCGATCCCCGCGAAATTCACGGGCAGGAGGTGCATCGCAAAGAGCGCCAGCAGCAGCGCTATGCCACCCATCACGCCGGGGGCAAACAGGCCCGGATGGGTGAACTCGACGTAGAGGCCGAGTGCGCCGAGAATCAGCAGGATGAAAAAAACATCCGGCTGCACGATGCGCGAGAGGAACTTTTCGCGGCCGGTCATTTCGATGGGAGACACGACCGGGTGCGTCAGGACTAGCTGCGTGGTCGAGCCGTTGAAGCGGGTGATGGTGCGGCCGTTGAGCCTGGCAAGCAAATCTTCGGGCGAGTTCGCGATTAGATCGATCAGCTTGCCGTCGAGGGCTTCCTTTTCGGTGAAGGCTTTCGCGTCGGTGACAGCGGTGGAGGCCAAGTCGGCGTTCCGGCCGCGCTTGGTCACGTAGCTGCGGAGATACGCGTTCGCCTCGTTCAGGATTTTTTTCGCGAGCGTCTGGTCCACCTGGACGGGCTGGCCGCCGATGGCGGTGATGGGCGATGCGGCGCCAGTGTCGGTACCCGGAGACATCGCGGCAATGTCCGCGGAAAGGAGGATGAAGAATCCAGCCGATGCCGCGCGCGAGCCGGTGGGATTGACGTAGGTGACGACGGGAACCTGCGAGCCGAGGATCGCTTGAATGATCTCGCGCATCGAGGTGTCCAGGCCGCCCGGAGTGCTGAGCGTGATCAGGATCAGGCTGGCGTGCTGGCGATTCGCCTGGTCGATTCCGTTGACGATGTATTCGGCGAGGATGGGCTCGATCTCATCGTCGATGCCCAGTTCCACGACATTCTGCGAAACGTTGGAATCCGCTGGAGGCGCGGCGTGAGAAGCACTGAGCGGCACGCCTGTGGCTGCGGCCAGCAGCATGCAGAATGCCGCTAAGACGAAACGCAGTAGGCGGGGGGCCATCTCGGAAGCTAAGTATAGCAAGAATTAACAGGGGACGCCGAAACGGCAGCGCCGAGTACACGGACGCACATTTTCGGGGGAGACTCTTGCAGGAGCCTGAGAGAGATCCCTCGTCGCTTCGCTCTGTCGGGATGACAACGAACACCAACGGCAACGGCAAAAGCAAACCCAGCGACGAATGCGGCTGGGTCAGTTGGGGGCGGTTTTCTGTGGCTGGTCCTCATAGGACGGAGGGACTTTCAGCACTTCCTGCACGCGGGGGTCTTTGATCACCGAAGCAAATGCGGGATCTTTTTCCGCGGAGCGGAATTCCTTGTAGCCGTAATCGCGGGAGAGCTTCAGGTAGTGCGCCGCGTGTTCGGCATCGCCGGCCTTGGCGTAAAACTTCGCCAGCAAAAAGTTGAACAGCGCGGGGTCCGGGGCGGTGCGCGACTGGAGGACGGAACCGACGCCCCCTTTGCGCGCGAAGACATCCGGATCGAGCGCGAGCGCTTTTCCGAAAGCCACCATGGCTTCCGGATATTGCTTGTTGCCGTAATACGCGTAGCCCAGATTGCTGTAAACGACGGGCTGCTTCTGGTCGCTGGCCAGCGCCCGAGTGTAGTGCTTGATGGCCTTGCCGTAGCGGCCGCGCTGATAGTCGAGGGTTCCCCAGTTGTTCGAAGCGCTCGACAATTTCTTGTCGGCGGAGAGGGCCAGCCTATAGGAATGCTCCGCTTTGTCGAGCTGGCCGAGCTGCTGGTAGGCAATACCCAGCTTGTTGAGGATCACGGCGTCTTTCGCGTTGATTTGCAGGGCTATCTGATACTGGGCGACGGCCTCCGTGTAGTCCTTGCGGGCCATCTGGATATCTCCGCGCGTAAGGGCGAGTTCGCGGGGTGTTGCGGCGCGGGTTGTCTGGTTCGCCGAATCAGAAGGGCTCTGCGAGGGGTCGGACGATTGCTGCGCGACCGCACCGGCGGCGAAGGACAAATCGAATAGGAGCGCGACGAGCAAAGAGCGCGTCAGCGCGAGACGTGCGAGCGCCAGGAATCTAAGGGTCGAGCGAATCACGGCAGGCACCCTTTAAATATAGTTGCGCCGGAACATCGAAGCGGCAGGGGATGGAGCGCCGCGCTTACTGCTGCGGCGGCTTCGACCCGTCCGCGGGCTTCTTGTTCCCGCCGCCAAAGATACCAAATACTTTGCCCAGGAAACCCTTTTTCTTCTCGGGCTGTTCTCCATCGTCCTGTGCGCCCGAGGCCTGCCCCTGTTTCTCCGCCGTGGAGGCATTCGACGAACCGCCGGGGGCGGGAGGAGAAGAATTGTCGCCTTTGCCGAAAAGGCGGGAAAGCCACGAACCGGGAGTCGACTCGGCCGCTTGTCCACCGTGCAACTGGCAGTACTGCGTCGGCTGGCTGCCTTCGACAAAGTATTCATTTTGCGTCTGCGGGCAGCTGGCGGTGGCAAGCTGGCCGCTCTGCGGGTCCACGGTGGCTTCCATCACGCCATCGGGAGGCGTGAAGGGCTGCGTGTTGCGATACATGGGCTGGGTGACCGCGCGCTTCATGAACTCACCCCAGATGGGAGCGGCGGTGTTGCCTCCGGCGAGGCTGAGGTTGCGGTTGTCGTCGAAGCCGACCCACACGACGCAGAGAAGATTCGAGGTGTACCCGGCGAACCAGCCGTCACGCGACGTGCCGGTCTTGCCCGCGGCCGGGGCGTTGAATCCCAGAGCGCGGACGGGATAGCCGGTGCCGTGATTGATCACGTCTTCCATGAGGCTCGTGGTGAGGAACACCACGCGCGGATCGAGCACCGGGCGCGACTGCGGAGCGTTCGATTCCACGAGCTTGCCGTCCGCGGTGACGACGGTGCGGATGAAGATGGGTTCGGAGCGGACGCCGTTGGCTGCAAACGCGGTGTATCCCGCGGCGACATCGACGGGCGTCATTTCATACGCCCCCAGCGCAACAGCGGGAGTGGCCTTGATGTTCGAACCCAGTCCCATCTGCCGGGCTACATCCACCACACGCTGGTAGCCGATCAACTCTGCGACCTTCACTGTGGCGACGTTTAAGGAATGGATCAGGGCGTCGCGGACGGTGACCGTGCCGTAGAATTCCTGGCCGTAGTTGTCCGGCGTGTATTCCTTGCCGTCAAAATCGAACGTGGAGGGGATGTCGTCGACGGTGGTGGCCGGCGTGACCACCGGCTGCATGCCCTCGATGGCGTTGTCGAACGCGGCGGCATACACGAACGGCTTGAACACCGAGCCGGGCTGCCGATGTGCAAGGGCGTGATTGAGCTGGCTCTCGCCGTAGTCGCGGCCGCCGATCAGGGCGCGAATCTCGCCGGTGTGGGGATCGAGAACCACTACGGCGACCTGCACCTGGGCCGCGGGCTGGCCCTGCTTCTTCCACGCCGCGTACCGTCGCGCGAGAAGCTTGTCGACGCTCTGGATGCCAATCTGCACCGCTTCGGTGGCGGCGCGCTGCAGGTTGGGGTCGAGCGTAGTGTAAATGCGGTAGCTCTGGCCGGCCAGATCGCTCTCCGAGAATTTCTCGAGGAGATGGTCTTTCACCATGTCGACGAAATAAGGGGAAGAGCTGCTGCTTACGCCGCCGGAGACAAATTTCAGAGGCGTGTTCTTGGACTTGGACTCTTCGTCGGCGGTGATGTACTGATCTTCGGCCATCTGCGTCAGCACGCGGTCGCGCGCCTCTTGAGCGCGGTCGGGATGGCGCTCGGGGGCGGAATAACGGTTCGGAGAGCGAATCATTCCCGCGAGGAAGGCGGCTTCACCGGGGCTGACCTCGCGAACGTCCTTGCCGAAGTAGGCCTGCACGCCTTCGCCGAAGCCGCGAATCGCAAAGCTGCCGCGATTGCCAAGATAAATGTCATTGGCGTACAGCTCGAAGATCTGGCGCTTGGAGAAGCGCTGGTCGAGCTCGGCGGCCATCAGGATTTCCTTCATCTTGCGGCGCCATTCGCGCTTGGTGGTGAAGAAGAAAGTGCGCGCCACCTGCATGTCTATGGTGCTGGCGCCCTGGGCCTTGCGGTTGCGGGTGAGGTCGTAAAAAGCGGCGCCGAAAACGCGGACCACGTCGAGGGCTCCGTGTTCGAAGAAGCGCTTGTCCTCGGCGGCGAGGACGGCGTTGACCATTACCGGAGGAAGGTCATCGAAGCGGACCACGCGGCGCTTCTCGCGGGAGCTGTCGAACAGATTGGTGATCAGCTCGGGTTCGATCTCCGCGAAATCGCGCTGCTGGCCGTCGGAAAGCTGGGCGATGCGGGAGATGCCGACGCTCGAAAAGGTGACTCGGAGGGCGTTGTTGCCCTGGAAGTAGGAGTCCGCGGAGGGCTGAATTTCGATGGTCGAACCCGTTACATGGAATTCGCCGGCGGAGCCGTCGACGGAGCTTTCCTGATACCCGGCGCGAAGCAGATAGGTGGCGAGGTCATTGGCGCGGAGCGATTGCCCGACGTAAATCCTGCCGGGAGCGGAGTAGACACGCGAGGTGTTCTGATAGATCTGCCCCGTGAGGCGCTCGTTGATCATGCGCCCGAATTGAATGTAGTAATAGGCGAACGTCCCGGTGGCGGCGAGCAGGAGGGCAAGGACGACGCCCAGCACACCCAGGCCGAACCGGGAAGACCAGAAGCCGCGCGAAAGTCGAACCCGCAATCAGTTGCTCCGATATACCTTGAAAAGCCAGGTCACCAGCTCGAGATGACGCGCACGTCGCACGCGGCTGGGGATAAGCGCGGTGCTTCCGGGTGACGCCTCCCGGAACCTGCATTTAACTGGATACCTATTCTAAATGCTATGGTTGTCTGCGTGGGGATGAAATTGCAGCGTGAACTGATAGACCGCCAGGTCGATGGGGACTGAATAATCGAGACCGATGTCCACGCTGCCGTTGTCCATAGCGATTTTGATCGAGTCTTTCTGGGCAGGAATGCCAAGTTCCTTGGCTTTGTTCCAGATGTCGTTGCGCACATCGTCCGGCGTTTTCTTGGGATAGCCGGTCAACGCGAAGCGCGACTCGCTTTCGATGGAATCCTGGAACTGGTAGTTAGCGAAGTAAACCGGGACTATTTTGATCATGGCGAAGGCCATCGCGCCCAGAACGAGAAGCGTGAGGAAGAGGCTTGCCTTCGAGCCACCGTGTTCTCGCGATTTGTGCACTCTTGCCATGATTGAGCGGCCCGCTGAGAAGGCCCTCTTACACGTATAGTGAATTTCAGGCTATCACGGGAGGAAAAGGCACAGAGCTGGTCGGAGGTACAGGTGTTCGCGAGAGTAACCCGGGGAAAGGCACGGGAGATATTAGGTGGAGGGTTCCTCGCTTCGGGAGCATAAGAGGGATTCTTCGCGCAAACCCGGCGTTCAGAATGACTGCGCAAGGAGAGGCGGACCGCGGCGCAGAGATGAGAGCAAGCGCCAATCGGGAGATTGGCGTTCCCGAGGGGGCGACGTACTGGCGCGCGGAAGCTTTGAACCGGACGGAATGCTTGACTGCGAAGGAAGAAGCAGGTCCCTCACCCATTCGCGCTTCGCGCGTATCGGCTCAGGATGAAAATGAAAAACAAAAGGCTTAAAACAGCGAGAAGCCAAAGAAAGACCCACCCTTGACACCGAAGGGTGGGGCACCCGCAAAGGCTACGGCAAAGGCCACTGCTCAGTAGGCTTTGGCGAAGATGGCCTTTTCTTTGGCGGGCTTGCCGCAGTAGATACAATTGCCAGCGCCGCCCGGTTGTTCTATGGGGATGCAGCGCATGGTAGCTTTGGTCTCTTCCTTGATTTTGGCCTCGCAGTCGCTGCCACCGCACCACCAGGAGAATGCAAACCCCTTTTCGACGGCCGTTTTGAATTCGTTGTAATCGGCGGGCTCGGCGGTATTGGCTTTGCGGAACGCTAGGGCGCGATCATAGAGCGATTGCTGGATTTCGGCGAGCAACTGCGTCACGGACGCACCGATACCCTGCTGCGGGACGAAGGCTTTTCCTTCCTTGCCGGGGCGGTCTCGGCGGGCCAGCACGACCGAACCCTTCGCTACATCCTTGGGCCCGAGTTCGAGGCGCAGCGGGACACCGCGCATCTCCCAATCGTTGAACTTGAAGCCGGGGCTCATGCCTTCGCGCTCGTCCATCTTGACGCGGATGCCTGCGTCGATGAGTTCCTTGCGAAGCTTCTGGGCGTTTTCCATCACGGCACCCTTCTCGTCGTCGGTCTTGTAGATGGGCACGATCACGATCTGGAAAGGCGCGAGGCGCGGGGGAAGGATGAGGCCTTGATCGTCGCCGTGAACCATGATGATGGCGCCCACGAACCGCGTCGAGAGACCCCACGACGTGGTCCAGCAATGTTGGAGCACGCCGGTTTTATCGAGGTAGCGGATTTCGAAGGCTTTGGCGAAATTCTGCCCGAGATTATGCGACGTGCCGGCCTGCAGCGCTTTGCCGTCGCCCATCATGGCTTCGATGGAATATGTCTTTTCGGCTCCGGCGAAGCGTTCGGAATCGGATTTGAGGCCGGGAATCACCGGCACGGCAGCCTCGCGCACGGCAAAATCGGTGTAGACGTCGAGCATCTGCCGCGTCTCGGCTTCGGCTTCCTCGGCGGTGGCATGGGCTGTGTGGCCCTCCTGCCAGAAAAATTCGAGAGTGCGAAGAAAAAGCTTGGTGCGCAGCTCCCAGCGAACCACGCTGTTCCACTGATTGATGAGCACGGGCAAGTCGCGGTAGGACTGAATCCACTTGGCGTAGGCGTGGCCGATGATCGTTTCTGAGGTGGGGCGGATCACCAGAGGCTCTTCGAGCTTCTCGCCTCCTCCGTGCGTCACAACGGCCAGCTCCGGCGAAAACCCGGCCACATGCGACTTTTCCTTTTCGATGAAGCTGCGCGGGATCAGCAGCGGGAACGCCGCGTTGACGTGTCCTGTAGCCTTGAAGCGGCTATCGAGCGCCGCCGTGATGTTTTCCCACAGCGCCCAGCCGTAGGGCCGCACGATCATGCAGCCGCGAACCGGAGCGTAGTCGGCAAGCTCGGCGCGCAGCACCAGCTGGTTGTACCACTCCGAATAATCTTCCGCGCGTGTGGGCAGCTTCATGTCCGCCATTCGAGGGATTGCTCTTTTCCGCGCCGCGCGTCGGCGACGCCGTAGGTGAATTTTAGTGTGCGCAACAGAATAGCGAATCTTTCTCGATTCCGGCAGCTTTTCGTGAAACGTCCGGCGAATTTGCGGCTACGTGCGCCGCCGAAAACCGGCTTTCGCCAGCTGCTCGCTACAGGTGCCCCGTTTTGATAGACTGGGCTTCGCCATGACAAACTCAACGCGTGAACTGCAAAGAATGAGCCGCCCGCTCGACGAAGTGGATCCCGATATCGCGGCGGTGATCCGCGACGAGGTGCGCCGCCAAGCCACCAGCATCGAGCTAATCCCCTCCGAGAACTTTGTTTCCGAAGCGGTGCTCGAAGCGATGGGCTCGGTGCTCACGAACAAGTACGCCGAGGGATATCCCGGGAAGCGCTATTACGGCGGCTGCGAATTCGTGGACATCGCCGAGCAGCTGGCCATCGATCGCGCGAAGGCGCTTTTCGGCGCGGAGCACGCCAACGTGCAGCCGCACTCCGGCACGCAGGCCAACGTGGCCGTGTACATGGCATCGCTGCAACCGGGCGACACGGTGCTGGGCATGAACCTCGCGCACGGGGGGCATCTCACGCACGGGCATCCGCTGAATTTTTCCGGGAAGATGTACAAGTTCATCGCCTACGGCGTGACGAAGGAAACTGAGACGATCGATTACGACGAGCTCGACCGCCTCGCGCAGGAACACAAGCCAAAGATGGTGGTCGTGGGCGCGAGCGCCTACTCGCGCATCATCGATTTCGCGCGCATGGCAAAGATCGCGCAGTCGGTGGGGGCGATGCTTTTCGTCGACATGGCGCACATTGCCGGGCTGATCGCGGCGGGGGTGCATCCCAGCCCCGTGCCGCACGCGGATTTTGTGACTACCACCACGCACAAGACTCTGCGCGGCCCGCGCGGCGGCCTCATTCTCTGCCGCGAGAAGTACGCCAAGGATGTGGATCGGAACCTGTTCCCCGGCGGGCAGGGCGGCCCGCTGATGCACATCATCGCGGCGAAGGCCGTATGCTTTAAGGAAGCGATGGAGCCGGAATTCCGCGAGTACCAGAAACAGATCGTCGCCAACGCCAAGGCTCTTTCTGCGGGGCTAACCAGGCGCGGCTTCCGCATCGTGAGCGGCGGCACGGACAACCATCTGTTCCTGCTCGAGATTCATTCGCGGGGGATTACCGGAAGCGTCGCGCAACCCGCCTTCGACCGCGCTGGCATCACCATCAACAAGAACGCGATTCCCTTCGATCCCCTGCCCCCGATGAAAGCGGGCGGACTGCGCATGGGGACACCCGCCGTCACCACGCGCGGCATGCGCGAGCCGGAGATGGAGAAAATCGCGGGCTGGATCGGTGAACTGCTCGACAAGCTGGGTGACGCGGCCACCGAGCAGCGCATTCGCGGTGAGGTGGCGGCGCTGGCGTCGAATTTCCCTCTATACGCGAAGCGGTTGGAAGCCGCCGAAGCGATGGCCACGCTCCACCGCTGACTCCTGGGAACGCCAATCTCCGGATTGGCGGAGGCGGAAAAGAAGAAAAGGCGCCATTCAGGAGAATGGCGTTCCCGGGACAACCGAGCCTCTAGTGCTGCAGCGCCTGAATCATAGTGACGCAGATGTTCTCTTTTGAGGCACACCCGCCGGCGTACTCTTCTACGCACATCCCCAAACGCTGCTAACCTCAATCATTACGTCCTGCGAGTCGTAATTCGCACAAAGCTATTGGCAAGGGGCTTGCGCTTGCAGCTTGATCATGCGAACGCGCTCGGGGGTTCAATGAGCTTGCAATCCATCCTGGAACCACTGCCACACAATACCATCTGGGCAAGCGAGCGGGACGAAGCGCGCGAAATCCAGCAATCGCTGCTGCCTGCGGCAATGCTGGAAGCGCCCGCGTGCGAGGTCGCTTACCGTTTCTCGCCATTTTTCGAAGTGGGCGGAGATTTCGCGGATTTCTTCCACATGCCCGACGGCAGGATCGGCATTTATCTCGGCGACGTGGTCGGCAAAGGACTGCCCGCGGCGATGTATGGCGCGCTGGTGATGGGAATGCTGCGCGGGATCCACAAGACGGGGCAGGACACCGGGACGGCTCTTACGATTCTGAATCAGCGCCTGATGGTGCGGCCCGTCGCCGGGCGATATTCGGCGACGCTCTACGCCGTTTTTGAACCCGAAACGCTCCAATTGACTTTTTCCAATGCCGGATTGCCCCTTCCGTTGCTCGTGGCGTCCTCCGGATGCCGGAAGCTCGGGGAAGGAGGCTTGCCATCGGGGCTGCTGCAGGATTCGAGCTACGAAACGCACTCGGTGCAATTGTCGCCGGGCGATTCCGTCCTCTTTGCCACCGACGGGCTGCACGAACTGCGCGACCATCGGGACACCGACTTCAGCTGGGAAAGATTGAGCGAAATCTGGGCGCAGTGCAGGTGCAAATCCGCCAGGAGGTCGCTGGATCTGATTTTCGAGGAGGCCGCGCGCTTCTCGCGCAACGGCCGCCAGGACGACGACATGACAGCCGTGGTGCTGAAGGTCCCCGAGCACTGACTGCTCGCCGCAGCCTGCGCGTCTGCTTTTTCCCTGGTGCTACTCCGCGACGATTTTCAATTCTGTGACTCTGCCCGCGCGGATCGAGAATGCCCGCGCGGGCGCGCTTGGCGAGAGGATGAAGTACGCCACGTCAGGGTAATAAGCGCGGTCGATATCGCGCGGCGAAGGAACGTTGACGCCGTTCGGATGCGAGTGGTAGATCCCCATCAGCGCAAGCCCGGCAGCTCGTATTTCGCGCATTAGCTGAAATAGCTGCTCGGGAGCTATTTCGTAGTTCTTCGCGGTATCGGCCGCTGCATTCGTCGCCGCAAACGCATTCGTTATCGCGCCATCGCCGCCCGCCAGCAGCCCGCAGCATTCCAACCGCGAGTCTTGCTCCGCGTGTCTCATTACGGTTTCAAGCGCTTCCCGCCGAATGCGCACGGCGCTTTGCACGATGGTAGACAGCGCTTTGCCCGCCGGCCGCTACGCCTTTTGCGTGCGGTGGCGGAGGAATGTGGGCACGTCGAGATCGTCGGGAAGCTCGTGAATCGCCTCGCTGACGTTCCGGGCGACCTGCTGGACGATGCTCGGCTGCTGGACCACAGGCGGCGGTAGCTGTACCGCGGGCTGCGGCGCCACCGGCTGTTGCACCGGGACACGCTGTTGCGCCGCGCTCGCCTGCTGGACATTCGTATGCTGGAGAATGTTCGGCTGCTGAATCAGCGTCTGCTGCTGCGGTTCCTCTTCGACTTGCTGATCGCGGCCGGCGCGCCACGTCTTCGGCAGATACGACGGGCGGGACTGACTCTTGCGCGCGGCAATTTCGCGGAAACCGGCGGCGATCACGGTGATCTTCACCGACTCCTTCATGGCGTCGTCCATCACCGCGCCGAAAATGATGTTGGCGTTCTCGTGCGCGGCCTTCTGGATGATCGACGAGGCTTCGTGAACCTCCTGCAGGGAAAGCGAGGACGAGCCGGTGATGTTGATGAGGATTCCCTGGGCGCCCTGGATGCAGTTGTCTTCGAGCAGCGGGCTGTTGATGGCGCGGTTGGCCGCGTCGACCGCGCGATTGGAACCCGAAGCGACGGCGGTGCCCATCACGGCGTAGCCCTGGCCGGACATGATGGTTTTGACGTCCGCGAAATCGCGATTGATGATGCCGGGAATGGTGATGATGTCGCTGATGCCCTGCACGGCCTGGCGCAGGATGTCGTCGGCGATGCGGAACGCCTCGAAGAAGCTGGTGCCCTGCTCGACGCATTCCATCAGGCGCTCGTTGGGGATCACGATGACGGTGTCGACACAGCCGATTAGCTCGGCCAACGCCTGCTCGGCCTGCTCCATGCGGCGCTTGCCTTCGAACGCGAACGGCTTGGTGACCACCGCGACGGTGAGAGCGCCGAGTTCGCTCGCAAGATTGGCCACCACGGGCGCGGCGCCGCTGCCGGTGCCTCCGCCGAGACCACCGGTGATGAACACCATGTCCGACCCGTCGAGCGCTTCGAGGATTTTTTCGGTGTCCTCGAGAGCGGCCTTGCGCCCGATTTCAGGATTCGCGCCCGCACCGAGCCCCTTGGTGAGCTTGGCCCCGATCTGCAGCTTCACCGAAGCCTGAGACAGCTTCAGCGCCTGCAAGTCGGTATTGGCGGCGATGAATTCGACGCCTTCCACCTTGGCGCGGATCATGCGGTTGACGGCGTTGGAACCGCCGCCTCCCACGCCGATCACCTTGATCTTCGCGCCGTTCTGCGCTTCTTCCGCAAACGAAACTCGCATGCTCGATTCTTTTGGTGCCATTCTTCCTCCCCCAGAATTTCCGATCCGGATTCTTTTTTGGTTATGCACCCGCAAACATGCTCTTCAACTTGCCAACCCAGCCGCTGGGCCGGGCGTCCGCCACGCGCCGTGTTCGCGCCGCGTACAGCACCAGACCAACAGCCGTTGAGTATTCGGGCCGGGAAACCTGTTCGCTCATCTCCGCCAGGCCGCGCGGCGATGCCACGCGCACCGGAAGATTGAATACGTGCTCGGAAAGCTCGACGAGCCCATGCAGATGCGCTCCGCCGCCGGTGAGGACGATTCCCGCGGGAATCTGCGAATCGACGCCGCCGCGGCGGAGTTCGTCGCGGATCAGCATCAGCAATTCCTTGGCGCGCGGCTCGGCGATGTCGAACAAGGCGCGCGCGAACACCGTGCGCGGCGGGCGATCGCCCACGCTGGCGATTTCGATGGCAAAATCCTCGGGCAGCAGCTCGCGAAACACGCAGGCGTACTCGCGCTTGATCTTTTCGGCCTCGGGAATCGGGGTGCGCAGGCCAACGGCGAGATCGTTGGTGACGTGGTCGCCGCCCACCGGAATCGCGGCCGTGTGCCGCACCACGCCGCCTGTGTAGGCGATGAGTTCGGTGGTGCCCCCGCCGATATCGAGCAGGCAGCAGCCGAGTTCGCGTTCGTCCTGCGTGAGGCAGGCCTCGGCGGACGCGAAAGGCTCAAGGACAGTGTCGTCCACGCGCACGCCCGCGCGATTGACCGCCGTCACGATGTTCTGCGTGGCCGTGCCGGACGCGGTGACGATGTGCACGTTCGCTTCA
>Ga0265325_10002035_pt1 | contig 13901 bp, 14 predicted proteins | sample 41420metaG_FD_202090 | JGI IMG/M metagenome (GOLD analysis project Ga0265325, IMG submission 202090) | Rhizosphere microbial communities from Carex aquatilis grown in University of Washington, Seatle, WA, United States - 4-14-20 metaG | ecosystem: Host-associated > Plants > Roots > Rhizosphere...
GCGAACGCGACGTCGACAACGACGATCGTGACAAGCGTCGCCCCCAACGTGTGTCGGGGCAGCCACTCCGGCATCCACCGGGACGGCCTCGTCGTACCGGGCTCCTTCTCCGGCCGCATCATCTGTACGCCGCTCGCGACCAGGACGACCGCGAAACCGAGCAGCACTGCGTGTACTGCGCCCACAAGCGCAAGGCCAGCCGTGATGAAGACGATCCGCAGCACCAGCGCGCCGACCAGGCCACCAGTCAGTGCCTTTCGTTCCGCCCGGATCGGCAACGCCGCGGTGCCGAGCACCACCGCGAACATCGCGACGTTGTCCAGCGACAGCGCCTTCTCGAGTGCGAAGACCGAGACGTAGGACGTCGCGACCGGTCCGCCACTGACCGCCCAGACGACCGGCGCGAACGCCAACCCGAGCAGGGTCCAGCCGAGCGACGCCGCGATTGCCTTGCGGGTAGTGGATGACAAGGGGAGCGCTCCCTTCGGTGCTGCACCAGGCAGCGTCCGAAGGTCTCTTCCGCTCAGCCGCGCTGAGCCGGTACGCCGGGCCCGGACACCGAGCCGTACTGACGACGCAACCGCGGAGGAATACTCCCCTTCATGTCCAAGGCTAACCGACTCACCTGAGCGCACTTTCAGGTCGCCCCAGCGTGGGAGCCGCACACCGTTCGGGTGGACGCCGGCGCAGGGTGGACCGAAGCGGCGTACTGTGCGCGGTGGCGCTGGGCCTACTGATCAAGGGAGCCGAACATGGCAAAGTATTTGTTTCGCATCAACTACACGCTCGACGGCGTGAAGGGCGTGCTGGCCAAAGGTGGGACCGCACGCAAGGCGGCGGCCACCGCGGCCGTGAAGAGCGCTGGCGGCAAACTCGAGGCGTTCTATTTCGCGTTCGGCAATACCGACGCATATGTCCTTGCTGACATGCCAGACCATGCCGCCGCCGCGGCTCTCGCACTGACTGTGTCGGCCGGTGGAGGCGCGACCGCAGAAACGACGGTCCTCGTCACCGCGGAGGAGATCGACGCCAGCGCGGAACGCAATGTGAAGTACAGGCCACCCGGCTCGTAGGCATCCCTGACTTCAGGGGACATCGTTGAGACGTCCCCTGTCGAAGCGCGGCTCGTCGGGTCGGTTCGCTTCCCGAGCAGTTCACTCACCCGGCAAGGAACTCGCGGGCGCGGCCGGCGATGTCCTCCGCGAGGTCCTCGAGGGGGTCGAGTTGCTCCACTGCGGTCGCCCAGGTTGCCCGACCATGGGCCGCTGACCAACAGCTCAGCGTTAGCGGGCGGGCTCGGATCGCGTCCGGCAGTCGCTCGAGTTCGGCGGGCGTCAGCTCGACGTGCCGCCGGTAGTACCCGAGCACCGCATCGATGAGGTCCAGGCTTCGGGCGCCGGCGGCATAGAGCAGGAAACCCAAGGACCACAGTCGCGGGCCGCGTCCGGAGCCGACCCAGTCGACGATGGTCAGGCCACCTTCGGGTGATCGGATCGCGTTGACGGGCACGAAGTCCGGGTGGACGAAACCGTGCGGAAGGTCGCTGCAGTCGTCCAAGCCCCGCAACTCGTCGCCGAGCGTCTGCCTGGCATCGGGGTCACCGTCGGCGTTCTCGACCATCGACAACGCGGCCGCGATCTCGTCGCGAACCGTGCCCTGCGGCACGAGATGGTGCCAGCCCCCGCCGGGCGGCATCGTCGTGGCCGCCCGCGCGTTCAACGCCCCGAGCAGGCCGCCCAACCCGGCGAACACCCGCCGCGTCGGCGGCGCATGACTGCCCGGCACGAACTCGGTGACCAGGACCGGGCGACCGCCGCACGCGCTGACCGGCTCCTCGTGGGCAAGGCGTTCCGCCGGGAACGGTGTCTCCGCTAGCCGGCGCAGTATCTCGGCTGTGCCCGACACGGCCTCGACCGCATCGGGTGAGAACCGGCGCGCGACCCACGACGGGCCGTCGACCCGGAACACCTCCTGGTCGAGCTCGACCAGGCGCTCGACGTGTACGCCGTACCGGTCGGCGAGATGCGTCGCTAACGCGTCCACCCAGAAAGTGTGGCAGCCGGTTAGCAGTGCTCTTCGGGATCGACTGTTTCCGGATCCGAGAGGTGCTGGCTGAGCCGCCGTAGGCTTCGCTGGTGTTTGCCGTTCCCGCGTTCGGAGCCTTCTTCATCTTCTTCGGCCTGATCTGGCTCGCGGGAGTTGGCGGGTTCATCCTCGGCATCTGCGCGCTGGTCAGCGTCGGCCGCACCCCGACCGAGTGGTTCGGGCCGTGGTGGGACAACACCAAGCAGACCTGGATGATCGGGATCGCGGTCGGCTTCGTCGTGCCGTTCGGCACCCTGGTCGCCGGCTACCTGTGGTTCCACTCCGGGCGGGCACCGCTGCGGGCAGGGTACGGCGTGGCAGGTCGCCCGTTCTGGGCCGGCCCGCCCAAGCCCGTGCCGCCACCACCGCCACCGGGGTGGCCCGGCTACAACCCAGGGCCGTACGCCCAGCCGCCGCAGCAACCGCAACCGCCGGCGCCGATGTGGCCCACTCAGCCGCCGCCGCCGCAGCCGCCGCTGCCGCCGCAATCGCCTGAACCACCAGACCCGACCGCCCCCACCGCACCGCCGGACTGAAGCCGGATCGTCTCAGCGCCTCCCGCTCGCTACGGTGGCGAGCATGTACGCCGTCGAGTGCGAGGGGCACGGCGACGTCGACGTCCTGCGCTGGGAGACCGTCGGCGACCCGAGCCCGGCACCGGGCGAGGTGCTCATCGATGTCGTTGCGAGCGCGGTCAACCGGGCCGATCTGTCGCAGCGGATGGGCTTCTACCCACCTCCGACCGGGATCACCGACGTCCTCGGGCTCGAGTGCAGCGGCCGGGTGAGCGCGCTCGGCAACGGCGTTATCGGCTGGTCGGTCGGTGACGAGGTGTGCGCGCTGCTGGCCGGCGGCGGCCAGGCAGAGAAGGCGGTCGCGCCGGCCGGGCAGTGCATGCCGCTTCCCACCGGGGTCGACCTGACGACCGCCGGTGCGCTGCCCGAGGTCGCCTGCACGGTCTGGTCGAACCTGGTGCTGATCGCCGAGCTCCGCGCCGGCGAGGTGCTGCTCGTCCACGGCGGCGCCAGCGGGATCGGCACGTTCGCGATCCAGGTCGGCAAGGCGCTCGGCGCCACCGTGATCGTCACCGCCGGCAGCCCGGAGAAGCTCGAGCGCTGCCGGGCGCTCGGCGCCGACCGCGCGGTCAACTACCAGGACGAGGATTTCGTTGCGGCGGTCCAGGACGAGACCGCCGGCCACGGCGCCGACGTCGTACTCGACATCATGGGAGCCGCCTACCTCGAGCGAAACCTGAAGGTGCTCGCGTCGGGCGGCCGGCTGGTCTGCATCGGCATGCAGGGCGGCACCCGGGCCGAGCTCGACCTCGGCGCGCTGATGCGCAAGCGCGGCACGGTCCACGCGACCTCGCTGCGGACCCGGCCGCTGGCCGAGAAGGCCTCGATCTGCCGCGCTGTGGTCGAGGGCCTGTGGCCGCTGATCGCCGACGGGCAGGTGGTGCCCGTCATTGGCGCGTCGTACCCGATGGATCGGATCGCTGAGGCGCACACCCTGGTCGCCGAAAGCGGACATATCGGAAAAGTGTTGCTGACCGTCCCATGAATGAGGACCAACCAACGGACGAGGTGGTCCGTCTTAGCAGCGTGGATGTTGCAGTGCTCGGTGCCTGGGAGGGTGCGGAAGTGGATGCGGCGCAGCCTGCCGACGCCCTGTTCCGCCTCCACTACGCCCCGCTCGCCGGGTGGTGCCGACGGATGGTCGGCGACGAGGAGGCCGCCCATGACATCGCGGCCGAGGCCTTCGTCCGGCTGCTCGGCCGCTGGACGACCGTCACCGACCCGCGCGCCTACCTCTATACGACCGCGCTGAACCTGGTCCGCGACCGCTGGCGGCGCAGCGAGCGGGAGCGGGTCGCGCTGCGCAAGACCGTCATGACTATGACGACGGCGGCCGCGCCCGCGCCTGAGCTGCGGATGGTGGTCGCCAGCCTGCCCAAGCGGCTGCAGCAGGTCGTGGTGCTCCACTACTTCGCCGATATGTCCGTCGACGCCGTTGCGCACGCCCTCGGGGTGGCGCCCGGCACCGTCAAACGGGACCTGTACGACGCTCGCGCCAAGCTCCAGGTCCTGCTGGAGGGAACGCAATGAGCACGCCACGCGACGAGTTCGACATCGACGCGCTGCTGAGGCAAGCGACCGAGCGGCTCGCGCCGCCCGATGGGAGCTGGGAGCTGATCAGCCGGCGGGCCCGGCGCCGCAAGTGGGCAAAGGCCAGCGTCGCCGTCACGGCCGGCGTGATCGTCGTCGCCGGCGCGGTGCCCGCGGTCATCGCGGTGCGCCACAGCGGCGGGGAGCAGAGCGTCGCCATCGCCAACACCGCGAGCCCCCCAGCGCAGCAGCGTCAACACCACGCCAGTACCCAGCCGGCGCCGACCGTCACCACACCGGCGACGTCGCCGACCGCGACCGCTCCGGCCCCACTCGCCGGATTCGTCCCGGACTCGCTGACCTTCGTCTCGCAGACCGACGGGTACCTCTGGGGCACCGTGCCCGGATCGCACGCCGGGGTGATCGCGCACACCACGAATGGCGGATCGACCTGGACCAGCGTGCCGGCACCGCCGGTGATGGACTCCGCGAGCGGCGCCGGCATCGCCGGCGACAACCAGATCCGGTTCGGCAGTGCCGAGGTCGGCTTCGTCTACGGCGCGCTTTACTACGTCACGACGGACGGCGGCCAGAGCTGGCACCAATACAGCGCTCCCGGCTACATCGACGACCTCGAGACCGTCCACCAGCAGGTGTGGGCGTTGGTCCGGCCGTCTCAGCTGTCGACGACGGTGCGGTTGTACTCCGCCACGACGGCAGACCCGACCCTGCGGCGGGTCACCTCGGTCGCACTCGCGAAGAGCACGCCAGGCGCTGACTCGATCGCGATCAACGGTGGATTGGGCACCGCGGTCAGCGTCAGCGTCATCGCCGGCAAGTCCTCGTTCTGGTTCTCACCGAATGGCGTCACCTGGAAGCAGCGAACGGATCCCTGTCAGATCGACCCGCAGAGTGCCGTGCTCTCGACCCTGGACCTGCATACGGTTCTCGCCGCCTGCGGCTGGGGCGTCGGCGGAAGCAGCGAGCACAAGCAGACCTTCGTCTCGACCAACTCCGGCCGGTCGTGGACGCCGACTAGCCAGGCGCCGGGCACGCTCGGGACGATGCAGACGTTTGCGGCCGGGACGTCGAACGACCTCATCGTCGGCACCACCCACGGTGCTCAACTGAGCACCGATGGTGGGTCGAGTTGGCTACCCGCGAACGCCCCCGGGATCACCCTGGGCTTCGTCGGTTTCATCAGCCTGCACCACATCGTGGCGATCTCGGCCCGAGCCGACAGTGCGACCGGAGCGTTCGCGACCAGCACCAACTCAGGCAGGAATTGGCAAGTCCACGAGTTCTCGTAGGATCCACATTGCAAGACCCTGACGTAGGTGGCGTTCAACCCCCTCCGAACGCCACCTACGTCAGTTCATCTCTCCCGGGTCGTGATGCCACCCGGCATCGAGCTCGATGACGTGACGCGCGCATCGCGCTGCCACGCCCGAACCCGGCGTGCCAGCGATGTTTGCGCTATTGCTACTGGCGGGTAACAATCCAGGGACGAGACGAGGAGCCGCCGTGAGCCAGGTCAGCGAGAAACAAGCCCGCCAAGTCGCCGAGGCCGCCCGGGAGACCGAGTGGACCCAGCCGAGCTTCGGCAAGGAGCTGTTCCTCGGCAACTTCCGGCTCGACCTGATCCACCCGCAGCCCACCCAGCCGGCCGAGACGGTCGAGCGCGGCGAGGCGTTCCTCGCCGAGCTGCGCGCGTTCCTGGAGAACAAGGTCGACCCGCTGGCGATCGAGCGCGACGCCCGGATCCCCGCCGACGTGATCGACGGCCTGAAGGAGATGGGCGCGCTCGGGATGAAGATCCCGACCGAGTACGGCGGCCTCGGGCTCAGCCAGGTCTACTACAACAAGGCGCTCGCCTTGGCCGGCGTGTGGCACAGCGCGCTGTCCACGATGCTCTCCGCGCACCAGTCGATCGGGCTGCCGCAGCCGCTCATGCTGTTCGGGTCGGAGGAGCAGAAGGCCGAATGGCTGCCGAAGCTGGCCCGCACGCACATCAGCGCGTTCCTGCTCACCGAACCCGACGTCGGCTCCGACCCGGCCCGGTTGGCGGTCACCGCGACGCCGAGCGAGGACGGCACGACGTACACGATCAACGGCACGAAGCTCTGGGCCACCAACGGCGCATTCGCCGATGTGGTCGTGGTGATGGCGATGGTGCCGAAACGCGAGGGGCACCGCGGCGGCATCACCGCGTTCATCGTCCCGTGCGATCTGCCGGGCATCACGGTCGACCATCGCAACGCCTTCATGGGCCTGCGCGGCATCGAAAACTCGGTGACGACCTTCGACAACGTGACGATCCCGGCCACCAACGTGGTCGGTTCCGAAGGGATCGGCCTGAAGATCGCGCTGACCACGTTGAACACGGGCCGGTTGTCGCTGCCGGCGATCTGCGCGAGTGTGACCAAGTACTGCCTGAAGATCGTCCGCGAATGGGGCGGGCAGCGGGTGCAGTGGGGCGTGCCGGTCGGCCAGCACGACGCGGTCGCGCAGAAGATCGCGTCAATCGCCGGTACGTCGTTCGGGCTCGAGGCGATGCTCGACGTCTCCAGCCGGCTGGCGGACGAGCACCGCAACGACATCCGGATCGAGGCCGCGCTGGTCAAGCTCTACGGCTCGGAAATGGCCTGGCAGGCGGTCGACGACATGATGCAGGTCCGCGGCGGCCGCGGCTATGAGACCGCGGAGTCACTGAAGGCGCGCGGCGAGAAGCCGGTGCCGGCCGAGCAGCTGATGCGCGACATGCGGATCAACCGGATCTTCGAAGGCTCGACCGAGATCATGCATCTGCTGATCGCCCGCGAAGCGGTTGACCAGCACCTGCAGGTCGCCGGCGACATCATCGAGCCGGACATCCCGCTCGGCGACAAGGCCCGCACCGCGGTGAAGGCCGGCGGCTTCTACGCCACCTGGCTGCCGAAGCTCGCGGCCGGCAAGGGCAGCAACCCCACGTCGTACACGGAGTTCGGCGAGCTCGCCGAGCACCTGCGCTTCGCCGAACGCAACTGCCGCAAGCTGGCCCGATCGACGTTCTACGGGATGAGCCGGTGGCAGGGCCGACTGGAGAAGAAGCAGGCCTTTCTCGGCCGGATCGTCGACATCGGGGCCGAGCTCTACGGCATCGCCAGCGCGTGTGTCTACTCGCAGACGCTCGGCAAGGAGGACCCCGCAAACGCCGACCAGTACGTCGAGCTCGCCGACCTGTTCTGCCATCAGGCTCGGCGGCGAGTGGACCGGCTGCTGCACGACTTGTGGTTCAACGACGACGCGGACAACTACGACGCGGCGATGAAGGTGCTCGACGGCCGCTACACGATGTGGGAGAAGGACATCATCGACCCGGCCGGTGAGGGCCCGATGCTGCCGGCTCACGGCAGCGCGTAACGCAACCCTTCGTGCTGCACGGTCATGCCGACCGACTGGTAGAGCCTGGTCGCTCCGGTCAGGCTCTCGGCGTCCACGCCCAAGCCGACCTTGGGCAGGCCGCGGCGGTAGAACTCGGCAAACGCGTTGAGTAGCAACGCTTTTGCCAGCCCACGACCGCGATACTCCCGAAGCGTCCCGAGCACATCGACGTAGCCCGACTCCGGCAGCTCGTTGCCGTAGAGCCCGGCGCCGGGGACACCGTCGACCGTCGCGAACCACCACAGCGACAGATCTTGACACGATCCGTCGGCGGACAGCGCAAGCCAGCGCTCGTAGGGCTCGCGGATCGGATCGAAGTGGTCGAGGAACGCGACGTCGATCAACTCGTGCATCGTGCGCAGATCCGCCTCGGTGCGCTCGACCTGGCGGATCTCGACGCCGGCCGGCAACTCTGGGACCACCGGTGGCTGATCGAGGACGATGGCCATGCGGTAGAAGCGGCGTACGACGGTGCCACCGGCCTTCTCATATGTTCCGCGCTTCACGGTGTTTTTCGAGTTCGCGAAGACGTGGGTCGGCAACCCGGGTCCGACCTCGGCCGATGTGCGGCGCAGCCAGTGGAACAGCACCTCGATGACGGAGTCGTGGCTGCCGGGCCGAAGGATGATGTCGCCGAACACGTTGGCGTGACCGGGAATCATCTCGACCCAGGAGTAGCCGAGCAGGTCCCCGGAGCCGTCTTCGACCACGGCGGCCACTAACTGGTCGTTGGCCAGATCGACGTTGATCTCGTCGATCGTCGTCTGTGGTTCACCGACCTCAGCCAGGTCGCTCAGCACGGCAAGGTCGAGGATCGCCTCGGCGTCGTCCACCGTGGCGGCTCGCAGGTTGCCTACTGTGTTCATGTGTCCAGGTTCGCGCACCCCTGCCGTGTCTGGCCAATGGATTCTCGGAGACGATAGAGACATGACTGCACCGACCGACCGCCCTGAACCATTCCGTGTCGTGACTGTCGGGCCCGATGGAGCCCCGGTCGAGGACACCCATCCGGCACCGGTCGAGGAGGACGACCAGTCCGAGGCGGTCAGCGAGATGGTCGAGCAACCCGCCAAGGTGATGCGGATCGGCTCGATGATCAAGCAGCTGCTCGATGAGGTGCGCGCCGCACCTCTGGACGACGCGAGCCGGATCCGGTTGAAGGAGATCCACGAGAACTCGATCAAGGAGCTTTCCACCGGTTTGGCGCCGGAGCTACGGGACGAGCTCGCTCGGCTGAGCCTGCCGTTCACTGGCGACGAGATCCCGTCGGACGCCGAGCTGCGGATCGCGCAGGCCCAGCTCGTCGGCTGGCTCGAGGGCCTCTTCCACGGCATCCAGGCGACCCTGTTCGCGCAGCAGATGGCCGCACGGGCCCAGCTCGAAGAGATGCGGCAGCGCGCACTGCCGCCCGGCGCCGGCGGTCAACAGCAGCCGAACCAGCCCGGCCTGTACCTCTAGCCCCACACGTGGCATGAGCCAGCCAGCAACGTCACGCTCACCAGGCCCAGCCATTCTCGCTCGCGCCGCGTCGTACGGCGATTGAACCCGGTCGCACGGTGGATTGCAGGAACGCCACGAACGTCACCGCGGCGTTGCTTCGGTCAGGGCTTGCGGGCGGTGAAGATGAATGCGCGCCGACTGCTCAGCGTCGGGCCGACAGCCTTCGCCTCGTCGAGCAGCTGCTCCAGCTCTTCATCGCCTAACACGGCTCGCAGGGCTTCCTCATTGGCGAGCCACAGCGCGTACATCCGCCCGAGCTGCTCAGCGAACCGGGGGATCTCCTCCTTGCGCTCGACGGCGAGCCCGCCGGCTTCGACGATCGGCTGCCAATCCGGCACAGAGGAGGGCCGCTCGTCGTCGCTCTCATCGCAGGTGAAGACAAAGCGCGCACCTTGCTCAAGCACCCGAGCGACCTCACCAAAGGCCGCGACCCGATCAGCGGCGAAGAAGATCGCGTCCGCGCACATCGCACCCGCAAGGCTCGCGGTAGCCAGCCCGGTCGCTTCGAGATCGCCGACCTGGAAGCGGGCACGTCCCTCCGGAACGAAGCCCGACGCCCGGCTCTCGGCCTCAGCGATGCCGATCGGGGACCAATCGACACCGACCAGGTCAGCACCAGTCGCTCGCGCCACCCACAAACCAGGACCGCCGCGCCCGCATGCCAGATCGACGAAGGTCTGGCCCGGGCCGACCATCAACTCCGAGACGTAGCGGCCAAGCGTCCACCAAGTGGTCATGCCCCAGGCTTCGAGCTCAGCGGGATAGTCGCGTCCATATGCCTCGGCCGCGAGGCGCCAAAGCAGATCGTGCTTCGCGCTTCCCCCGTGCGCAAGATCGAAGGCCGCAGGGTTCAAATCCGGCGGCCTTTCAACCCGCGAACCGCGGATTTCGGTCATCGCCCGATCCTCGCACGAAGACCCGTCCTGCGATCAAGCCGCAGCGCGCTGGCAGCCCGGGTTCTGCGCGGTCCGCCCATGACCTCACCCAGGGTGTCTCAGGGTTGGACCCGCCATCGCCATACGCATGCCCGATCGATGAGGAAGCTAGGCCACCGCGAAGAGGCGTTCCAGAACAACAGCGACGCCGTCGTCATCGTTGCTCGCGGTGATCTCGTCGGCGACGGCGAGCACGTCGGGGTGGGCGTTGGCCACCGCGACGCCGAGGCCGGCCCACGACAACAGTTCGACGTCGTTGGGCATGTCGCCGAACGCCACCACGTCCTGCGCGCTGAGGCCACGGTCGGCGAGCAACGCGGCCAGCGTGCTCGCCTTGGTGACCCCCAGCGCGCTGATCTCGAGCAACCCGTCGATCGAGGAGTGCGTCAGCGTCGCGGCCGACTCACCGACCGCTGCGCGCGCCAGGCCGAGCAACTCGTCCGGGCCCATGCCGTCGCGCCGGCCGAGCAGCTTCGACACCGGTTCGGTCACCAGCTCGTCGAGGTCGCCGATCTCGGCCGGTGGTCGTGGCGTCCACCGCGGGCGATAGCCGGGCTCATGGCCGAAGCTGCCGTCGACCCGCTCGACGCCGAACTCGATGTCCGGCACGGCGGCTCGCAACGACGCAGCAAGGCGGAGTACGACGTCGGCCGCGAGCGGCCGCGAGCTGATGATCTGCTCGGTCGCCAGGTCGAGCACCAGAGCCCCGTTCGCACAGATCGCCAGGCCGTGATGTCCGGTCGCCTCAGCGACCCCGGGTAGCCAGCGCGGCGGACGGCCGGTCGCGATCACGACCAACGCGCCCGCGTCGCTCGCAGCGGCGAGGGCGGCCTTCGTGCGGGGCGAGATCGTGCCGTCGCTGTGCACGAGGGTGCCGTCAAGGTCGGTCGCGACGACCGCAGTCGTCATACCGGCTCGAGGGTCGTGCGACCCCCGAGATGCGGCTGCAACGCGGCCGGCACCCGCACCGACCCATCGGCCTGCTGGTGGAACTCGAGCAGGCAGGCGATCGTCCGGGCGATCGCGCACAACGTCCCGTTGAGGGTTGCCACCGGAGCGGGCCCGTCGTCGGCGCGATACCTGACGCCGAGCCGGCGGGCCTGGAAGGTCGTGCAGTTCGACGTCGACGTGAGCTCGCGATAGCGCCCCTGCGACGGGAACCACGCCTCGCAGTCGAACTTGCGGGCCGCGCTCGCGCCGAGGTCGGCGGTCGCGATGTTGAGCACGCGGAAGGGCAGCTCCAGCTTGGTCAGGAACTCCTTCTCCCACGCCAGCAGCCGCTGGTGCTCCGCCTGCGCGTCCTCGGGCCGCACGAAGGAGAACATCTCGACCTTGTCGAACCAGTGCACCCGGATGATCCCCTTGGTGTCCTGCCCATAGGAGCCGGCCTCGCGCCGGAAGCAGGACGAGAAGCCGGCGTAGCGCCGCGGCAGGTCAGCCGCCGCCAACACCTCGTCCGAGTGCATCGCGGCGAGCGCGACCTCGCTGGTGCCGACCAGGTAAAGGTCGTCGTCGCGCAGCCGATAGACCTCAGGCTCGTGGGCGCCGAGATAGCCGGTTCCCTCCATCGCCTCCGGGCGGACCAGGGCCGGCGCGATCACCGGGATGAAGCCGGCCGCGACCGCCTGATCCATCGCCAGGTTGACCAGCGCCAGCTCGAGCAGCGCACCGACGCCGGTCAGGAAGTAGAACCGCGCCCCGCTCACCTTCGCGCCGCGCTCGAAATCGATCGCGCCGAGCGCGGTTCCGATCTCGACGTGGTCCCGCACTTCGAAGTCGTACGACGGCACCTCGCCGACCGTCTCGATCACGACCGAGTCGTCCTCGCCGCCGACCGGCGCATCGGCCTCGACCAGATTTCCGATCAGGTAGGCAGCCGCGCGCAGTGCGGCGTCGGCGTCGCTTTGCTGGGCCTCCGCCGCCTTGACCTCGTCCTTGAGCTGCTTGGCGCGCTCGATCATGGCCGGCCGCTCGTCGGCCGTCGCGGTCTGGATCGCCTTGCTCGCGAGGTTCGCCTCGGCCCGCAGCGAATCGGCACGCGTCACTGTGGCGCGCCGGCGCTCGTCGGCAGCAAGCACGCGGTCGACCGTGCCGGGATCCTCGCCACGCACGTTCTGGCTATGCCGGAAGTCCTCCGGTGCCTCGCGCAGCGCTCGCAGGTCGATCACGAGAAGCCAGGTTAGTGGGACCGCTCAGCCGGGTTCGCCGCGGCGCAGCTGTTCGACCCACGCTGCGGCGTCGGAAAAGTCGGCATCAGCGGTCCCTCGGCGCTCGGTCGGTGCGATGCCGTCGGCGGTCGGATACGACCCGAGGAACCGTACGTCGGCACACAGCCGGCGCAACGCGGCAAGGGCCTCGGCCACCCTGGCCTGCGCGAGATGGCCCTCGGCGTCCATCGAGAAGCAGTAGCGGCCGAGCCCGACGCCGGTCGGGCGCGACTCGATCCTGGTCAGGTTGACGCCGCGCACCGCGAGCTCGGTCAACACCTCGAGCAGCGCGCCGGGGTGGTCGTCAGCGATGTAGGCGACCAGGCTGGTCCGGTCGGCGCCGGTCGGTGGTGGCAGCGGGCCCGGCGGCGCCACCAGGACGAAACGGGTGACCGCGCCAGGAGTGTCCGCGATGTCATCGGCCAGCGTGTCGAGGGCGTAGTGCTCGGCCGCGAGCGGCGCAGCGACCGCCGCGTCGGCCTCACCGCCGGCCACCGCTCGGGCGCCGTCCGCCGTACTCGACGCCGCGATGAACCGCGCGGACGGCAACGTCCGGCGCAGCCAGCCACGGACCTGGGCCTCGGCATGCGGGATGGTCGTCACGGTCGCGACGTCGGCGAGCGCCGTACCGGGGCGGACCATCAGGGCGAACGAGACGCCGACCTGCACCTCGCGGACGATCTGCAGCGGCGAGCCGGACGCAAGCTCGTCGAGGGTTTCGGCGACCGAGCCCTCGACCGAGTTCTCCAGCGGCACCAACGCGGCCGACACCTCACCGCGGCGGACCGCGTCCAAAGCGTCCGCCACCGAGACGTACGGCAGCCGGTCGACGCCCTGCGCGGCCGGGAGCGAGCGCAGCGCAGCCTCAGAGAAGGTGCCTTCAGGCCCGAGATAGCCGTAGCGCGCGGGAGGCGTGCCCATCGGTCAGGCCTTGACCTTGCGACCGAGCGCGAGCGCGATCGCCTGGGTCTCCTCGGGCGAGAGCACCTGGTCGCTATGACCTTCCCTGACACCCTTTGCGTAGGCGCGGGCCTCGGTCCGGCCGTTGATCGACGTGATCACGAGCCCGTCGCCGGAGTCGTCGAGCAAGGCGGCCGTGAACGACATCCGGCCGCCCATGTCGCCGAACGCGTCATAGCGCACCACCGCGACATGGCGCAGGGCATCGGCAAGCTGGCCGCGCGCGATGTCCAGATCGCTCTTCGCCCGGGCCAGCTCGGTCCGCAGCGCCTGGGTCTCCGCGACCCCGCGGGTCATCGCCTCGAGCACGCCTTCCGGCCCGTTCGGCCCTTCGAGAACGGACAATCCGCGCCTCAGGCGACGGATCCGGAGGTTGGCCATGACGCCGCTGATCAGGCCGAGCACCGCCACTCCCGATGCCCCGAGGGTGATCTCGTCAAGCAGCGGACGATGCAGGGGCAGCACAGCAGGGCAGCCTAATGCCTCAACCTCAGGCCCTTGACCCGATCCACGAACAGGGTGCGTCAGCGGCAAACCAGCCGCCGGGATTAGGGTCGCTGCCGTGGACGCCGAGGAGCTGCGGAGCCTGCTCGACGGCGTCGCCGCCGGTACGACGTCGGTCGAGGCGGCCGCCCGGGACCTCGCCGCCGCACCATTCGCCGGCTTCACCGATCTCGGCTTTGCCA
>Ga0265325_10002036_pt1 | contig 13901 bp, 19 predicted proteins | sample 41420metaG_FD_202090 | JGI IMG/M metagenome (GOLD analysis project Ga0265325, IMG submission 202090) | Rhizosphere microbial communities from Carex aquatilis grown in University of Washington, Seatle, WA, United States - 4-14-20 metaG | ecosystem: Host-associated > Plants > Roots > Rhizosphere...
ATGAGGGCGAGTTGATCGACTGGATCCAGGAGGCACGTACGAAATCGGCTGGGCTCATCATCAACGGCGGCGCTTATTCGCATACCTCGCTGGCGATCTACGACGCTTTGCGCGCCTGCCCTGTCCCCGTGGTCGAGGTCCACCTGTCCAACCCCCACGCCCGCGAATCGTTCCGTCACCAGTCACGGATCAGCCCGGTCGCCAAGGGCGTGATTGTCGGATTCGGGGCACAAAGCTACGTGTTGGCGGTGGACGCTTTGGCCTCCCTCATAGGAAACACTGTCGCATGAACATGAAAGGCGTGAAGTCTATCGGGGCACGTATCGCGGCTGGCCACAAAGCAAAGTCCACGCCCGACATCGACGCGACGGCGATCCGTGAATTGGCCGAGCTGTTGACCGAAACCGGTCTGACGGAGATTGAGATCGAGCAAGGTGGCGCGAGGCTGCGCGTAGCCCGCCAAATGGGTGGCCAGATCGTGACGACCACTGCGGTTGCGGCAGCGCCCCCAGGACCGGCGGCAGAACCTCTGGCTGCGAAAGGCCCAGCGCCGGGCGCCGTCCCCTCTCCCATGGTAGGCACGGTCTATGTCGCGCCCGAACCGGGCAAGCCACCCTTCGTCAAGGTGGGCGACAAGGTCCAGGAAGGCGACACGCTGTTGATCGTCGAAGCCATGAAGACGATGAACCCGATCCTCGCTCCGCGCGGCGGCACGGTCACCGAGATTTGCGTTCATGATGCCGAACCGGTCGAGTTTGGACAGACGCTGCTCGTTATTTCATGATGCCAGTGAACTTCGACATCGCCCCCCACCCGGCTCGCTGCCGGCTCGCCGACCTCCCCACAAGGGGGAGGTGAAACATGTTCGAAAAAATCCTCATAGCGAACCGTGGCGAAATTGCGTTGCGCATCAACCGGGCCTGCAAGGAGATGGGCATCGCCACCGTCGCGGTGCATTCCACCGCCGACGCCGACGCGATGCATGTGCGCCTTGCCGACGAGAGCGTGTGCATCGGCCCGCCACCGGCCGCGCAATCCTATCTGAACATCCCGGCCATTATCTCGGCCTGCGAGATCACCGGCGCCCAGGCAATCCATCCGGGTTACGGATTTCTTTCCGAAAATGCGCGCTTCGCCGAGATCGTGAAGGAGCACGGAATCGGGTTCATCGGCCCCACGCCCGAACACATCCGCCTGATGGGCGACAAAATCGCGGCGATCCAAGCGGTGAAGGCCCTCGGCATTCCGACGGTTCCCGGTTCGGACGGCGAGGTCGGCTCGGACGAGGACGCCACGCGCATCGCCGCGGAGATCGGCTATCCCGTCATCATCAAGGCGACGGCCGGCGGCGGCGGACGCGGTATGAAGGTGGCGAACAAACCCTCCGACCTGTCGTTTGCTTTGTCGACGGCGCGTGCGGAAGCCAAAACGTCGTTTGCCAACGACGCGGTCTATATCGAGAAATATCTTCAGAAGCCGCGCCACATTGAGGTTCAGGTGCTGGCCGACAGCGCGGGCCACGTGATCCATCTGGGCGAACGCGACTGCTCGTTGCAGCGCCGCCATCAGAAAGTCTGGGAAGAAGCCGGCAGCCCTGCGCTCAACGCCAGCCAGCGCATGGAAATCGGCGCCGTCGTCACGAACGCACTGAAGAAACTGGGCTATCTCGGCGCGGGCACGATCGAGTTCCTCTTTGAGGACGGACGGTTCTATTTCATCGAGATGAACACCCGCCTGCAGGTGGAGCATCCCATCAGCGAGGCGATCACCGGCATCGACATCGTGCGCGAGCAGATCCGCATCGCCAGCGGCGCGCCGCTCGAAATGGAGCAGAAGGACGTGACGTTCTCCGGCCACGCCATCGAATGTCGCATCAATGCCGAGAATCCCTTCACGTTCCAGCCGTCGCCGGGTTTGATCACACAGTTCCACACCCCGGGCGGATTGGGCGTGCGCTTCGATTCCGCGATCTACGCCGGCTATCGCATCCCGCCTTATTACGACAGCCTGGCCGGCAAGCTGATCGTGCACGGCAGGAACCGCAACGAGTGCCTGATGCGGTTGCGCCGCGCGCTCGACGAGCTTGTGGTCGGCGGGATCGAGACCACCATTCCCCTGCATCAGCAGCTCGTCCGCGAACACGACATCATCGACGGCAACTACAACATCCACTGGCTGGAGAAGTTCCTGGCAAAAAAGGGAGCGTGAGGCCGCGCAACGTGGCGCACCTCAGCTTTACCCACCAGCGATTCAGCGCTTGCCCGGGGTTACGCATGTGAAATTCGCGGCTTCGTCGGTGCTTCCCTTGCCGGAATATTTCGCGATCTGCGGATAGGGGCAGAGCGGGCGGCTCATCGCCGTCGCACCCGGCGGCTTGCTCGCAACGATGCGATCGGGGGCGTCGCCCTTGTCCGCCCAACTGTCGATGACGGAGAGCGCGTCGAACTGGAACGGCCCGTTGCCGCCGCCGCAATGTTCCATGCCCGGTATCATGAATAAGCGAAGAGAGCTCGCCGTCGTCTTGGGGTCGAGCGTGCTCTGCATCGCCTGGTAGAACGCCACCGTATTACCGGCGGGAATGAGCCCGTCGCTCCAGCCGTGGGACAGCAGTAACTTGCCGCCGCCGGCAAAGAACTTGGCAAGCCCGCCGCTCGGCATATCGAGCACGGAGCTGCCGGCATCGCGCGCGAGATTCACGTCCCTATCGTAGTCGAAGGTCTTGAAGTCCCACTTGGGGTCCTTGAACACGAGGTCGCGCATATAGGAGGTTGCGACCGGAAACGGCTCGGGGCCCGCCATCAGGAGTCCAAGCTGGTCCTCGCCTCCCGGCTCGAAGCCGGCGAAGATGCGCTTTCCGGTGCGTGGATTCTTCACGCCGCCATACACCGCCTTCATGGTCACCACTTGCGCGGCAGTCAGGCAGTCGGGTCCGTCCTTGCCCTTGCACACAAGCACCTTCGGATCGAAGCGGCAACGCTCGGGATCGCCGACGAGTCCGTCTTTCACGCCGTCCTTGGCGTCGCAAGCCTTGATGTAAGCGTTGTGCACAATAGCGAGCTTGGCCGGGGGAACGGCGCTCGCAGGATTCCCGAGCGCGGCAAAGCCAGTCCACAGGCTTTGAACCATCAACGCGGTCATCGGATTGGCGGGCGCCATCGCAGAAATGCCGTTGTAATCGTCGGGATAGCGGAAGGCCTCCATCAGGCCCTGGCGTCCGCCGGTCGAACAGGATGTCCAAAGCGACAGCCGCGGAGCCTTGCCGTAGAAGGCGGCGATGAGCGCCTTGGCCTCGACCGTCATCTCATGAACGGCGCGATAGCCGAAATCGACGAGCTTCTCGGGATGCCCGACCGCGAAGCCGGCATCAAGGCCGTTGCCGACATGGCCCGTATCCGTCGCCACGACGGCGTAGCCGCGGGTCAGCGGGGTCGCCATCTCGAAGGTGCTGATCGAGCCGGCCCACACGCCGTTGCCAATGCCGTCCAGCTTGCCGTTCCAGTTCTCGGCCGGCATCCAGACCTCGATCTTGATGTCGGAATCGGCGCTCGGTGTCAGCGTCGCCCGGACACGGCAGAAGGCCGGCATCGCCTTGTAAATGGCGGCCGCCACCGCCGGTGGCGGACCGAACGGCAGCGCCGGGGCATCATATGCGCCCGCCGGAACCAATTCTGCGCCGGTAATCTTCGCGCCCTTGAGCGCAAGCTGGGAAAGCTGCGAGCATTCGGTTGCGGATGCCGGCACCGAGACGGCAAGCGACATCAAAACCACGGCCAGCACGATCCGCGCGAATTCCCGCATAAGCGTTTCTCCCGATAATTCGATTTACGTACAGTCTAGCATGGCGACATTCGCGCCAACCATAGAACACATAAACAAAAGGCGGCCTCGCGAGCATTCCGGTCACGCGAACCCGCCTTCGGCGCAAAGCTACGGCAGGCAGGCGAAATCCGCTGACACACGGAAGCCGACAAGCACCTTTGCTTCTCCACAGGCCGCACGAAACAAGCGTGATCGCGATCCGACGCCCTTTGGGCGCCACCCTCGCCGGCTTGTTTCATTCGCTGCGCACGAGCGCGCATCCAGGCCTTGTATGTCTCGTGATTGATACGGATCGGGTTTTGCCCCTTCGCCGCTACGCTGCCAATCCGCCTCCTTGCGATGCAACGAGAACGATGTGGGAAACGTACAACGAACCTTCAAGAGGGTGCGGCAATCGGTGCGCACCTGCGCAGCAGTATCATCCGCGAGTGGATTGAAGGCGAATGTTCGCTATGCACAATTTTCTGCCCTTCACAACAACCGCGTCCAACGGCAGTGAAGGATGGGGAAACGGTTGTTGAACGAGGAGGGTTAGTACACGCCACCTTCCGGTTTCCCGGGCTCAAGCTCGATTGACAACGTCCGCGCCTCAACGAAGCCGGAGAGGCCGTAGCATGGTTCCATTTCCAGCCTGTAGCTACGATCTGTAGTGCGGCTCAGAGACAAGCCAGCGATGACATTCTGGTGGTTGAACTCGCCCACTTCGAGATTGACCACCTCCAAGAGGCGAAAGCACACCACGAGGTGGTTTTTCAACACGAAGAAGCCCTTGGTGTCGACGTCGGGCGTCATCTCGAAGGTATAAATTCTGATGCCACAACCAGACCTTTCGCGATCCAGCGCAAGTGTAACGACCTCGGCGTCGTGGAAGGAAGGCACGCGACCGCCAAACCACTGCAACAATTGGGGGCCACCCGGCACCTCGAGTAGCAAATCGACCGTGGTTGGCGGTAACGAGGAAACAACCACCGCCGCGCGCTCCGTCCGCAATCTTTCGTAAAGCGCGCGCTGCGCCGGGTTAATCTGAGACGGGTCACGATCAATCTCGCGCTTGCTTGCGGGCAGGTGGTCGCGTTTGTCGAATTGATTGAAGAACAGCGTGCCGTCGATCCCGCCAACATCGCTCTTGTGAATGGGGCGTAGCCAAAGGTTGTTCAGAATTTCCGCGACAGCATCCTTGTGGAGGCGAGCGGAAAAATCCTCAACCAGTTCTATATCTTGCCCAGGGTTGGGAAATATATATTCAAATTCGTTCTCCGTAGCCCTGAATATGCTGAAGGTCGCGTTGTCGGCTCCATCTATCACCTGGATATTCTTCAAGTTTCATTCCTCGGAAAATCCGCCTTCACAGATATATCGCCGATCGCGCGTGGTCGCCATACATGGGGGTTGGCCCAATGAGCATCCGCATGTCCGCTTTGGGTTGACCAAGGCAGTTCAATTCGGGGAACCGAAGGCAACCATCGGCGCAATGCAGAAGTAGCCATTGCACCAGCGGGCGGACCCTGCCATCCCGTATTTTTTTGCGGACCCGCACGCTGTTATTACAGACCGCACTGCTGGATGGCCGCCTCAAGGGCGGCCATGACGAACTTGGTTTGTGATAGAGTGTCTCCATGCACGCTCCGCGCCTGACGCCGGATATTCTGTTGCACGCCTACGCCGAGGGGCTGTTCCCGATGGCGGAGCAGCGCGACGACCCCACGCTGTATTGGGTATCGCCGGACAAGCGCGGCATCTTCCCGCTCGATGCCTTTCACGTTCCCAAGCGGTTGGCGCGGACGGTGCGCTCCGACTTCTTCCACGTAAGCGTCGACACGGCATTCGGCGACGTGATGCGCGCTTGCGCCGCGCCCGGCGAAGGGCGCGAGGAAACCTGGATCAACGACGAGATCCTTCGCCTCTACGCCGCGCTGCACGCCAGCGGTCATGCGCATTCGGTCGAGTGCCGACTGGAGGGCGAGCTGGTCGGCGGGCTGTATGGCGTGCGGCTGGGCGGCGCGTTCTTCGGCGAAAGCATGTTCTCGCGCCAGACCGACGCCAGCAAAGTCGCGCTGGTGCATCTGGTCGCGCGGCTCAAAGCGGGACATTTCAAACTGCTCGACACGCAGTTCCTAACCCCGCACCTCGCACGCTTCGGAGCCATCGAGATTCCGCGCGCCGCCTATCTGACGAAGCTGGGCGAAGCGATCGCCGCGATGGCCTATTGGCCGGCGTCTTCCGGAAGCTCCGGCATGCCTTCGTTGGCCCCCGCATTGGGAGACACGGGCTTGACCGGCGTGGTCGCCACAACCGACGGCGTCTGGCCCGGCGCGTTCGTCCTGCAAGTGATCGCCCAGACGTCATAGAGCGGGTGCTGCAAGCCGTTCAGGCCGGGGCTCGAAGCGTACATCCAGCCCGAGAAGATGCGCTGTTCCGAGTTGTCCGGCCGGTGGTCGTCGATCTGCAGGAATGCCGAGGTTTCGGGGGTCTCGGTTTGGGGCGTCGAATAGCAGCGGCGCGCCACGATCGTCAGAGATTTGAACGTCACCGGCGTGTTGAGCGGAGCCAGCACCACGCTGGCTCGGCCCGTGATCTTGTCGAGCGCCCGCAGTTCCAGCACCGGATGGGCGGCACTGGCCGGTTGCGCCTCGGGCGGAGCGATGTTCACGGACGCGGTTGACACGGGCTGCGCGCCAGCCGCCGCCGCGAACGCAAATGCCGCCGTCGCTGCAAACACCAAGCGCGGCTTCATGGCTTTGGTCCCGCCGGCGCCGCGCCGTTCGCGTTGTTGCTGTTGCCACTGCTCGCGCCGCTGCCGACGAAGCGCGAGATGAGACCCATCATGTCGATGGAGCCCTGCGTGTTGCGGATCACGCCGTTCGCCGCGAGCATCTTGTCGCTGCCGCCGGGCGAGATCGAAAGGTAGGAGCCGCCGAGCAGGCCCGAGGATGTCACCACCAGAGACGAATCATCGGGGATTTTCACATCGTCGCGGACGTGTATGTGCACGGTGACGAGATAGCTTGGATCGAGGGTCATGGCGGCAACCGTTCCGATCTTGATTCCCGACATCCGAACATCGGTGCCCACGGCGATGCCGTCCACGCGCGACATCTTCGCCGTCACCTCATAGCCGGCGACGCCCGTTGCGTCCGAGTTGCGGTAGGCAAAGATCAGGAAAAAGACCGCCACCGCAACTACGGCGGCACCGATAATCGTTTCGACCGTATCGTTATGCATGGCCTACACTGGACTCCATGGTTCGTAGTCGCCGGTTGCACGTGGGCGCACACCGCCGCGTGCCAAGCTGCCCGGCGGATAATACGCGCCTTCGGTACCGCTCATATTGGGCAGATGGTCTTTTTCCCAGGGCTTGAGCTTGGACGGTCCGCTGGGCGGCTCCTTGAAGGTGTGGTGCAGCCAGCCGTGCCACTCGGCCGGGACGCGGGAAGCCTCCACTGTGCCCTTGTAGAGCACCCAGCGGCGCTTGCCGTCCTTGGTGCGGTAATAGCGGTTGCCGAACTCGTCCGTGCCCACGGGCACCCCCGAAAACCAGGTGGTGAGCAGCGTTCCGGGCGTGGCGTTCCGCCACCAAATGAACAACGCTCGCAGCAAGCCCATACACGTCCCTCAAGGCCGAGATTCCCCGGAATATAGAGGCGGCTGGACGCGATAGCCAAGGGAATGGCGGGGACGACGGCCAGCGGACCGGAATTTTCTCAACCCTTTGCAATCGCTGCATATTGCGGCTGAGGTTGTTTTTCGATTTTGCCGAGCCCCCCTCCCCCCAAACTAATTTCTCCAAAGTCGAATTCGAATAGGCTTTTTGGGCGATAATACCTTGATATAGAGAAATAAAACCGTTCCTTCCGAAGGCCCTTATTCGCGCAGGTTCCGTCCTCACATCGCCTCCTTCGGCAAGCCGACCATTGCGGCGCAATTCCTCCGCGTTCTTTCCCAGGGCTTCGCCCGTTAGCGCCTATCTAGGAATGAAGTCCAACGGGTCAAGGGGGTGCGGCGAAAAGTTTGGCCCGCGTTCGAGTCGGCCGGGACCTATTGACGGGACTCAATGTTCCGTTCTCGACAATATTGTGAATTCACTATATATATCAATCAGCATGACACAGTCGCTTAGACCGCTGATCTGGATCGGATCGACGAGGCGGGATTTTCGCGCCATGCCGACCGAGGTGAAGTCCCACATGGGATATGCGCTCTATGTGGCGCAGCTTGGTGGAAAACATCGCGAAGCAAAGCCGCTGAAAGGATTTGGCGGCGCGGGCGTCTTGGAGATCATGAAGGACCATCGCGGCGACACGTTTCGCTCGATCTATACGGTTCGCCTCGCGGGAGCAGTTTATGTGCTGCATGTGTTTCAGAAGAAATCGAAGACCGGTCGCGAGACGCCCAAGACCGACATGAACCTGATCGAGACGAGATTGCGCGAAGCGGAGCGGATCGCAAAGGAAGTGCGAACATGAAAAAGAATATCGACCACGAGATGGGAAGCGGCAACGTCTTCGCCGATATCGGCCTTCCGAACGCGGAGGAGCATCTGGTTAAGGCTCAGCTTGTTTTCAGGATCGACGGGCTGATGAAGAAGCGAGGTTTGAAACAGATTGAAGCGGCGAAGCTATTCGGTGTGAAGCAGCCCGACGTGTCCAAATTACTTCGCGGCGACTTCCGGCAATTTTCCGTCGAGCGGCTCATGCGCTTCCTGGTAGCGCTCGGCCAGAATGTCGAGATCGTGGTGACGCCGCATCGCGGGCGAAAGGAAGCAGCGCAACTGCGCGTGGCACCAGGCGTTGCATGAAACAGCAGAAAATTTACTCTGTTCTCAATTCCAACCCCAATTCCGCAATTCCAAAGGGGCCGCAAAGCTCGCACTACCGGATGTGTAAGCGTGTTTAACCTGATCAAAGGTATGATTTTTGCGCTCTTCGGCGCGTATATTCTCTTGGCATCTATATTCACTCTTGGCACTGAAGTTGTCCGAGGGCTTTCATCCGGTACCTGGCAGTTTGTTACATTCGGAGCGGCTATTAAGGCGCCAGATCTAAATCACGCACCTCTATTTGCCCAATGGATATTCGGCACAATTTTCGCTACTCCGTGGGTGGCTGTGGCGTTTGTGATCGGCGCCGGTCTTCTCTGGCAGGGCTTACGGGCAATTGCCTACGAGGAATAACGGCGGCTATCCTTATCCCCCTGCCGCTTTGCGCGGACGGCCGCCGCGCTGGCCGTTCACGCGAGAAGCGGCGATCTTCGCCGCCGTGCGCGACAGCCCGCCTCTTCGTCCCATCAATGCCGCCATCCATTTCGGCGAGCCGAACACGCCATCGAGCAGTGCGGGAAGATTGAGATCGGCATCGAGTTTCGGCCAATGAAGTCCGAGACCGGTGGGGCTGATCTCGATGACGGCAAGCTCCGCCGGTGCCCCCTTGTCGAGACCTTCGGCGAACTGTGGCGGGAAAGCGAGCTCCAGTCCGTTGCTTAAACACACGACAATGCGCGCAAGGCGCCGGTCATAGCGCGCGGCCACCGCGCGCGGACCTGACGCCATCCGGACTTGCATTGTCTTCTCGGCACGGCGGACGTCGTCATCAGAGATCGCCGTGGATCGTTTTCCAGCTTTCACACAATCTCTCCAAATTTGTCTCGAGCGAGCGCGCAATCTCCTGCAACGCTTTGCCGCTGAATCCGAAGCACTCCCGAAGTTCAACCGGACCGTTCGGGTAGTTGAGTACGAAGACCGCTTCCTTTCCGGCCCCTATAACGTGCACATGCGCGGGCCGATGGTCATTCGGATAAATCGCGACGCGCAGGCCTTCCAGTTTCAAAACAGTTGGCACGATCCACCTTATCAAAAACCCAAGCGCTTGGGAAGTTTCTTTTGCAGGGCCTTCGGACGGAGTCTCTAGTGGAATCGCGGATCGAAACGAACACTCGCAGCGTGTACTTGCGAGTTGGAATAGCCTTAACCTGCTGCCCAAACCTCGGAGGAGACGATCTTGCAGGCAAGACAATGGAACACCGCGATCTTGCGCGGCGCGGCGTTGGTGATCGCCTTCGCGCTGTTCAGTACGGCGGCACCGGCAGCCGAAAGCGGCAAGGACGCCGTGCTGGCGGCGAATGCCCAATTCTACGCGGCGCTCAACAAGATATTCGTGGGCGAAGTCGCCCCAATGGAGGCGGTGTGGTCTCACGCCGGCGACGTGACCTATATGGGCCCCGACGGACAGGTCCAACATGGTTGGCCTGCCGTTCTCAAGAATTGGCAGGGTCAGGCCGCCATGAAGCTCGGCGGTAAGGTCGAGCCGACCGACGTGCAGGCAATCGTCGGAATCGATGTCGCGGTCGTGACCGATTACGAAGAGGGCGAGAACACCAACGCGAACGGCAAGGTCGCGAAGCTGAAGCTCAGAGGCACCAATATTTTCCGCAAGGAAGGCGGCGCCTGGAAGATGGTCGGCCATCACACAGATACGCTGCCCTATCTGGCGAAATAAGAGGCGAATAGCGAATAGCGAGTAGCGAATAGGGGAATTGGACTAACCCGGTCTATTGGCGCAAGCGCCACAAACGGCGGTGAACCCGGGATTTACCGGGATAACCCGGAATTCCGCGGGATATGGAATCGGCGCGGAGGGCAACCACATGAATAGCGAGGTTAGGCTGGAGTAAGGCGCTTGCGCGCGTGGGCGGCGGTGGCCGCGTTAATAGCTTATTCGGGTGTTGGCGGTCTCTTATGCCCGACCACAAGCCGAACTTTGGCAGTGGTCCTACCAAGGCTGAGTTCTGGCACCCTGGCTTCGACCGCTCCTCCACCCTTTTCAACGGAAATCCCAGCACCTACAAGGGCCGCTCTGAGCCATTCAATTTCCGTCTGTATGCCAGGATTCCAAACATCGTTCTGCGTAACAACTACGCCTACGGGCGGCCCAAGGAACGTCCGTCCGGCGATTTCGACCGTCCATTTTGCTTGTCTGAATACAGCAACAAATTGGGCGCAATACGCTGTTGCCTCCACATCGTTCGCGATAAATATGATGGTTACGGATGACGGATGCGTTGATAGTTTTGCAAGTAGATCTGAGCGTGTTTCCTTGTTCAATTCACGCCAAGCAACCTGTTTTTTCAGTCGCTCATATTCAATCTTGGAAGCGGTCACTTCTTTTTCGAGTTCCAGGGTATGCAGACCGTGTGCATTGGCCTCCGCCCGCAATTGGCCTTGCTGTGCGCTCGTGACGCCATACAGGATTATGGACGACGCCAACGTGACTAAGAGAGCAACCGCGCCAATACCGGCGCCGGTAATCATTAGCCAAAAACCCCACCAATCCCAGAATGCGACCGAATGGCCCCAAAGCATCGGTTGGCTCCCCGCATTCTGGCTCGGCGTGTCCATCACTTACGTATTGCTTGGATCGGGCACGATTTACTTCCTCGTGCGTGCTCGCCGCATCAGGCGACGCCCCTAAACATCCTCCAAGTGTAGACCCTCAAGCTCCAGGGCGGCTAGGCAGGCCAGCAAAAAGGTTGCGGAGAACGTGCCCCGCGCCAGCTTGTTGGTGATGCTGGCCTCCGTCTCCTTAAATCCATGCTTTTTCAGTCGTTTAGCGAGTTCGACATAGGTCACTTCGGCCTTCTTGATTTCCGCTTTCAAGTAGGCGCGCGCCCGTTCTTCCCATTCGTCCGTGGTTTTAGGGTGTGCCATTGCAAATACCTCTCAAATACGGCAGCTATTATATGTGATAGTTTTCGGTTGACAAGGGGCCAAAGCTCTCATATGCAATAGCTATCAAATGTGAGAGATAGCTATGTCCATCCACTTCCTCCAGTCCAAAGCCGCCCGGACCCTAACGCTGGCCTTCGTGTTTCGGATGACCGAGACGGAAGCCGAAGAGATGTTCCGAAAAATCCGCTGGTCTGAGACTGACGGTGCTCCGGTGTGCCCGCACTGTGGTGGCATTGACGCCTATAGCGCGCGCCGCCCATCCGGCCTCCTGCGCTTCCGCTGCAAGCAGTGTGGCAAGGACTTTAGCATCACGAGCGGCACGTTGTTCGCGGCTCACAAGGCCCCGTTGCGCGCCTATCTGGCCGCCATCGCCGTGTTCATGAACGAGGTCAAGGGCAAGAACGCGCTGGCGTTGTCCCGCGATCTCGGCATGTCGCACAAGGCGTGCTGGGTTCTGCTGCACAAGGTCCGCGAAGCAATGGCCGAAGAGTTCAGGGGCCGCAAACTCGGTGGCGACGGCAAGGTGTGCGAAGTGGACGGTATGTATGCCGGTGGCTACCAGAAGCCCGCCAACTTCAAAGAGAACCGCCGCGACCGTCGCCTGTTCAGGAACCAGAATGGCAAGCGGCAGTCGGTCATCATCGTTCGTGAGCGCAACGGCAATTCGATTTCGGCCGTCTTCAAGTCGGAAAGCGCCGCAACGTCTTGGATTAAGTCCCGCATCAACCGCGGCACAGTCGTCAATGCCGACGAAGCGAACGGCTGGAACAGTCTGCAATCCAAGTACGAAATGAAGCGGATCAATCACCAAGAAGCTTACAGCGACGGCGAAGCCTGCACCAATATGGCAGAGTCGTTCTTCTCCCGTCTGCGTCGTGGTGAGATGGGCCATTTCCACCACGTCAGCGGCCCGTATCTGCTCAGGTACGCCCAAGAGGCGTCTTGGCGTGAAGACGCTCGCCGCGTTGACAATGGCGCCCAGGTTCGCCGCGTAACGCAATTGGCCCTTGGTCGCGGTCCGTCCGTCGATTTCGGGGGGTACTACCAGCGGCACCTTAAGGTGGCGTAGAATGGGGTGGAATGAGAAGGGGTGGGTGCCATGGACGTAAACACGGTGCATAAAATAGACTTGTTAGTTCTGTCCGGCGTTATGCAGTGCGATGATCCAGTGATCAATTTGGAGTTTGATCTACGGGATTCCGGAATATCTGAGCCGGATTTGAACGAGCGCCTTTTTGCGATGAGCCGGGACGGCTACATCACAATCGACTGCCACGTTGGGCAAACCCTAGTTACGGGCATTACAGAGCGCGGCAAGGTGTATTTTCATGGCATCGGCGGATAACTGCTTGTGTTTTTCGGCATATTCAGTGCCAGATAGGCAGTTGATCGTGACTTCCGGACCCCAGCCCAACGCACACATGTGGCGCACGGGCGGCGTCTGAGTCATGTCTCGGTATGTGATCCACATACCCCCATCATCCCCTCACGACTTCGCGCGCCAAAGCCTTGCCGTTCCGATCCGCCCGTCTGACCCGACCTTGCCGCGCTTGTGCTCCTGCCGCATGGCGTGGGTAATCTTGAGGGAGACGGACCGGATAAACACGCGGTCGCTGCGGTCCAGCCCGAACCGCTCCATAGCCCGCTCGGCAATCTGACGAGTGCTTAACGGCCCATCAGCGACCAGGAACTCCTTGCAAGCCCTGACCAGTTCCCCGCGCTTCCAGAGCCGCGCCACGTCCACGTAGGGCCGCATCTGCCCCGGTTCGCCACTTGCCTCGAATATGGCAATCGCCGCCGCGATGTGCGCTAGGTCCGCCCGGGCCTGCTTAAGCAGCGCCTCGTACCGCGTAATCGTCGCCTCAATCTCGGCGCGTTTCGCGCTCAGCGTCGTGACCGTTCTTATCTCACCCATGGCCGCATGCTAGGAGGTGGGGGAGCGGATTTCTTGTGGCGCTTGCGCCAACATACCGGACTAACCCAGTGAATGGTTTGGGAACCCTGCGGCGCATGGATGCCATACCCGCCGGCACGGATAGCCCCATTCGCTACTCGCTATTCGCAATTCGTCTTCATCCACAGCCCGTCCACAAGCCGGCTGCGACCTGTGCGTCATCAAAACGAAAAAATTTTCTGCGCGATTCCGAAACCCCGCTTGACTCGCGGCTTTTGTCCGTAGCGTTAACGCACAACATCTAGTGGGTAAGGTTTTGTTTACCACTTTTGCCTTGCCACGGTGCCGCCAAGAGTGACAGATTTACGTCCTGTCGCTTCTCGCGACACCAAATCTGGCGGATGCAACAACCTATAGCCGCCGGGGTTCTTGCCACACAGGCGCGACCCCGCGGATGGGAAAGTTGTC
>Ga0265325_10002039_pt1 | contig 13887 bp, 7 predicted proteins | sample 41420metaG_FD_202090 | JGI IMG/M metagenome (GOLD analysis project Ga0265325, IMG submission 202090) | Rhizosphere microbial communities from Carex aquatilis grown in University of Washington, Seatle, WA, United States - 4-14-20 metaG | ecosystem: Host-associated > Plants > Roots > Rhizosphere >...
GGCACCGGCCAGCCCATCGCCTGGATAATCTGGAGCTGCCGGGCTGCGTTGTTGAGGTGATCGTCGCCACGGATGATGTGGGTCACGCCCATATCGTAATCGTCCACCACGACGGCCAGCATATAGGTCGGGTTGCCGTCGCTGCGCAGCAGCACCATGTCGTCGAGCTGATCGTTGGCAAAGCGCACGTCACCCTGGACCGCATCGCGCACGATGGTCTCGCCGGTTTGCTGTGCTTTCAGCCGGACGGCGAACGGCGCTCCCGGCGGAGCGTCACTCGGGTCGCGGTCGCGCCAGCGGCCGTCATATCGGATGGGCTTTCCGGCGGCGCGCGCAGCGGCGCGCATTTCTTCCAGCTCCTGCGGCGTGGCGAAGCAGCGATAAGCCTTGCCCGCGGCCAGCATCTGTTCGGCGATCTCGCGATGGCGGGCGACGCGGGTGAATTGATAAACGATCTCATCGTCCCAATTCAGCCCCAGCCACTGCATGCCGTTGATGATGGCAGCCACCGCCTCGGGCGTGGAACGTTCGCGATCCGTGTCCTCGATGCGCAGCAGAAATTTGCCCCCGGTGTGGCGGGCGTAGAGCCAATTGAACAGGGCGGTGCGTGCCCCCCCGATGTGCAGCATTCCGGTGGGTGAAGGCGCAAAGCGCAGGACGGGCTTCTGGATTTCGGTCATGATGGTCCGTGGCTGGCGTTCTTCGGCTTTAAGTGAAACCGAGGCTTCTGGCAAACGGCATTCTGTGGGGGCGGGTCCAACACTGTCGTTGCGGCGTTTTGCACCACGTCGCGACCTGTTTGAAGCGGGCGCGGCGCTTGCCGCGCGCCTGCTCGGCGCTTTGCGCAGCCAGGTCCTGGCGGACCGCCGCCGCTGGACCTTGTGGCTGCCCGTCGCGCTGGGCACGGGCATCGGGCTCTACTTTGCACTCCCGTTTGAACCGGCTTGGCCGTGGGCAGTGGTGGCGGCCGGTCTTGCGCTGATCGCAGGTGCGGCATCCACCGGGGTGGGTGCAGCCGGGCGCGTCTGCCTTGCACTGATCGCCGCTGCCTCTCTTGGCTTTGCGGCCGCCAAGGTGCGTACAGAGCTTGTCCATGCCCCCGTGTTGCCCCGCCAGATTGGTCCTGTGGGGATCGACGCGCGGGTGGTCGAGGCCGAGCCGCGCGGCAACGGCAGCCGCATGATTCTGCAGCCCGTTCGCATTGGCCGGCTGAAACCCGAGCAGACGCCCGCGCTGGTGCGCGTATCTGTTAGGGCCAGAAGTGCTGTACCGGTGCCGGGCAGCTGGCTGCACGTCACGGCCGTCCTGATGCCGCCGCCCGGACCGACGATGCCCGGCGACTACGATTTCGGCCGCTGGGCCTTCTACCAGCGCATCGGTGCCGTGGGTTATTTGTACGGCCGGCCGAAGCCCATCGCCCCCCTTCGCGCCGACCACTGGTACGAAGGCATGAGCGCAGCGCTCGAACGTCTGCGCGGTCGCATGACGGCGCGGATCAGAGAGGTTCTTCCCAACAGCAACGGCGCCATCGCTGCGGCTCTCATCACCGGCGAACGTTCGGATGTCGATCCGGACGACGAGGTGGCCTATCGCTATTCCGGCCTTACCCATGTGCTTTCCATTTCGGGTTTGCACCTGGCGCTTGCGGGTGGCTTTTTCTTCTGGACGATACGCGCGCTGTTCGCGCTGTTCCCCGTGATCGTGCTTCGCTTTCCGGTCAAGAAGTGGGCAGCCGTCGGGGCGTTGGCCGGCGCCACGTTCTATCTGCTGATCAGCGGGTGCGAAGCGCCGGCGGTGCGCTCCTACATCATGTTGGCGATGATGTTCTTGGCGATCCTGTTCGATCGTCCGGCGCTGTCGATGCGCGCCGTCGCGCTGGCCGCCACGATCATCATGCTGTTTGCGCCGGAGAGTTTGACCGCGCCGGGCTGCCAAATGTCGTTTGCCTGTGTGATCGGATTGATTGCGCTGGCGGAATGGGCACAAGCGCGCCGCGCCAAGATATCCGGCGAGGAGCGCAAGACGCTCTTGGCGCGTCTGTGGCGATATGGCGTGGGCATCGTTGCCGTCAGCACCGTTGCCGGTCTGGCGTCCGCACCCATCGCGATCTTCTATTTCGACCGCGCCGCGCAATATGGCCTTGTGTCCAACCTGGCTGCGGAGCCCGTCGTGGGCGTCGTCATCATGCCGGCGGCGACCGCCGCGATGGTGTTGATGCCCTTCGGCCTGGATCGCTGGCCCTTGATCGTCATGGGTTGGGGCGTGGATGCGATGACCGCCATCGCTTATTGGGCTGCAGCGCTGCCGGGCGCGGCGTCCGTCGTGGCAGTGTGGCCGCTGTGGTGCCTGATCGCCGTGATGGGCGGCGGGCTGTGGATCGCGATCTGGCGGCAGAACTGGCGGTGGATCGGCTTGGCGCCCATCGCAGTCGGGATCGCATTCGCCTTTGCCGCCACGCCGCCGGACATTCTGGTGGCGCGCGATGTCCGCACGGTCGCCGTGCGAGTGGCGGACGGCAAGCTGGCGCTGGTGCGCCGTGTGACCGACAACTTCGCGGCGGCCAACTGGTTGAGGCGTTCCGGGGACAAGCGCACTCCCGACGAAGCCATCGGCACCAGCGCGCAAGGCGTGCGCTGCGACGCCTTTGGCTGCATCGCCAAGGCAAGGGACGGAACGCTGGTCGCGGTTCCGGCCCGCATCGACGCGCTGGCCGAGGATTGCGCCAACGTCCGCATCGTCATCAGCGCGGTTCCGGCTCGGCGAAACTGCATCGGCCCGCAATTGGTCATCGACAAATTCGATGTGGCGCAGACGGGGGGATATGCCATCTGGCTCGGCGAAAAGCTGCGCATCGAGACGGTGGAAGGAGAACGAGGCAAGAGACCCTGGAGTTCAATTGTCACGACCAGAAACCGAATAAAACCCCGAGCCAGCGAAGCTCTGTCACCTGGGTGGCCCGCATTCGCGGGCCATGACACCAAGGTTTTAGTATCGCCTTATCAATCCCACGAGCTTGCCTTGCACGCGCACGCGGTCGGCGCCGTAGAGCCGTGTTTCGTAGGCGGGGTTGGCCGCTTCCAGCGCGATGGAGTCCCCCCGCCGGCGCAGACGCTTCAGCGTCGCTTCGTTGTTGTCGACCAGCGCCACGATGATCTCACCCGTGTTGGCGGTATCGACTTCCTGGATGATGACCGTGTCGCCGTCGAGAATGCCCGCGTTGATCATGGAATCGCCGGCAACTTCGAGCGCGTAATGGTTGCCTCGGCCGATGATGCCGCCGGGCACCGGCACGTCTCCCATCTTGTTCTGCAACGCCTCGATCGGCGTGCCCGCCGCGATGCGCCCGACGAGCGGCACATTGACGGCACCTTCGCTATCGCCGGAGGGCCGGCGCGGCGCGCCGCCGACCCGGGTGTCGCCGGAAACACGCGTGTCGCCGCGCGAGTGCCGGACGGGGCTCATGCGCTGCGCCTGGCTGCGGGTGGTGGCGGGGCGGATCGTATCGGCGACATTGTCGGGCAGCTTGATGATTTCAAGCGCGCGGGCGCGCTTTTCCATGCGCCTGAGGAAGCCGCGTTCCTCCAGCGCCGTGATCAGCCGGTGGATGCCGGATTTGGACTTCAAGTCGAGGGCATCCTTCATCTCGTCGAACGACGGAGGAATGCCGCTTTCGCGCACCCGTTCGTGGATGAACATCAACAGTTCGTATTGTTTGCGGGTGAGCATTGCCACGCCTCCGTTGTGCCGCCATGTGCGATTCGTGCCGGCGAACAAATCCGAAACATGGAGAATCGTTCTACTTTAGTTCTTCCAGGGCGTCAACACGCCAAATCTTGCGTTGCCGCCCCGAAGCGTGGCCATGTCTAGAATCGAACGCAACGCTACCCGATTCGGTCTATCAAAGCGTGAATCGTTGCGTTCGATTCTAGAAACGGCCCCATTCTGCAACAAATCGAATGCGTTCGCGTCTCCTCGGCGTCTATCAGGGCACGAATGATCGCGCTTTGGCGGATTTCGCCATAATGACCAGCGTGGCGGGCTTGAGCGTTCCATCCTCGGCCATCGCCGCGATGCGAATGACGCCCGCTTTCTTGGCCGATTGCACGATCACCTGTGCCAAGCCGTTGAACAGCGAGCGCCGGGGCTCCTTGTCGCTCTCCAGACAATTGGGATCGCCGTTGCCGACGCCGATCAGCTTGCCCGCACCCGAGACCTTGAACGCAAGCTTGGTGTTTGCCGTCGGAACGGGGCGATCATGCCGGTCGAGCGCCTCGACCTTGACGAGGGCAACGTCTTCGCCGTCAGCCGCGATTTGGGTGCGATCCGCGGAAAGACGAAGCGCGGCCACTGGCCCGGTGGTTTCGCGCTTTTCACTGAGAACCAGTTTGCCGTTCTTGTATCCGCGCGCCTCGATCGCGCCCGGCGCGTACGCAACCTTCCACGCCACATGTTTGAGATGGGGCACAGGCTGGCGGCCTTGGCTCGTGCCGTTCAAGAACAGCTCCACCTCGTCGAGATTGGAGTAGACCCAGACGGCGATCTCCTGGCCCTCCTTGCCGGGCCAATTCCAATGCGGGAAGAGATGCAGCGACGGCTGCTTGCGCCACCACGCCTTGTAGTAATAGAAAAAGTCCTTCGGGAAGCCGCACATGTCGACGATACCGAATTGCGAGCTGATCGAAGGCCAGCCATAGGGCGTCGGTTCGCCGCGATAGTCGAAGCCGGTCCAGGCGAAACCGCCCGCCATCCATTCGCGCGTGCCGTAGAAATTCCACCAGTCTTCGGGCGTCTTGCCCCAACCGACCACGCCGTCATAGCAGCTCATCAGATTGCGCTTCGGGTCGGTGACATATTCGCCGCGCGTCGAGATCGCGCTCGACGTTTCCGACCCGACGATGGGTCGTTTGGGGTACTTCGCGTGGAACCCGTCGGGGCGGTCCTCGCCGTAGTTGAAACCGATGACGTCGAGGGGATCCGACACGCCCTTTTCGTTGTCGCCGTTGACGGCGGAAGTGACGGGACGCGTGGGATCGAGTTCGTGGCAGGCGGCCACCATGGTGGCGGCGATCTTGGCGCCCTGCTCGGCCATTTTGTCTTGCAGCAACCATTCCTCGTTGCCGACGGACCAAATGACGATGGACGGCGAATTGCGGTAGCGTTTCAGCATGGTTTCGAGCTGCGCCATGCCTTCGGGATTGGAACTCATCAGGCGCGTTTCGCACATCATCAACACGCCCATGCGGTCGCAGGCTTCGACCCATTCCGGCGTGGGCATATTGTGCGAGGTGCGCACCGCGTTGCAGCCCATTTCCTGCAACACCGACAGCCGATAGCGCTGCAGGGCGTCTGGAAGCGCGGCGCCGACACCGGCATGATCCTGGTGATTGCAGGTGCCCTGGAGTTTCAGCGCCTTGCCATTGAGGAAGAAGCCTTTGTCGGCATCGAACACCGCCGTGCGCAAGCCGAACGTCACTTTTTCACCGTCGCGGGTTTTGCCGTCCGTTTCGACTGTCACGATGGCGGTATAGAGATTGGGAACTTCGACGCTCCACAGAAGCGGGTTCGAGACGGCGGCGGAGGCCTCGAAACTCGCCGAGCCGTCCGGCGACAGCGATTGTACCGGCGCCTGGCATTCCGCAACGGTCTTTCCTCGTGCATCGACGATGGCCCAGCGGACGCAGACATTGGCCGCCTGCTTACCTTGGTTCTGCACGATGGTCGCAAGCGCCAGCGTCGCAGAGCTGCCGTTCAGGGTTGGGCGCACCGTGCTGTCCCAGCGGCCGAGATGTACGGCGTCGGTCTTGGTCAGCCAGACGTGGCGATAGACGCCCGCCCCTTCGTAGAACCAGCCGTCGCCGAAACTGGCGTCGACCCGGAGCATGACGATGTTCTTGCCGCCATAGACGAGGAAGTCGGTGAGATCGAAGCGGAACGGCGCGTAGCCGTTGTTGTTGCGCCCGATGAAGCAGCCGTTTACGAACACCAACACGTCGCGGAAGGCGCCGTCGAACTCCATCCAAACGCGGCGGCCGAGATCGGTAGCTGGAATGTCGAATTCGCGCCGATACCAGCCGACGCTGGTCTCGGGATATTTGCGGCCGAGCGGCTTGTAGCCGTGGGAGCGAAGTTCGCTCTTGCCGTCGGCGCCGTCGTCGTCCACGAACGGCAGTTCGACGGCCCAGTCATGCGGGAGATTGAGGGTACGCCAAGCGGTATCGTCGAAACCGGGCTTGGCGAAATTGAAATCGGCGGTCTTGGCGAAATCGCCCTGCCCCATGCCAAAACCAAAGTCCTTGGCCGGATCGCTGCCGTGACCGAAGGCGAATTTCCAGCCGAAGTCGAACAGCAACTGCTCGCGCGGCGCAACGGCAGCGCTCGCCTGGTCGAGAGCATCGCGCCCTGACCCGCCGATCAGACCGGCATGGGCAGCCCATGCCGAGCGTCCCAACAACGCGGGAGCGGACAAGACGATCCCCGAGGCGACAAGATTGCGGCGCGTAATGTCAAGCATAAGAAAGCCCTCCCCTGGCGAACACCGATCGTCCATTCGCGCCGATGCGCTCAGCCGGCTAAATCTGTCCGGTCCCCATGATCTTCAGCGCCACGCCATAGGCGTGGCTAGCGTCCGCCGGCAGCGCGACATGCAGCCCGTCGGCGTCCTGCGTGAAGGAGAGCGGCACCGGCGTGCCGACGACTTCGACGCGCGCAACACCGCCCTCCTTCACCGATGTCAGTGTCAGCGTGTCGGTTTCCGGCTTGCCCAGCGTCATGGCGTAGAGCACTCCGGCCTTGGTGGTGTAGCGGATGTCGGCCGCGGTGAACGGTTTGGTCTTTTCCTCGCTGAACTGGCCGGCGAAGACCACTGTCGGTCCCTCGCCCGACACTTTCCAGGGCCTGGTGCCGTAGATGGCTTCGGAGAACCGGGCCATCCAGGAGCCAATGCCTTCCACGATCGCGACTTCTTTCTCGTCGATGGAACCGTCGCCGCGCACCGGGACGCTCAGCAGCAGATTGCCGTTCTTGGACACAACGTCGCACAACTCGTGGATGACATAGTCCGCGCTGCGATATCCATTCCGTTCATAGAGCGGACGGCTGTAATGCCAGTCGCCGATGCAGGTGTCGGTCTGCCAGGCATGCGGTTCGATCTCGGCGCGAAGCCCGTGTTCCATGTCGTTCACCAATGCCGCGCGGCGATCTTCCGGCAGGTTCTTCCCGTTGATCACGACGTCGACTTTGCCGTGCCGCTTAACCGATGAATTGTAGTAGTGCGCCGCAATATCGAGACCAATCTGGCCGAACGGCAGGCCGGTATTGTCGAAATAGACAAGATCGGGCTGGTAGCTGTCGATCAAGTCTTTGCAGCGCAGGAACCAGCGCCGCACGAAAGCGGGATTGCCGGCCGGCTGGGTTTCGTCCCAAACGTAATCGTGCTTCTCGTGCCACGCATTAGCATCGGCGATGGTGGCAATCCCGTCCGGCATCGGCATGACGCGCCCGCCATAGAGTTCCTGCGGGTCTAGCCCCTTCCACCATTTGCCTTTGCCCATCGCCTTGGTGAGTTTGTAGGCGTCGTAACGCTGGCCCTGGCGCGGACCTTCCGGATCGTAGCCATAGGCCACCTGGAACCAGTGCCAGGTGTGAGCGGAATGATTGGAAACGCCGAAGCGCAAGCCGCGCGACCGCGCCGCCTTGGCGAAGATTCCGACGATGTCCTTCTTGGGCCCGATGCGGACCGAATTCCAGGCGTGGAACTTTGAGTTGTAGTTGTCGAAATTGTCGTGATGGTTGGCCAGGGCCACAAAATATTTGGCGCCCGCTTTCACATAGAGGTCCAGCAAGGCGTCCGGATCGAATTTCTCGGCCGTCCACCGCGGGTACATCTCCATGAACCCGACATCGGCCGGATGACCGTAATATTCGAGGTGATGGTTATAGTCGGCGTCGCCCTGCAGATACATTTTGCGGGCATACCAATCGCCCTGCTCCGGTACGCATTGCGCACTCCAATGCGCCCAAATACCGAATTTGGCGTCGCGGAACCACGCCGGTGCATTGTAGCCCGCGATCAGGGAGTCCCAGTTCGGTTTGAAGCTGCCAGTAGCGACGGCGCTCAAACGCCGCGCCTGCGCCATCACCGGTAAGCCGGCCGTAAGCCCCAACGCCGCGGCCTTGATCAACGTCCTTCTGGCTATTCCGTCCCGCCCCATTGCAGTCTCCCGTTATGTTCCGTCGTTTTGGCGTGGCCCGCCCCGGTCGTCGAGCCTTAACGTGCGTCCCTCTCCAGCTTAACCAGAACCACGTCGTTCGTCCTCAGCGAAATGGAACGGCGGAACACCCGGTCCTTACCGACGTTTACCTTGATAATCGTTTCCGGTGCGTCGGCGGAAAGCTTCTGCAGCGCGGCGATTTGCGCGGCTGTGAGGTCCGTCGGCATGCCCCATTCGATATATTGCGAATAGGCATCATTAGCCTTGAAGCCGGTGCGGAAGATCGTCAGGCGGTAGCTGCCCGGCTTGAGCTTCGTCACCTTCAACTCGACCGGCGCGACCGGCGTGGCCGGACGCAGTTTGCGATAGAACGGACGATTGCTTTCCGGCTGATCCGGGGTCGTGTAATCCCAGAACAGGCCGGTGAAATTACCGCCCTTCTGCGACAGGATCGACCGCGCGTCGCTGCCGCCGAGCGCCTGAGGTCCCAATTCGTTGAGGTACTTATACGCGAAATAGGCCGCTTTGCGGATGCCCTCGCGATTGAGAAGGCCGAAACCGCCATGGAACGAGGACGGCGGCGGGCCGGCTTCCTCGAACAAATCCGTATAGACCCAATAGCTCATCGACTGGGCCCCACCTTCGGTCTGCTTCACCTTGTCGAGAATGAAGGCCGCGCTCAGATAGTCGTCATGGATGGGATCGCGCGGATTATAGCTGGTGCTCCATTCGGTGAAATAGAGCGGCAGGCCGGGCCAATCGGCCTGGATCTCCTTGCGGACCTTCCAAACGTCGTTGCTGATCGATCCCGGCTGGGGCGCGAGCTTGTTGTCGTTCTCGCCTTTTTCGTCGAGGAAGCCGCCGTCAATGCCGTAGGCATGGGTGGTGACGAAATCGACCGGCACGTCATTGGCCTTTGCGTGGGCGAGGAATTCCGGAACCCAGGCCGCGCCGGCCGTCGAGGGACCGCCGACCAACAAAGCGGAATCGACTCCCTTGATCGCCTTCACGGTCACATCGTAGAGCTTGAGATAGGTTTCCTGATTGCCGTCGGTCCAGAAACCGTCGAGATTGGGCTCGTTCCAAACCTCGAAGCGCCAACGCCGCACCTCAGCCGCGCCAAATCGGCTTTCAAGATGACGCGTAAAGGCGGTGATGAGATCGGACCATTTGTCCCAATCTTTCGGCGGCGAGCCGTTGCCCTTCCAATAGAAGATCGTCTTGGTGCCGCTGGCCAGATCGCGCGGCATGAAGCTGACTTCCACCAATGGCTTCATGCCGGCCTTGAGAATGACGTCATAGACGGCGTCAGTCTTCGAGAAGTCATAAACCGGTTTGCCGTCCACCTCGCGGTAAACATCGGTGTCGTCCGCGAAGATGCCATGGAAGCGGATGTATTTGAACCCGAGCTCCTTATGCACCAGGCGAAGCTGCGCTTGGTTTGATGCTCGCAGCAGGAGCCCGCCATGATCCGCTCCCACGCAATCCTGCCAAGCCATGTCGCGCGGACCGGCGACGGTCGCCATATCGGCAACGACGGCGCGCATCGGCTGCTGCGCCAAGGAAGGCGACATCGCGGCAGCCGCGGCCAGGCCCAAAATCGCGTATTTGAAAGAACGAAATGACATGAACGTCCTCCACTTCAGCAGGTGTGCTAATTCGTCATCGGGGCGTGGCACATTGCTATGATTTGTCGGTTATATCTGCAGCCTTAGTTGTCGTCCGAATATGTTTCGGAAAGGACTCCTGTTTTGCAGGGCGGACTCCGGATTGTACAAAACGGAGCCGTTAAACGACCGCCCTGCCCACCTCGCGCAGGTGCACAATGAAATCCTCAAAGAATCACGGAAATTCGGCGCCCTGCCGAAGTATTTACAGAGATTGACCGAGGCGCTTTTCGACCTCGGCGCGATAATTCCGGCTGAGGATCAATCGGGTTCCGTCGCGCAACAGCACCTCGAATTCGCCGTGCGAAATCGGTTCCAATTGTACGATCGCTTTGATGTTCACCACGCTGGACCGGTGAATGCGTACAAAGCGGAGTGGATCCAGCCGCTTGGTGACCGCCGCCAGGGACGAACGATAGATGCATTCCCTGCCCTGAAAATGCAGATTCACATACACGCCCGCCGCTTCTATCCAATTGATTTCGGAAGCCATCTCCAGCTTCGTAACGCCGACGCCTTTGACGACCAGCCAATCCCAGAGTTCGCCGGGGGCATCCCGTTGGGATACGAGCCTGAGGACATTCGGTCCCAGGAGCTTAAAATCAGCACTGCGCAGGCGCGCCTTGGCGCGGGCCACCGCTTGCTGGAATCGCTTGTTGCCGAACGGCTTCAACAAATAATCCACCGCATCCGTATCAAAGGCCTGAAGGGCGTAGCGATCATACGCCGTAACAAAAATCGTCAACGGCATGCGGTCGGCGCCGACTGCGCCGATGACGCCGAAGCCGTCCAATTCCGGCATCTGTACGTCAAGAAAGACGATATCCGGACGCTCGTTCTCGATTGCGGCAATGGCATCGATGCCGTTTTCCGCTTCGACGATGGTTCCGATCTCGACATCTTCGGAAAGCAGGTCCCTCAGCCGCTTGCGGGCGGGCGCCTCGTCGTCGACGACAAGCGTGCGCAGCGCTCTAGGCGGTTGCTGTTCCATGATCTTCTGCTCCGGCAAGTCGCAGTGGAATACGCATGATCACCTCCACCCCGGCAACGGAGCGGCTCTTGATCTCGAAGGAACTGACGATTTCGGGATAGAGTCCCGTCAAACGTTCGCGGGTTGCCCGAACGCCAAGCCCCTCGGCATTCTCGATATCACAGAAGTGCGGCAAACCAACGCCATCGTCCGTAACACGAACTTCCAGGATGTTCCCGTTGCGGACGGCTGAAATCGCGACGTTGCCTCCCGACGCCCGTTTGCCGAGCCCGTGCCGGATGGCATTTTCCACAATGGGCTGCAATAGCATGCATGGCACCAACGCCTTCATCACCTCGGATTCGACAAGGAACTCGGTTCGAATTCGATCGCCGAAACGTACCCTTTGGATAGCCAGATAGTGCTCGAGAAGAACCATTTCCTGGGAAAACGGAATTTCCTGATTGTCCTTGTAATCCAGCGACAATCGCAACAACGCACCAAGGTCCTCGATCATATCGCGGGCCAGTTCGGGATTCGAGATGACCTCGGAGGAAATCGCGTTCAGCGCGTTGAACAGAAAATGCGGTTCGAGCTGCATTCGCAGTGTATTCAAATGAGACTCGAGCAATCGTCTTTCGGCGCGCTCCAGCGCCATCTGACCCGCCAGATAGCTGCGGTAATAGCGAAGGGCCTCCAACGTGCCGATAATCGCAAAGGACATCAGCCATCCGCCCAAGAAGTAATACGTAACGAACTCCGGGGTCCGTATCGGATTCCACCAGATATGTGTGTCCGGATAAAGGAGTATCGCCGTCAAGTAGACGTGAACGAGGCTGAATGGCGCGCTGAACAGCAGAAATATGCCCGTATGCAGCAAAGGCCGGCTGTCGAACCGCGACAAGCGGCGATCGACATACAAGATGGCGGGAGTAAGCAACGCCCAGGCCCAGTACTCGACGAGCTTGTTGATGACATTCGGCCAATCGAATCCCCCCAACACGTGGGGTACCGCCATGAGAAGGCCGAATACGGTCCAACCCAGAAGGATAAGAAGTCCCTTATAAACCTTCGAGGCGAACGTTTCGTCCGGCCCCGTCGGGGTCAAGGTCAATCGTTGCGAACCGCGTGTACCGGCAGTCGTAGTCATATTATGCCAATCGCATTCGACAGCGTGGGTTGCGAAAGCCCTTCGGGAAACCCTACCGCAGCACGATACCGGATTAAACTCCGTTTCGCCGCAGGTTAAGCACACAATGGCGGTGGCGCCCAAATAGGTGAAGCAGGCCGCCGTTAGAGAGAACCGGAGAGAAACGGGGTCAGAGTCGATTTAATTGACGAACCACGCTATCTTATGATCGCGGCCTTGCGAAGGAAAGATAGATGGCCCGGCTTGGACGTTACTTTGTTGCCGATCAGCCGCTGCATGTGATTCAGCGCGGCAACAACCGGCAGCCCATCTTCTTTGAGGATGAGAATTACATCCGCTATCGCGGATGGCTCGCCGAAGCGGCGGCGGATTATGGCTGCGCCGTTCATGCCTATGTACTGATGACCAACCATGTTCACCTGCTGGTGACGCCGCAAAAGAAGAACAGCCTGCCCCGCCTGATGCAGTCGCTGGGCAGGCGTTACGTGCGCTCCATCAACGCAGAATACGGGTGGACGGGGACGCTGTGGGAGGGGCGTTACCGTGCAGCTCCGATCGACAGCGGCGAATATTTCCTCGCCTGCTGCCGATATATCGAACTCAATCCCGTCCGCGCCCGCCTGGCGGCACATCCGCGCGACTATCCCTGGTCGAGCTACCCCGCCCACGCGCTCGGCAAACCCGATGCGCTGGTCGCGGATCATCCGCTCTTCCGGCGCCTGGGCCGCAGCATCGCCGAACGGCAGAAGGGATATCGGGCGCTGTTCCGCAGCAAGCTCGACGAGGATTTCATCGAGGAATTGCGCGCGGCCACGAATGGCGGCTGGGCCCTCGGCGACCGTCGCTTCCAGCGCGAGATCGCCAAAGCCGCCAAGCGCCGCGTGGCGCCGCTGCCCAAAGGCCGGCCACCCAAGCGCGACAAGCGCTAGAACGGAATGCGCTCAGATGGAACCGTTTGTCATTCCCGGCTGAGCGATGCGTTAGCATCGCGAAGGGAAGGGAATCCGTGGATTGCGCAGGTTTCTGGATGCCCTTCCCTCGCGGTTCGCGCTCGCCGGGCATGACAATATTGATCCTATGTGATCACAACTTGTTCTCGTTAAAGCTACTTTGATCCCAATTCCTGCAATTCTCGTCAGCCGAATTCCTGGGCAATTGCCCCTCCCTCAAGGGAAGGGTCAAGAAAATCAGCGGCGCACGAAATCGATGATCGCGCGGGCGGCGCGCAGCGAGGGTTGTTCGGCGCCCTGCCCCAAGCGGTGCATCGCTTCGTCGAGATCCGCGACCTGGCGCGCGGCGGCATCCTTGTCCGTCAGCAATGCCGCGAGGGCATCGGCGATGGGCTGCGGCTTGCAGCGCTCCTGAAGAAACTCCGGCACCGCCTCGCGATCCAGAAGAAGATTGGCGATCGTGGCGAACTTCACGTGGATCAACGGCTTCATCAGCCGATAGGTCAGCCAGCCGACCTTGTAGGCCACAACCATCGGCGTGCGGGAGAGCGCGAGTTCCGTGGTCACCGTGCCGGACGCCGCCAGCGCCGCGTCGGCGGCGTCGAAGGCCGCGAATTTTTCGTCTTCGCCCTCGACGATATGCAGCGGCACAGGCCAATTCGCGGCCCCTTCCCGCACCCGCGCTGCGACATGCGGCACGGTCGGCAAAACCGTCACCAAGCCCGGCACCCGCCCGGCAAGCAAGCGGATCGCATCGCGGAACGCCGGGAGAATAAAGCGGACTTCATTCGTCCGGCTGCCCGGCAGCACGGCCAGGAGCGGCGCCTGCGAAGAGATGCCGTGGCGAGCGCGGAAGGCATCGCCGCCCGTCATACGCTTGGCACGCTCGATCGCCGGATGTCCGACGAACACGGTGCGCACTCCATAGCTCTCGAAAAAC
>Ga0265325_10002040_pt1 | contig 13876 bp, 16 predicted proteins | sample 41420metaG_FD_202090 | JGI IMG/M metagenome (GOLD analysis project Ga0265325, IMG submission 202090) | Rhizosphere microbial communities from Carex aquatilis grown in University of Washington, Seatle, WA, United States - 4-14-20 metaG | ecosystem: Host-associated > Plants > Roots > Rhizosphere...
GTTCATCACCAGGGATGACATGATCTATGTCGCCGATTCCCTATCCAGCGAACAGAACAATCCCGGCTTCCACAACGGCATCCGCTGGGGCCATATCGCGGACGGCAAGGTGCTGGGCTTCATCCCCTGGGGCGAATACAACGCCATCGAGGCGGTGGCGGTGGACGATGCGGGGAATATCTATGCGGGGTTCACCAACACGATGAATTTCAGAAGGTTCGTGAAGAATTGAAGCTTCTTGTCATGCCCGCGAAAGCGGGCATCCAACTATACTCCTGAATAGAAGTTGGATTCCCGCTTTCGCGGGAATGACAAAAAGAGTCTCAGTTGGCAAACCGGAAATGCATCACATCGCCATCGGCGACGACATAGTCCTTGCCTTCCAGCCGGAATTTCCCCGCCTCGCGCGCGCCCGCTTCACCCTTGCCGGCGACATAATCGTCATAGGCGATTGTCTCGGCGCGGATATAGCCCTGCTCGAAATCGGTATGGATGGCGCCCGCCGCCTGTGGCCCCTTGGAGCCTTTTGTCACCGTCCAGGCATGGGTTTCCTTCGGCCCCACGGTGAAAAACGTCAGCAGCCCCAGAAGATCGTATCCCGCGCGGATCAAGCGGTTCAGCCCCGGCTCCTTCAGCCCCACCGAATCCAGAAAATCGGCGCGATCCCCGCTGGGCATCTGCGCGATCTCTTCCTCGATCCTGGCGCTGATCACCACGCTGCGCGCGCCTTCCGCCTTTGCCATCGCTTCGACCCTGGCAGAGATCGCATTGCCGGTCGCCGCGCTGGCTTCCTCGACATTGCAGACATAAAGGACGGGTTTGGCGGTCATCAGCCCCAGTTGCGAGTAGGGCTTGCGTTCTTCCGGCGAAAGCTCGGCCAGCCGCGCCGGCTTGCCTTCGCGCAGCAGCACCACCGCCTTCATCATCAGCGCCAGCGCCTCCTTGGCTTCCTTCTCGCCGGAGTTGGCCTTCTTCTCCAGCGGCTTGATGCGTTTTTCCAGGCTTTCCAGATCGGCCAGCATCAGTTCGGTCTCCACCGTCTCGGCGTCGGAGATGGGATCGATGCGGCCCTCGACATGGGTGATGTCGTCATCCTCGAAACAGCGCAGCACATGCGCCACCGCATCTACTTCGCGGATGGTGGCGAGGAACTGGTTGCCCAGCCCTTCGCCCTTGCTGGCGCCGCGCACCAGCCCGGCAATGTCCACAAAGGTGATGCGGGTAGGAATAATCTCCGCCGAGCCGGCGATCTTCGCCAGCGTCTCAAGACGCGGGTCCGGCACCGCCACATCGCCGACATTGGGCTCGATGGTGCAGAAGGGATAGTTGGCCGCCTGCGCCGCCGCGGTCTGGGTCAGGGCGTTGAACAAGGTCGATTTGCCGACATTGGGCAGCCCGACGATCCCACATTTGAAACCCATTATTCGCCGTCTTTCTTTTTCGGTTTTTCTGGCTTCGGCGGGGCCAGCAACAGCGCCACCTTCGACATGAACCCTGCATCGTCGTCCGCCGCCAGCAGCGGCGCGGCCTCGACCATCGCCCCCACCAGCGGGCGCAGCCATGCGATATCCTCTTTCGAGAAATTCTGCAGCACATGACCGGTGACCTGGCTCTTCTCGCCGGGATGGCCGATGCCGATGCGCACCCGGCGGTAGTCCGGCCCCAGCGTGGCGGTGATGGAGCGCAGGCCGTTCTGCCCGGCATCGCCGCCGCCGGTTTTCACTTTCAGCTTGCCGGCGGCGAGATCGATTTCGTCATGCACCACCACCAACGCTGTCAGCGGCAATTTGAAGAACCGCACCGCCGCGCCCACGCTGACGCCGCTGTCGTTCATGTAGGTCTGGGGTTTGAGCAGCCAGGTCCTGCGCCTGCCCAGCGTGCCTTCCGACAGGAAGCCGTCGAACTTCGCCTTCCAGGGGCCGAAACGGTAATGGGCATGCAGCTCGTCGGCCAGGATGAAGCCGGCATTGTGGCGGTTGCGGGCATATTGCGCGCCGGGATTGCCCAGCCCCGCGATGAGCAAAGCTGTCTCGGACATGCGGCCTCCCGCGCGGGACGCCGCGCCTTACTTCTTGGCCGGCGCCGGGGCGGCCTTGGCGCCCGCGGCGGGAGCGGCGCCTGCAGCCGGGGCGGCGCCCGCGGCGGGGGCGGCACCCGGAGCGGCGGGGGCACCGTCGGCAGTCGCGGCGGCTTCCTCGACCGGGGCCGCGGCGGCGGCAGCCGCGGCGGCGGCAGCGGCGCGCTGCTCCTCGATCACGCTGGTCGGCGCCACGATGGAAGCGATGGTGAAATTGCGCTCCTGGATGGTGGGCTTCACGCCGGCCGGCAGGGTCAGGGCCGAGATATGGATGGATTCATTGATGTCCAGGCCCGACACATCGACCAGGATCTCGTTGGGGATGCTTTCGGCCGGGCACACCAGCTCGATCACATGGCGCACGATGTTGAGCACGCCGCCTTTCTTCAGGCCGGGGGATTCGCCCTGGCCCTTGAAGTGCACCGGGATTTCCAGCCGCAAGCTGGCGCCCTCGGCCAGGCGCATGAAATCGATATGCACGACGCGGTCGCTGACCGGGTCAAGCTGCACCTGGCGGGGGATGACGCGGGTCTTCTTGCCGGCAACATCCAGCAGGAACAGGGTGGTGAGGAAGTTGCCGCGCTCGACCTGGCGCTGCAGCAGGGTGCCATCGATGCTGACATTTTCAGGGTTGGCCTTGCCGCCATAGACGACGCCGGGGATGAGGCCCTGGCGGCGCGCCTGATAGGCCGGCCCCTTGCCGGTGCCGTTGCGCGTTTCCGCCTTAAGTTCTTGAAGTTGCGCCATTTTCTTGATCCTCAGCCCGGAAAATCCCCGTACGGGCCCGGAAAGGCGAGGCTTTTAGCGGATGGCGAAGGGCGGCGCAACCCGGCCCTAAAGTGGCCCAAGCCCTTCCGCCGCCAGTACCTTTTGCACCGCCGGGCGGGCCTGAACCCGGCTCCGATGCGCCACCAGGCGGGGAAACCGGGCGGAGCCGCCAGCGCCGTCCCGCTCCAGCCAGCGGGCGAACACATAGAGATAGGGATCGGCGACGGTGTATTGCCCGCCGATCACCCAGGTCCGGCCATCCGCCAGCCGGTCCTCGATCAGCTCGAGAACGGTAGCCAGCGACGACGGCACCTTGGCCTTCAGTTCCGCGATTGCCTCCGCACTGTCGGCCCAGCGCTCGGCGCGGAACAGATGGGCGAAGGTCACATGCACCGTGGTGGCGAGATAAAGGTTGAACTCCTGCATCTTGCTGAAAGCGAAGAAGTCGCCATCGGGCTTGAGATGCGCCGCCGGATAGGTCTGCGCCACCCAACCCAGGATCACCGCAACCTCGGTCAGCACGCCCGCGGGCGTTACCAGTGCCGGCACCCGGCCCTTGGGATTGATCGCGAGGTAGCGCTCGGAACGCTGCTCCCCGGTCTTGAGGTCCAGCCGAACCGCCTCATAGCCGGCGCCCGCTTCCTCCAGCGCGATATGGGCGGCCAGGGAACAGGCATTGGGGGAATAGTAAAGCTGGAGCACGGGCCGACCTCAATCGAACAGGCTGGAGACCGATTCCTCGTTGTTGATGCGCCGCATCGCCTCGCCGATCAGGGGGGCGATGGAGATGCTGCGGATATTGTGGCAGTTGCGCATTTCCTCGGTGGGAGCGATGGAATCGGTCACCACCAGCGACTTGATCTTGGAATTCTTGATGCGCTGCACCGCCCCGCCCGACAGCACGCCATGCACCGCATAGGCATAGACTTCGGTGGCGCCGTTCTTCAGCAGCGCGTCGGCGGCGTTGCACATGGTACCGCCGGAATCGATGATGTCGTCGATCAGCACGCAGGCCTGGCCCTCGACATCGCCGATGATGTTCATCACTTCGGAATCGCCGGCCCGCTCGCGGCGCTTGTCGACGATGGCAAGGTCGGTGCCCAGCCGCTTGGCGAGCGAGCGGGCGCGCAGCACGCCGCCGACATCGGGCGACACCACCATCGGCGGATTGGCGCCGATATAATCCTGGATGTCGCGATGGATCACCGGCAGGGCGAACAGATTGTCGGTGGGGATGTCGAAGAAGCCCTGGATCTGGCCGGCATGCAGATCGACGGTCAGCACCCGGTTGGCACCCGCCTCGGTGATCAGATTGGCCACCAGCTTGGCCGAAATCGGCGTGCGCGAGCCCATCTTGCGGTCCTGGCGGGCATAGCCGAAATAGGGGATCACCGCCGTGATGCGCCGCGCCGAGGCGCGCCGCAGCGCATCGATCATGATGAGCAGTTCCATCAGATTGTCGTTGGCGGGAAAGCTGGTGGACTGGATGACGAACATGTCCTCGCCGCGGACATTTTCCTGCACCTCGACGAAAATCTCCATGTCGGAAAAGCGCCGCACCACCGCTTTGACATAAGGCAGCTTGAGATGGGCGCCGATCGCCTCGGCCAAAGGGCGGTTGGAGTTGCCGGTGATGAGGCGCATGCCCCTTGACCCGTGCAGATCGGTCATCGCGCCCATCCTATGAAACTTTGATGACGGGCTTTTAGCGGCTGGACCTGCCGATCGCAACGCGGCAAAAAGGTTATTCTGTGAGAAGAATCGCCGAGATTTCGCGGCCATAGTCCGGCTCGCCGCGATGGGTGGTGCGGCGGAAGCTGAAATAGCCGTTTTCCACAGGATAGGTGCAGGTGGCGAGCGGTTCGACCGCGGCGATGCCCCAATCCGTCAGCCGGGTGGCGATATAACCCTCCAGCGCGAAGCGGTAATGGCCGGGCCGGTCGGCGGCGGTAAAAAACTGCCGGCTGGCGGGTTCGGCCGCCAGGAAGCGGTCGCGGAACTCGGCGCCGACTTCGTAATTGGTCTGGCTTATGCAAGGCCCGATGGCGGCGGCGATATCGCCGCGCCTGGCGCCCAGTTGCTCCATGGCGGCCAGGGTCGCTTCCAACACGCCACCCAGCGCGCCTTTCCAGCCGGCATGGGCGGCGCCGATCACCCGCGCCCCGGCATCGGCGAACAGCACCGGCGCGCAATCGGCGGTGAGGATGCCCAGCGCGACACCGGGCGTGGCGGTGACAAGCCCATCGCCTTCGGGCCGCTGAGTCGCGTCCCAATCCTCACCGACTTTGTAAACCACGGGACTGTGAACCTGGGACAGCGAGACCAGCTTGGAAGCGCCCAGCGCGCCCGCCACGCGATAGCGGTTCTCCATCACGGCGGCGGGATCGTCTTTTGAACCGGGGCCACAGTTGAGCGAGGCATATATCCCCTCCGACACCCCGCCCTCGCGGCCGAAAAAGCCGTGAGCGATACCAGGCAGCTCAAATACGCGGGCGCGCATGATCTTCATGGCTCGAATCCGGGCGGCGCCGCGGCGGAGGCCGGAACGAAAGCCAGCGCCTTGAACAAAGTGCCCATCGTGTCCGGGCCGATCAGCCGCCCGGCGGCAAGCAGCAGATCGCGCGCCTTGGCCGGATTGGCTTTCATTAGTTGCTCGGCGCGCTCCGCCAGGCCCAGCCGGGCCAGGAATTTACCCTGGGTTACCGGCCCGAACACCGCCGCACCGCCGCGCCTGCCCGCCGCTGCGAGGGCGGCGAAATCGACATGCGCCGACAGATCATCCTCGCCGGGCTCGGCCAGGATGTCGGCGAAGCTGTTGCCACCCACCGCCTGCAGGGTCTCGCCAAAACCAGCCGGTGCACCATAGCCATAATCGACGATCAGGGCGCCGCCGCCCTGCTCCGCGACAATGCGGGCGATATCCTCGGCCAGGGCGGCGGCGGCCGGGGCGGTTTCGTAGACCCCGCCTTCGGGCGCGGCTTCGTAGCTGGCAGGGATGGTGGCCGGCGGCACCGGCGTCGGCGCCAGGGCAAACGAGAATTCCCCCTCCGATGCCGTCACCAGGCGTTCGCACCAGCCGCGCGATGTCTTCACATATTGGCGCAGCGGCAAGGCGTCGAAAAATTCATTGGCAACCAGCAGCAATGGCCGGTCGGCAAGAGTATCGTCGAATTGCGGCTGCCAGCGGAGCGTGACGCCGCAGTCGCCCAGCTTGGCGCATTGCAATCCGGCCAGAACCGGACTTGCCTCGATCAGCACCACCTCAAGCTCGGAAAGCAGGTCCGGCGCCACCGCCATTGCCCGCAGCATGTCGGCCATCATGGTGCCCCGGCCGGGGCCCAGCTCCACCAGCCGCGGCCGTTTCAGGCCCTGGTCATGCCAAAGCTGCACACACCACAGGCCCAGCATCTCGCCGAACATCTGGCTGATCTCCGGCGCGGTGGTGAAATCGGCGCCCAGCGGGTCGCGGGTCGCGTAATAGCCGCCCTTGGGATCGTGCAGCGCCGCGGTCATGAACTGGGCCACCGACATGGGTCCCTGCGCCTCGATCAGGGCGGCAATGCGGGCCTTCAGGCTCATGCGGCGCGCGGTTTTCTCAGCGCCAGCCAGAACAAAATCCCCGCCGCCAGCCAGACCGGGATCGACAGCGCCATGCCCATGCTGATTGGGCCCACGAACTGGGTGTCGGGCTCGCGGAAGAACTCGCAAACGAACCGGAAAGTGCCATAGCCAAGGAAGAAGATGGCGGACAGCAAACCGGGTTTTTCATTCAGGCGGAATACCCTGAGGCAGACCTGAAGGATGATGAACAGCACCAGCCCCTCCAGCCCCGCTTCGTATAACTGGCTGGGATGGCGCGGCACCGGCCCGCCACGGGGAAAGATCATCGCCCAGGGCACGTCGGTGATCCGGCCCCACAATTCGCCGTTCACGAAATTGGCCAGCCGGCCGAAGAACAGGCCGATCGGGGCGAAGGCGCAGGCCAGGTCGGCGATCGGCAGCATCGCCAGCTTGCGGCGGCGGCAGAACAGCCAGACCGCCACCACGACCCCCAGCAGCCCGCCATGGAACGACATGCCGCCTTCCCAGGCGGCGACGATGCGCAAGGGATGGCGGAGGAAATCCATCGGCAGCCCGGTGCAGAAATCGGCATATTGCGGGGTCACGCTGCACAGCAGGGTGCCGTAGATCAGCACCCAGCCCAGCCGGCCGCCGACAATCACCCCGAAGGTGGCCCAGACCATCAGGTCGCCGATATCGTCCTCGGTGGCGGGCGGCTTGCCGTTGAACGGGGGATGCGCCCACAGGCTCTGGCGTCGCAAGACCTGCACCACGCCCAGCCAGCCCAGCACGATGCCGGCGATATAGGCCAGCGCGTACCAGCGGATCGCCAGCGGCCCCAGATGCAGCAGCACCGGGTCGAAATGGGGAAAGGGCAGCAGGGCCTTAACCATCGGGCGCAACTCGCAATGGTTCGGTCAGGCTGTCAAGTGACGGCTTGCGGCGACGCGGCTGCAACATGGTATAGTTCGCGAAACCGGAGATTTTCATGGCGCAGACCGACAACCCCTTCCTGGACGGCGTGGCCAAGGCCTTCACTGACGCCGCCGGCATGGCCCAGAGCGTCCGGTCCGAAATCGATACTTTCGTGCGCCAGCGGCTGGAACGGCTGGTCGCCGACATGGACTTCGTGCCACGCGAGGAGTTCGAAGCCGTGAAAGCGATGGCAGCCAGGGCGCGCGCCGAAAACGAGGCGCTGGCGGCGCGGCTGGCGAACCTCGAAGCCAGGCAGGAAGCAAAGACCGCTGCGATGGCGATGGCGCCCAAGGCAGCGCCGCGCAAGACCAAGGCCTGACTCGTTCCAGGCGCAAGTCCCAATCCACAGGTGAATCAATCGGTCGCAGGCACGCTCCCCAAAGCTGTGGAATCTTTCCATCGCCGGGGGATGAGGGTTCGGCGACTCTTGTGCCGATTCAAAATCTTGTGCCAGTTTGGTCGGCAACTGCTTCGTTTTGTGGCTGCCCCCATTTCCGGCGGCTTTCGTCTGGAGTTCCGCGATGACCGTCATGCATCTCGACGACGAGCCGATCGGTACCCTGCATCCCATAGACCTCCTCGAACAGGCCGTCGAAGCCAATGGCTGGGCGTTCGAACGGGCGGGGCGGGATGAATTGAACCTGTCGGTGGCGGGGCGCTGGAGCGATCACCATTTCAGCTTCTCCTGGCGGGAGGATTTGAAGTCGCTGCACCTGTCCAGCGCCTTCGACATGCGCATCAGCGAAGGGGTGCGGCGCCAGCACGTCGCCGACCTTTTGATGTATGTGAATGCGCGGCTGTGGATCGGCCATTTCGATCTGTGGCCGCAGGACGGCACCATCATCTTCCGCCATGCGATGATCTTCCCGGATGCCGAGGCCAGTGCGGCGCAGTGCGAGGCGCTGCTCAATCTCGCCCTGGAAGCCTGCGAGCATTATTATCCCGCCTTCCAGTTCGTGCTGTGGGGTGGCAAGAGCGCCGAGGACGCGGTCACCGCCGCGATTCTGGAGTGCGCGGGGCAAGCCTGAAAAAGCGCAAAGGCTCAGCAATCCTGCTCATTGGCGCGGGCCGGATGGGGCTGGCGCTGCTGAAAGGCTGGCTGGCGCAGGGCATCGGGCCCGTCACCGTGGTCGAGCCCAAGCCATCGCCTGAAATCAAAAAGCTGGCGCGGAAGAAAGCGATCACCCTGGTCGCCACGCCGTCAGTGGTCAGCGCAAAAAAGATTGCCGCCTGTGTTGTCGCGATCAAGCCACAAGTATTGAAGGGCGAGGCACCGGCGCTGGCAAACTTCGCTGCAAGCGGCGGCCTGATGATCTCCATCGCCGCCGGCACTTCCATTGCCGCGCTGTCCAAAGCCTGGGGGCCGAAGGCGCGCATCGTCCGCGCCATGCCCAACATTCCGGGCGCCATCGGGGCCGGTATCAGTGGACTTTACGCGGCAAAAGGCACGACGGCGGCGGATCGCAAGCTGGCGGTCAAGCTGCTGTCCGCGCTGGGCGCGGTGGTGTGGGTCGATAAGGAAACTCTCATCGATTCGGTGACGGCCGTGTCAGGCTCCGGCCCGGCCTATCTGTTCCTGATGGCGGAGGCGCTCGCCGCGGCAGGGATTTCGGAAGGCCTGCCGCCCGCCATCGCCGAGAAACTCGCCCGCGCCACCGTGTCCGGCGCCGGGGCGCTGCTGGCGGCGGATAAATCCTCTGCCGTCGCCTTGCGCGAGGCCGTCACCAGCCCCGGCGGCACCACCGCCGCGGCGCTGGCAGTGCTGCTGCCGGAATTGCCGCCGTTGATGAGGCGCGCGGTTGCCGCGGCGCGCAAACGCGCAGAAGAACTTCGCTAAACCGGAATCCGCACCGTCGCCTTGAGGCCGCCCAGCGCGCTGTCGTCCAGCACCACATCGCCGCCATGCGCCCGGGCGATGTCGCGGGCGATGGCCAGGCCCAAGCCCGAACCGCCACTCTGCAGGTTGCGCCCTTCGTCGAGGCGATGGAACGGCCGGAACGCTTCTTCGCGCCGCTCCTCCGGGATGCCGGGGCCGTTGTCTTCCACCACGATCTCCGCCCAGCGTTCGTCGCGGCGCAAGGTCACCGCCACCTTGCGGCCATGCTTGATGGCGTTGTCGAGCAGATTGGCGAGGCAACGCCGCAACGCCGCGCGCTTGACGCTGACCGGCAGCACCGCCGGGGCAGTGATTTGCACATCCGGAGCCTGGCGCGCCCGTGCCGCCGCCGCCGCGGTGTCGTGCACCAGTTCCACCAGATCGGCCAGCCCCGCTTCCTCGCCACCTTCGCCGCGCGCGAAAGCGAGGTAGTCGTCCAGCATGTGCTCCATTTCGACGACATCGGCGCCCAGCTGGTCGATGTCCCGGCTGGCCGGCATCATCGCAAGGGCCAGCTTCATGCGGGTGAGGGGGGTCTTGAGGTCGTGGCTGACACCCGCCAGCATCTCGGTGCGCTGACTGACATGGCGCTCGATGCGCTCGCGCATGGTGATGAAGGCCTGGGCGGCGCGGCGCACTTCGGCGGCGCCATAGGGCTTGAAATCCGGCACGGTACGGCCCTTGCCGAAGGCGTCGGCGGCGCGGGCCAGGCGCTCGATCGGCCGCACCTGGTTGCGCAGGAAAATGACCGCGATGCCCAGCAGCAGCAGCGACGAGCCCAGCATCCAGGCAATGAAGATGTCGGGTTGGGAGACGGTGACCCGGTCGCGCGGCACCACGATCTCCAGCACGCCGTCCTTCACATCGACCTTGATGTCGAAATCGCTGCCCAGCCTGCCGGTGACGAAATGGCGGCCCGGGCCGATCTGCTGGGCGATGGTTTCGTCCAGCGCGACATCGATGGTGGTGCCGAGCGGGCCCGCCGGCGGCGACACTTTCGCGCCGTCATGGAAGCTGAGGCGGTAGCGCAACTGCCTTGCCGACAGGGCGCGCAACCCGTCGCGCTCCAGGGTCGGGGTCGAATCCTCCAGCGCCACCAGCAGCGCGACATCGGTGGCGACATCGCGCGCCAGCGCTCTGGTGGTGGTGTCGACATTGATCTCGAAAAACACATAGCTGAGGATGCCCAGCAGCAGCACGATCGGCGCGACGTTGATGATCAGCGAGCGGCCGAACAGGCCTCGCGGCAGGAAGCGCTTAATGAAACGCGACGGCGAGGGAAAATTATCCATTGCGGTCGGGAACCAGCACATAACCGATGCCGCGCACCGTCTGCAGATAAAGCGGCAGCTTGGGGTCTTCCTCGATCTTGCGGCGCAGCCGCGTCACCTGCACATCGATGGAACGCTCCAGGCTGACGCCCAGCTTCTTGCACAAATCGGTGCGGGAAAAGGCCCGCCCGGCATGAGCGGCGAACAGGGCCAGCAGCGCGGCCTCCGCCCCGGTCAGCTTGACCGGCTTGCCGCCGCGGGTCAGCCGCGCGCCTTCCGGATCGAACACCGCATCGCCCATCCTCACCGGACCGCTGGGCGCCCGTTCCGGCGGCGCGACGCGGCGCAGCAGCGAGCCCACCCGCAGCAGCAATTCGCGCGGCTCGAACGGCTTGGGCAGGTAATCGTCGGCGCCCAATTCTAAACCGGCAATGCGGTCGGAGGGATCGCCCCGCGCCGTCAGCATCAGGATGGGAACCTGGGAGCCGGCGCGAACATGGCGGGTGAGGTCGAGGCCGGATTCGCCGGGCATCATCACGTCCAGGATCAGCAGGTCGAACGCCATGCTCTTCATCAGGTGGCGTGCGTCCCCGGCCCCCGCCGCCGCCGTCACCCGGTAACCATTGGCGCCGAGATAGCGCTGCAGCAGGGCGCGCAGCCGCTCATCATCATCCACCACCAAAAGGTGCGGATCATCGGCCCTGACCGTCATGGCTGCCATGTCCGGGGCGGGGCCGGAAATGGCCTTATTGCCCTTGCGGGTTTCACATCGGCCATGCTGCAATACATGCCAGAAAACTAGGCCCGGGGCATCCGGGCGGCAAGACCCGGGACGAATACGATGGCAGACGTGATCCCCTTCGATCAGCGCGACGGCTCCCTCTGGTATGATGGCGCGCTGGTGCCCTGGCAGAGCGCCAAGACCCATGTCCTGACCCACGGCCTGCACTATGCCTCCTGCGTGTTCGAAGGCGAGCGCATCTATGGCGGCACGATCTACAAGCTGAAGGAGCACACCGCCCGGCTGTTCAAGTCGGCGGAAATCCTCGGCATGAAAATTCCGTACACGGAAGAACAAATCAACCAGGCCTGCATCGATGCCGCCGCCGCCCAGGACATCAAGGACGGCTATATCCGCCCCGTCGCATTCCGCGGCAGCGAGATGATGGCGGTATCGGCCCAGAACACCAAGATCCATGTCGCAGTAGCCTGCTGGCCCTGGCCGTCCTATTTCAGTCCGGCGGAGAAGCTGAAAGGCATCCGGCTGGATATCTCGCGCTGGAAGCGCCCGGCACCGGACACCGAGCCGGTGCACGCCAAGGCGGCGGGCCTCTACATGATCTGCACCATCTCCAAGCATGAAGCGGAAGCCAAGGGCTATGCCGATGCCCTGATGTTCGACTATCGCGGCCTGGTGGCGGAAGCGACCGGCGCCAATGTGTTCTTCGTTCAGGATGGGGTACTGCACACCCCGATCCCGGACTGTTTCCTCAACGGCATCACCCGCCAGTCGGTGATCGCCATCGCCAAGGCGCGGCAGATCAAGGTGGTCGAGCGTCATATCGAGCCGGCGGAAATGAGCGGCTTTTCGGAATGTTTCCTCACCGGCTCGGCGGCGGAAGTGACCCCGGTGTCGGAGATCGGGTCGTATCGCTTCAAGCCGGGGGCGTTGTCGGAGACATTGATGCACGCCTATGCCGACGAAGTGCGCGGCAAGGCCACGGTGACCGCATAAGCCCGGTTCTCCCAACCCGTTCCCGGCCTCGTTTCGGCGCTTCGCGCCTCGCTGCGGCGTTCGCCGCTTTCGCAGGTCCACTGGACCTGCTCACCCGCTGCGCGGGCTGCGGCTCACCCACACGATCAAGCCCGCACCTGCCAGCAGCAGGGCGATGCCGATTGCCTCGCGCGCCGTGGTTTTCTGCCGGAAGACGAATTTGCTGACGCCTTGCGCGAACAGCACTTCCACCAGCGCCAGGGTGCGCACGCTGGCGGCGGTGGCGAGGGCGAAGGCGAGGAACCAGAATTGCGACGCCGCCGCGCCGGTGAAGCCCGCGGCCAGGCTTGGCCGCCAGAGGCGGAGAAGCGCCGCCAGAATGTCCCGTCGAACCATCAGCAGCCAGGCAAGCAGCAGCAGGGTCTGCAATGTCAGACCCGCCGCCAGGCTGAAGGCCGCCGGCAGAAGATAGCCGGGCGCATGCAACGCCAGGATGGCCCCGCGATAGCCGATGGCGGAGGCAGCGAACAACCCGGCTGAGGAAATGCCAAGCAGCGCGGGCGTCAGGCCGCCGGTCAAAGCATCCGGTTTCACCGAAATGAGCGCCACGCCCGCCACTGCGATGACGATCGCCGCCGCCATCGCCGGCGTCAACGGATCGTGCAGCAGCAGCAAACCCATGGCCGCCACCAGCAGCGGCTCGGTCTTCAGATAGGCGATGGTGACGACGAAGCTGCGGCGCTCCATGGTCAGCAGCATCAGGGCGGTGGCCGCGATCTGGGTCAGCGCCCCCAGCACCGTCCAGGCCACGAAGGACCCGTTGATCGAAGGCAGCCCGGCCCCCGTCCAGGCCAGCAGTATCAGTAGAAAGGCCAGCGCGAAGGGAAAGCCGAACAGGAAGCGCACCAGCGTGGCACCCGGCGCCCCAAGCGCCGGCGTCAGTTCGCGCTGCATCGCATTGCGGGCGGTCTGCCCCGCCGCGCCGGCCAGGGTGAAGATGACCCACAGATACGGGGCTATTTGCGCCACCGTTCCGTGGCCTCGTCGTCGCTGGCGCGCGCCCCCACCCAATGGCGTTCGCTACCCCGCGCTTCCTCTTTCCAGAACGGCGCATGGGTCTTGAGGAAATCCATCAGGAATTCGCAGGCCTGGAACGCGGCCTGGCGGTGCAGTGACGCGGCCGCGACCAGCACGATGCGCTCCCCCGGCGCCAGGCGCCCGATGCGGTGGATGACGGTGACGCCGGTCAGCGGCCAGCGCGACGCGGCATCGTCCACGATACGTGCGATCTCGCTTTCGGTCATGTGGGGATAATGTTCCAGGGTCAGCGCCGAAAGGTCGCCCTCCTTGCGCACATGCCCGGTGAAGCTCGCCACCGCGCCGGGATCGCCGGTCGCGGTCAGCGCCGCGATCTCGGCATCGAGGCTGAAATCCTCCGTCTGGATAACGATCCGGGTTTTCATCCGCCAGTCACCGGCGGAAAGAAGGCGACCTCGTCATTCGCCGCCACGGCCGTGTCGCTCCGGCTGTGCTTCTGGTTGATCGCGATCCGGATGCGGCTTTCATCGGCAAAGGCGTCGACATAGCCGGGGCCCAGGCGCCTCAGATGGGCGATGAGATCGGCGGCGGTGGCG
>Ga0265325_10002043_pt1 | contig 13861 bp, 11 predicted proteins | sample 41420metaG_FD_202090 | JGI IMG/M metagenome (GOLD analysis project Ga0265325, IMG submission 202090) | Rhizosphere microbial communities from Carex aquatilis grown in University of Washington, Seatle, WA, United States - 4-14-20 metaG | ecosystem: Host-associated > Plants > Roots > Rhizosphere...
GCGCACGTCGACAGAGATTTCATTTTGTCCTCCCAATCGCCGCACTTTGGAATCCTCAAGCACGCGGAGTAGTTTTGCCTGCATGGGCAAAGGCATTTCCGCGATCTCATCCAGGAAAAGAGTGCCGCGATCGGCCAACTCAAAGCATCCCGCTTGTCGTCCCTCGGCGCCTGTGAAAGCGCCCCGTTCGTGCCCGAAGAGTTCGCTTTCGATCAGGCTTTCGGGAAAGGCCGCGCAATTAATGGCGACAAAGGGTCTGGCCGCTCGAGGACTCAGTTTATGAATCGCCGCGGCAACGCGCTCTTTACCCGTGCCGCTCTCTCCGGTGATGAGGACGGAAGCAGAGGTACCCGCCACCTGACGAATCGTGGAAAATACGCGCCGCATGGGTTCGCAGGATCCGATCATGTCCTCGAACAGCCCCTGACGATTGAGTTGACGCCCCAGGGTTTCTGCTTCGGCCAGTAGCCGGCGATGTTGAATGGCGCGCTCCAGCAAGGGGCCCAGCACGAGCTGCTGCGCGGGTTTCTCCAGGAACCAAAAAGCGCGAAGATCGCGAACAATGGCGATGGCCTCGCGGATACTCCCGAAGCCGGTAAGAACAACCGCCGGCGTGGGGTCGCCCCGTTCCAGCAGCGTACGGAGGAGGGTAAAACCATCCATCCGCGGCATCATCAGATCGGTAACAATCGCGTCGATTTGCGAAGTGCCCAGTTTCTCAAGCGCTTCTTCGCCATTTTCCGAAGTCACGGCCACATAGCCGGAAGCCTCCACCATTCGCGTGACGTCGAGTCTCTCTTCCGGATCGTCATCAACGACAAGTACTCTGGCGGGCGCGCTTTTCGACTGCATAGTGGCCCTTGTATTCTAGCTTACGTTCCGGGCAGGGTCAGCTTCTCCTTCGTGAAACTGTGACCGGGTTGCCGGGGCGTCGAGGCATCGTTCATACTCCTGGCATGACCCTCAAAGGCGCAGCCATGCTCGCTCTGATCGGAACGCTTCTCACGACCCTGTTACAGGCCATTCATCTGGTGCTGACCATAATGAATATTCTGCGTGGGCTCGTACCGGCGATGGCGATCGTTACATCGCTCCTCACGACGTTTGCGTCCCTGACTCTTGTGCTATTCTTCCTGACCTTTTATCGGTCGCAAACCTAGCGTACAGTTTCGTTAGAATGAGCCTGCAGATGTTCACGATGAAGAGCGCAGGTGCGATTGCAATTGCTGCGATAGCGACGGTATCGGCGTGGGGCGCGTCGTTTTATCCCATCAGGCTGGACGATCCGAAAGCGGTGTATGTCACACCGGACCGTTTTGCGGTGCGTGGCGACGGCGTGGCCGACGACACCGGTGCGATTCAACAAGCTATCGACAAGGTGCAGGAGACTACCCGCGAAGGCGTTGTTTTTCTTCCCGAAGGGCGCTACCGACTGAGCAAAACCATATATATCTGGCCAGGAATTCGCATCATTGGATATGGCGCGAGTCGGCCCGTGCTGGTGCTGGCTGCGAACACGCCTGGATACCAGGACCCCGCGAAAGAAAATCTGATGATCTTTTTCTCCGGCGGCCGGGGCGCGAACGGGGCGGCGCGCGATGCCACCCCCGGAACATTCTATTCCGCGCTCAGCAACATCGACATTGAGATCGCGGATGGAAACGAGGGTGCGGTGGCGATACGTGCCCACTATGCGCAACATTGTTTTCTCGCGCATATGGACTTCCACATCGGGTCCGGCCTCGCGGCGATTCATGAGGCCGGGAATGTCGCCGAAGACGTGCGCTTCTACGGTGGCCGTTACGCCATCTGGACGCGCACGCCGTCGCCGGGCTGGCAGTTTACCGTGGTCGATGGAACGTTTGAGGGCCAGAGAGGGGCGTCTATCTTTGAAGGCGGCGCCGGGCTGACGCTGATCCGGCCGCAGTTTCGGAACGTTCCGACGGCCATCGAGATGGAATCGGGTTTCCCGGATGAGTTATGGGTGAAGGACGCGCGCTTCGAGGAGCTTTCCGGCCCCGCTGTGATTATCAGCGAGGAGAAGAGCGCACGTACCGAGATCAATATGGAGAACGTAATTTGCCGGCAGGTGCCTACATTCGCGTTATTTCGTGAGAGCGGCCGCAAGGTGACAGGGCCGAGCGCGATGTATAGCGTGGGGGCATTTTCGCACGGGTTGAGCTTTCGCGATATCGGCTCGGTTCCAGAAATTGCGGACGTTTTCCAGACGACGGCGCTCGCAGCGATGCCGGTTCTCGCGAAATCCGATCTGCCCGATTTGCCGGCGCGCGATACGTGGGTGAACATTCGGTCTATCGGAGCGAAAGGCGATGGGGCCAGCGATGACACGGAGATTTTGCGGAAGGCAGTTGCCGAACATCGTACCATCTACTTCCCGATGGGCCGGTATGTCATCAGCGACACCATCGCGCTGAAGGCGGACACGGTATTGATTGGCCTGCAGCCGAGTGCCACGCAAATCGATCTACTCGATTCGACGCCGGCATTTCAGGGCGTCGGTGTTCCCAAGGCAATGATTGAGGCGCCTCGCGGTGGAACGAACATAGTGACCGGAATTGGGTTGTATACCAATGGCATCAATCCGCGCGCGGTAGCGGCAAAGTGGATGGCTGGCGCGAATTCCATGATGAACGACGTGCGTTTTCTGGGAGGGCACGGCACCAATAAAGCCGATGGCATCCGCGAGAATCCATACAACAACACGCACACGGCCGACCCGGACCTGAATCGGCGATGGGACTCACAGTATCCGAGTCTCTGGGTGACAGATGGAGGCGGCGGAACATTCTTCGATATCTGGACGCCCAGCACTTTCGCCCAGGCAGGCATGCTGGTGTCCAACACATCCACCGAAGGGCGCGTATATGAGATGTCTAGCGAGCATCACGTCCGCCATGAAGTGCAGCTTCACAATGTGTCGAACTGGCAGATATACGCCCTGCAAACTGAAGAGGAGCGCGGCGAGGGAGGGTTTGCCCTGCCACTGGAGATCGACGGCTCGAGCAATATCACGATTGCCAATTTTCACATTTATCGAGTCATCAGCAGCTTCCAACCATTTCCATGGGCGATCAAGGTTTCGCGGTCAAAGAACATTCGCTTTCGCAATATTCACTGCTACAGCAACAGCAAGGTGTCGTTCGACGATGCTGTGTTCGATCAAACGCACAACGTCGAGATTCGCCAGCACGAGTTCGCGTGGCTGAATCTTTCAGGGAACGCTTCGGCAATGCGGCCTGTCGGCCCACGAGTCGAAAAACTGGCCGGCGGGTTCTTCAATATCTCGGGCGGCGCTGCGGCGCCCAACGGGGACTTCTATTTTGTGGACGCGCATTGGCAAAGGATTTATCGTTGGTCGGTGGCCGATCGCCAGCTCTCCGTCGTGCGCGACAATCCACTCGAACCCGTGAATCTGGCGTTCGACAGGGCCGGCAATCTGATGGTGATCTCCTATGCGGGCAACGGCACCGTGTACGCATTCAAGCCTGGTTCGGGGGAAAGCGATACCACGTTTCTAATGCCACAGCCGGTTGCGCCCCGGCCTGGTCTGAACGCCGTGTTGCCTGCAGGAACCTGGCGCGTCAATCCGACTGCGCTTCAACCGGCGTGGCAGTACCTTTCACCAGACGGCACCACGTTCATACCGGCCGGTCAGGATTTCGTCAGCAGCGCGATGTCGTGGGGCATCAAGAGCAGCGCATTATTGCGAGGCTTCGGACTTGCGCCCGCCTTGCCGGGGAAACCGTTCTATGTGACCGACGAGGCAGAAGTGAAAACGTGGGTGGGGACTGTACAGCCTGATGGCGGCCTTGGGGACATGAAGCTTTTCGTCAACCGGGGCGGCGAGAGTGTCGCCACCGACGCACAGGGAAACGTCTACCTTGCGGCTGGCCAGATTTATGTTTACAGCCTTGGCGGAAAGCTTATCGATACGATTGAAGTTCCGGAGCGGCCGCTCCAGGTGGTGTTCGGAGGGAAAGACGGGCAGACACTCTTCGTACCCGCGCGCACTTCTCTATACGCTGTGCGGCGGGGACGGTAGGGGCGGAAAAACTTCCGCCCCGCCTGAAAACTCAACTACGCGGTTGCCGCGGCGGGTCCCACGTACTGATACTTGCCGAACCCCAACACCAAATAACCGATGGCGCTAAGCAGGAACAGCATAACCACTCCAAACACCGGGCTCTGGCCGAAAGACTTGGCGATATCGATGGCCAGCAGAAGCATGATCACGATATTGACGAACGGGATCAGCAGCAGCAGAGTCCACCAACCCGGCCTGCCCGCGATTTGCGTCAGGATGTAGTAGTTGTAAATCGGGACGATGGCCGCCCACCCCGGTTGTCCGGCCTTCACGAAAACCTTCCAGAAACCGGCGATGAACACGACGGCAACCACCATCATCACCAGAAAGAACCCTATGCCCAGTCCGGCCGCAGCCGCCGTTGGGATTGCGTTCGTCGCGTCATCCTGCAGCAAAAACGCTGGGATCGTTAACATCTGAGGAGCCTCCTTTTACGGTTGGAACAGCTTCCGAGTATACACGAGATCCTGTTCAACGCATCGTCAAATTTTTCGGGTCGAGCCAGGATAGACTGCAAAGCATGTCATCCTCACTTTGCGTTAACATCCTCCTCGCCTGCGCATTCTTGTGTAACTCGATAGCTTCCGGGCAAACCGTGAATAATGGCAAATCTCGACAGTGGTGGAACGAACGACCGGTTGGAAGGCCAGTCAATAATCCCAATGCTGGAAAGCTGCCGTTAATCTCGGTCCGAGGGAATAAGTTTGTTGACCCGTCCGGTACTTCCGTCCTATTCCGCGGCGTGTCGATTGCCGATCCTGACAAGATTTCCGGTCAGGGCCACTGGAACAAGGATCTATTCGTAAGAGTGAGCCAGATGGGCGCGCGTCTGGTGCGCATTCCCGTGCATCCCGTCGCGTGGCGCGAGAGAACACCGCGCGAGTACTTAGCCATGCTGGATCAGGCGGTCGAATGGTGCACCGATCTCGGCATCTATATCGACATTGACTGGCACTCCATCGGCAACCTGGAGACGGGTCTTTTTCAGGACCCCATGTACGATACTTCGAAACAGGAGACATTCAATTTCTGGCGGACAATCGCAATGCATTTCGCCGGAAACCATACCGTCGCGTTCTATGAACTCTTCAACGAGCCGACCACCTTCTCCAACAAGCTGGGACGCGTTTCATGGGATGACTGGAAGCGCACGAATGAGGACCTGATCAGCGTGATCCGCGCCTACGACCAGGAGAAGATTCCGCTGGTGGCCGGTTTCGATTGGGCCTACGACCTGACGCCGCTACGCAACAGCCCCATCGATGCCGAGCGCATCGGCTACGTAACCCATCCATACCCGATGAAGCGGCCAAAACCGTGGGAAGCCAAGTGGGAAGAGGATTTCGGATTCGCAGCCGACCGATATCCACTAATCGCAACCGAGATCGGTTTCGAAGGAAAAGCCAGCACGCTGGAGAATGGATACGGGCCCAGCATTGTGAAATACCTGGAAGGCAGAGGCATCGGCTGGATTGCGTGGGCATTCGATCCCGAATGGGGCCCGCGGCTACTGAACTCCTGGGATACGTTCGGATATACCGACAGCGGCGAGTTCTTTCACCAGGCGATGACGGCTACCGGTCGCGCTCAGTAACCAATTCGGCGACGGCAGCCAGGGCGCGGCGATAAGGCGAATCGGGGAATTCGGCGATGATTGCTTTCGCCTTCACGATAAAGCTGTTGGCGCGTTCGAGCGCGCGCGCCACCCCGTTGCGCTCTTCAATGAGCCGCAGGATCTGGGAGAAGGGCACGCTTTCGTAACCTTCTTCCAGCAGGACGGTTTCCACCAGTTGTTTGTCGGTCTGCGAAGCGTCGACGAGCGCGTAGACCAGCGGCAGCGTAACTTTGCCTTCGCGCAGATCGTTACCCACCGGCTTGCCCAGCACGGACTCGCGCGACGTAAAATCGAGCACGTCGTCCACAAGTTGGAATGCCATTCCCAGATTCCAGGCGAACTCGCCGAGCCGGGTCTCGGTAGCCTCGTCGGCGCCGGTCGTCAGGGCTCCGAGACGCGCGCAGGCAGAAAACAGGCTGGCAGTCTTACGGTCCACCAGTTCCATGTAATCGGCTTCGTTGATGTCGATCTTCCGCAGGCGCTCAAGCTGCAGCAACTCGCCCTCAACCATCATCTGAGTCAGGCTGATGAGCAGGTCGAGGACGTGGAAGTTGCGCTCGCGCAGCGCGATCTGGAAAGCCTGCATGTACAGCCAGTCGCCAGAAAGCACGCAGGTGTGATTGCCCCAGATGGCATTGGTGGACGGACGGCCGCGACGAGTACGAGCCGTATCGATCACGTCGTCATGCACCAGCGTGGCGGTGTGAATCATCTCCACCACGGCTGCCATGCGGATGGCAGCGTCGTTGATCTCCCCCACCAGGCGTGCCGACAGCAGCACCAGGATAGGGCGGAGCCTTTTGCCGCCGCTGGTTTGCAGATAACGACCGATGGTGGTGACGGCGTCAACGCTGGCGACTGATTCCAGGCTGATGACGCGCTCCACCTTCTCCAGATCGGCCTGAACCAGGTCCAGAATCTCACGCGCGGTCAACGACTGCCCGATGCTGAAGGCCATGCGAATCACTCAGTGTAGCAGCCTTAGCTCAGCAGCATGACCCGGTGGAAGTTGCCGGTGGTGGCCTGAAGGACGTCCTCCACGGCGATGCCGCGCAGTTCTGCCAGACGCCTTACGGTGTGGACCAGGAAGGACGGTTCGTTTCTCTTGCCGCGCCTGGGGACCGGTGCGAGATATGGGGCATCGGTCTCCAGCAGAATGCGCTCGAGCGGCGCGGTGCGGGCGGCTTCATGGAGATCGGTTGCTTTAGGGAACGTGATGACACCACCGAATGCCAGGTAAAACCCAAGTGCCAGGGATTGCCGGGCCTGGTCCGTGTTGCCGGTGAAGCAATGCATGATGCCGGGGATGCCGTGTGGCGCCCAGTGCTCTTCGAGGATCGCCATCGTGTCGTCCCAGGCTTCGCGCGTGTGAATCACGATGGGTTTGCGATGTGTGGCGGCGATGCGCAGTTGCTGGATGAAGACGACGCGCTGCACCTCGCGGGGAGAAAAATCGTAGTGGTAGTCGAGGCCGATTTCACCGATCGCCACGACTTTCGGGAGTGCCAGTAGGTCCTCCAAGCGCTGCAAGGTGTCCGGTTCCGCCTTCGCGGCATCGTGCGGATGAACTCCAACGGTTGCGACGAAGTTCGGGTACGCGTCGGCGATGCGGGTGCCAGCTTCGAGGTCGGGCGGACCTTTCCCCGTGCCGATGGCGACCATCAACTCAACGCCAGCATCAAGCGCACGTTGGATGGTCGCGTCGCGGTCAGTGTCGAAGTCGGGTGAATCCAGGTGGCAATGAGTGTCGATCATGTGGGGCTCTCCCCCGGGACCGCGCGAGAAGCCCGCATCCCGCCGTCAGGGTTGCGGTCCAGCATCCGCTCTACTTCAATCGCGCGCCCACCGGAATGTCTTCCAGGAACCCGGCCAGCACAGGCTTGCCGCCTTCTACCGACGCAGCCACGATCATTCCGTTCGACTGGATTCCGCGCAGTTTTCGCGGCTGCAGATTCGCGACAATCACCACCTTGCGGCCAATCAGTTCCTCTGGCTTGTACGCGCTGGCGATGCCGGCCACAATGGTGCGTGGTTTCGGCTCACCCGCGTCCACCTTCAGGTGCAGTAGTTTGTCCGCGCCCTTCACGGGCTCCGCCGAAATCACCACGGCCACGCGAAGGTCCACTTTCGCAAAGTCGTCGATACTAATGATGCCGTCGTCCGTTTTGGCGGCGGGAACTGCCGTGGGAACGGTCGCGGCAACGGGTTCGGGCTTTTTCCCCATCACCAAATCCTGGCGAGCCTTCTCCAGAATCTCCAGCTCTCGAATCTTTTCGATGGTGGGCTGCTCGTCGAGCCGTGGATACACTGCCGCGATCGTTCCGATGTGCTGGCCCGCCTTCAGACGGCCCCACCGCAGCCCGGTAATCCGCAGATCGGCAAGCGGTGTTGACATCCCGAGCTGGTGCCAAATCTTCGCCGTTGTCTCGGGCATCACCGGGTAAAGCAGACCACATATGATCCGTAACGACTCCGCGGCGGTGTAAAGAGTTTCGTCCAGCAGCACTCGCGATCCCGGATCTTTGGACAGTTTCCAGGGCGCGCGCTCCACTATGAACTTATCGATAACCGACAGCAATGCCCACGTCAGCTCCAGACCGCGCGAAAACTCAAAGCGATCGAAACACTCAATCACCGATTCCACGGTGTTCTTCGCGGTTTCTGCGATCTGCCCCAGACCGGTGGAATCTGGAATCACGCCATCGCGATATTGCTTGATCATGGTCAGCGTGCGGCTCGCCAGATTGCCCAGTCCGTTGGCCAGATCCGCGTTATAGCGCTGCACCAGAGCGTCATAACTGAAACTGCCGTCCTGCCCGAACGTAATCTCGCGTAGCAGGAAATAGCGCAGCGCATCGGCACCCATCACTTCGGCAATGGGTCCGGGACGCACCACGTTGCCGCGCGACTTACTCATCTTGCTTTCTTCGAACAGCAGCCAGCCGTGCGCGAACACCTGTTTCGGCAGCGGCAGGTCGGCGGCCATCAAAAGCGCCGGCCAGTGAATCGCGTGGAAGCGAAGAATGTCCTTGGCAATCAGGTGCAGATCGGCGGGCCACAGAGATGCCTGGGTTTTCAGCGCGGAGATATAGGAAATTAGCGCATCGAACCAGACATAGAAAACGTGATGGCCTTCTACCGGCACCGGAATGCCCCACTTCACGTTGGTGCGGGTGATCGAAAGGTCGTTCAGCCCGCCTTTGACGAAAGAGATCAGCTCATTGCGGCGATAGTCGGGTTGAAGGAAGCCGGGGTTCTTTTCGTACAACTCAAGCAGGCGATCCTGGAATGCGGAAAGGCGGAAGAAGTAGTTTTCCTCGGTGACGGTTTCCGTAATTCGGCCGCAATCGGGGCACGGATCGCCGGGCTTCGCGTCGTTCACGTACAACTCGTCGTGAGAACAATACTGGCCGGTGTAGGAGCCTTTGTAGATGTGCCCGTTCTTCAGACAGCGATTGAACAGGCCACGCACCACCTCCTGATGCGCCGGGTCGGAGGTGCGGATGAAGTTGTCGACGTCAATGCCGAGCTGTTTCCACTGCCTGGCGAATTCGCTGGCTACGCGGGTGGCGTATTCGTCCGGCGTCATGCCGGCCGCCTGAGCGGCGCGTTCCACCTTCTGGCCATGCTCGTCGGAGCCGGTCGTCAGCACCACTGGGTCGTAGCCCTGCATGCGCTTGAAGCGCTTGATCAAATCTGCCGTAAAGGTGGTGTACGCAGTGCCCAGGTGCGGGGCGGCGTTGACGTAGTAAATAGGCGTCGTCAGGTAATATTTCATTTTGTCGTTTTCAGATACTCGAAGCTCGCGGCTTCCATAATGCGCCGCAGCGGAATTTGTTTCTCTTCGGCCAATCGCCGGCAGTCGTCGTATTCCGGCGCGAAAGAACCATCTTCCGATATTTTGATGCGCACGCGCCCGTGCCCGGTCTCCACCTCGACGACGTGGCGCTCTTTCACACGGCGCTCGGCAGAGTAAATGCGCAGACCGAGTGTGGTCGTCTCGGCGAAAACTAAAGCCGCAAGCATTTCCTGCAGTGCTGGCGCCGCAAGTACGCGCAGCAAATGGCCAGCACGATTCTTCTTCATTAACAGCGACTCAATACTCACGTCGAGCGCACCCGCGGCCAGCAGGCGCTCCATCGCATAGCCGAGCACCTCCGGTGTGGTGTCGTCAATGTTGGCTTCGATCACTGAGATTGTGGTGGATTCGGCGGCCTGTGTCGTCTCTCCGATGATGGCCCGCAGGACGTTGGCGTGTTCGGGAAAGTCTTTATCGCCCGCTCCGTAGCCCGCGCTCAGAATGGATAGCGGCGGCATCGAACCAAATCCGGAAGCGAGCGTGACCGCGATGGCGGCTCCCGTAGGCGTGGTCAGCTCCAATGCGGGGCCCCGCGAATAAATGGGTTTACCGACAAGGAGTTCCGCGGTAGCGGGCGTTGGAACGGGCATGACGCCATGCTCCGTATTCACTGTGCCGCTACCCACGTTGATCGCGGAACAGTGGAGCGCATCCACGCCAAGCAATTCCAGAGCGACGCACCCGCCCACAATGTCGCAGATCGAATCCACCGCACCGACTTCGTGGAAATGTACCTTTTCAATCGGCACGCCATGCACCTTTGCCTCGGCCGCGCCGAGGCGTTCAAAAACCTGCTTCGCTCGTGTGGCTGCGCGAGGCGGCAGAGGAGCGGCATCGATCATCTTCACGATGTGCGAGAGATGCCGGTGAGTTTTCCCATCGCCGCTGGTAACGTGAAATTTCGAAGTCGCAATGCCACGGCGTTTGGTCTTTTCGACGCTGAATTCCGCGCCGGTCCCGAGCGTGCTAAGGGCTTCAAATAAGGCGTTTGAATCCGCCCCGGCATCAATCAGCGCACCGACAATCATATCGCCGCTCAGCCCCGAAAAGGCATCCAGATAACAGATTTTCATGCGATTAGCTTAGGAAGCAGTTGCCCACAGGGGCCGGGATGGAAGGCATCGATCTGGCTGGTAATCACCGTTTCGGAGAGATTGATTTCAACCACCTTTGCGCCGGCGCACTTGGCCAGGCGTACCAGGCCAGCGGCCGGATAAACCACCGCCGACGTGCCGATCACCAGGAACAGGTCCGCCTCGCGGGCAGCCTTTTCCGCTCGATCCCAGACACCGGGTATCAACTCCTCACCGAACCATACAACGCCCGGACGGAGGAGCCCACCGCACGCGCAGCGCGGAGGCAGCTCGGCAATCGCGGGGCGCGTGTCAATCCACTCGCGGGCACAGGAAAGGCAACGAACCTGCCAGATGTCTCCATGCAGCTTCAATACGTCTTTGCTGCCGGCTTGTTCGTGCAGGTCGTCCACGTTCTGGGTAATCAGGGTAAACTCACGAGCGCTCCGCTGCAGGTCAGCCAGCGCATAATGCCCGCGATTTGGCTGGGCGCGGGCGATCAGGCCACGACGCCAGTTGTACCATTGCCAAACCAGCCGCGGGTCCCGCGAAAATGCATCCGGCGTGGCCAGATCTTCCGGACGGTAATGCTTCCAGAGTCCTTCTTTTCCACGGAAGGTGGGGACACCGCTCTCGGCAGAAACACCGGCGCCCGTGAGGACGGCTACGCGACGAGCCTTCCTCAACCACTCGCGGGTCTGTTCCACAACAGTTTATTATCTCACTGTAGGGTAAAGGGTTGGCAGGATGCCCTCGCACTCGGGCATAATGGACGCTGAATTCTTTCGGCGGATATGCGGCGCGTTCGCACCATCCCGGTCCTGATTGTCCTGGCGGCTGTCGGGTTTGCCTTTATCGCGGCAGCCACATACCGGATCGGCTCCATCCTCTTCCGGCCATCCGCCAATGCCGCCCTGGCGCGCTACGTCTCCTCCGAGAAGCCCTCCGCAGCCGGCCACCTTGTTGCAGCTATGTGGATCGACAGCGTCCGCGTCTACAAGAATCAGCCCATTCAGGTGAACCTCAGCTTTACCAACCAGGGGGCCTCCCCGGCAACCGATTTATCTCTTGAATTTGCTGCGCCGGGACTGGAGGAGAAAGGTTCGTGCTGGCATGAAGGCTATCCCGCCTGCACCCCCGGAAAAACCACTTCGATTCCTCTGCCCCGGGCGATCTCGCCAGGAGAATCGATTCACCTTCAGGCTGCATTAAACCCGACGGAGTACGGGAGGTTCGGTCTGCTCCTCATATACCGATGGTCTGAGAGCGCGTCCGTCCCGCCAACTTCCGCGCAGGCGTATGTGCGGGCAGTTGCTCTCGAACCGTTGGAAGTGACGACGCACACTGAGGAATTGTTGCCTGGGCGGCCAGTTGGCTGGCATTGCCGCTGGTGGTCGCGTTTGGCGGTGCTCTGTGGCAGTTATGGGGGCAGGAGCGCGAGAAGGAATTTGAGGTCTGGAAAGAGCAACTGGGCAAGCTATTCGACTACATCCGGAAATATTACATGCCGGTGGCCCGTAACATCTTCAGCCTGAACAAAGCGGTAAAGAACATCGCAGACCCACGCTATAAGGAGCGCGTCTTTTATTACTTCGTCATGTTCTGGATGCGGATGCGTCTCCTGCGCGAGAAGGGCGGTTGGTTCCTCAGCAACAAAAAGGCGGAGGAGCTGCTGAATGCCCTTTGGATTCCGTTATGGGGAGAGATTGAGAGCCAAATTGACGACCGGCGCGTGGATGAAATCGCCGATCTTCTGAATAAGCCTGTGAGCCCGGCTCGGTTTCGCGCTGAATTCGTGCCACCGCCTGCGCCGACGCGAGTAACGCCCCGAGCTGCAACTCCGCCTCCGGGTTCGCAAAGCACGCTATTTGTGGCCGCCGAGACAGAGTTTCTGAACTGGGCGGAGAACCCAGCGTTAGCGGCATCGTTCAAGAAGTGCATCTCTATGTTGTTGATGATGCGGATGGTGCTTGCGTTTGAATGGGATAGGCCGTTTTTTGGGTATTGGTATGGATCCAGGCCAGAGTTTGATCGACAGTCCTTCCGGGAGAACCTGGATAATCTGGCAGCCGACTCCGAAGAAGCACGGGCGTCGGAAGCCTACCTGAAATCGGTGGAGAAATATTGGCGGAAGTGACGCCAGGATTTCTGTGACGGCGGAGCGGTCATGATAATCTAACAACTGAGATGGTCCAGGACACAGAAATTCCATAGTCCGCCCCGACTGAACCTTCCCGCGCAACCCCGGGGTATCCCTGCATAAATTCTGGAACGCCCTGAGTTAGAATTGGGCGGTGCTCTCCGGCATATTCGATCTGAGCCTCCATGTAGGCCCAGTGGATGTTTCTCCGCACCTAATCTTCGAATCCCTGGCATACCTTGTTGCTTTTGAAGTTTACCGGCGGCAACGCCGGGGACAAGGCGATTTCCTTCCTGCTTCCGCCCGCAGCTCCGTGATTGTGGCGGCCATTGTTGGCGCGGCGCTGGGCAGCAAGATACTCGGCTGGATGGAAGACCCGCTCGATACCCTCTCCCACTGGCGCGATCCGGCGTACTGGATGGGCGGAAAGACGATCGTAGGCGCGCTGCTCGGCGGCACACTGGCGGTGGAATGGACGAAGAAGCGGATGGGCGTCCGACGACGGACGGGCGACCTATTCGCGATGCCCCTGGCGGTGGGGATTGCGATCGGGCGACTGGGGTGCTTTTTCGCCGGATTACGCGATCACACGTACGGGACCCCGACAGCGCTACCCTGGGGCATCGATTTCGGCGATGGCATTCGCCGGCATCCCACGCAGCTATATGAAGTAATCGCTATGATCGTGCTCGGCCTGCTCTTGTGGAAAATGGGCCGGCAGCCGCATCGCGAGGGCGATTTGTTTCGCGTATTCATGATTGTGTACATGGCCTGGCGAGTGGCCGTTGATTTCCTGAAGCCCGATCCGACCTGGGCGGGTTTGAGCGCAATTCAGTGGTGTGCTGCCGCTGCAGTGGTTTGGTACTGGCGGGATATCGCGGCTTTGCTGGCTTCGCGGAAGGAGATTGTCGCGCATGGCTGATCGCGTACGGCCCTATTTGTTTTACGACGTTGCGCTGTCAATCTGCTCCACCTGCTATCGCAAAGTGGAGGGCAAGATCGTATTCGAAGACGGCAACGTATACATGCTGAAACGCTGCCCGGAGCATGGCAGCGAGCGGATTCTGAT
>Ga0265325_10002044_pt1 | contig 13859 bp, 11 predicted proteins | sample 41420metaG_FD_202090 | JGI IMG/M metagenome (GOLD analysis project Ga0265325, IMG submission 202090) | Rhizosphere microbial communities from Carex aquatilis grown in University of Washington, Seatle, WA, United States - 4-14-20 metaG | ecosystem: Host-associated > Plants > Roots > Rhizosphere...
AGGCCTGCAATTCCAGCGCACCATCACGGTCGACGACAAATATCTGTTCACGCTCAAGGACGAGGTCGCCAACAAGGGCTCGGGCCCGGTGACGCTGTTTCCCTACGCGCTGATCTCGCGCCACGGCACGCCGAAGACGCTCGGCTATTACATTCTGCATGAAGGCCTGATCGGCGTGCTCGGCGACCAGGGTCTGCAGGAAATCACCTACAAGAAGGCCGAGGAAAAGAAGTCGATCGCCTTCGACGTCACCAATGCCTGGCTCGGCTTTACCGACAAATACTGGGCCGCGGCGCTGCTGCCGGACACCACTGCGCACATGAAAGCGCAGTTTTCCGCCGGCATGGCCGGCACGACGCCGACCTACCAGACCGACTACCTGCTCGACGCCCAGACCATCGCGCCCGGCGCAACCGGCTCCGCCAATGGCCGGCTGTTCGCCGGCGCCAAGGAAGTCAACGTCGTCGGCATCAATTTTCCGCTGGTCGGCATTGGCGGCTACAACACCCAGCTCGGCCTCAACCATTTCGACCTGCTGATCGACTGGGGCTGGTTCTATATCATCACCAAGCCGATGTTCCTGGCGATGGATTTCTTCTTCCATCTGTTCGGCAATTTCGGCCTGGCGATCCTGATGGTCACGGTGCTGGTGAAGATCATCTTCTTCCCGCTGGCCAACAAGTCCTACGCCTCGATGGCGAAGATGAAAGCGGTGCAGCCGCAGATGGCGGCGCTGCGCGCCCGCTATCCCGACGACAAGGCCAAGCAGCAGCAGGAGCTGATGGCGCTCTACAAGAAGGAGAAGATCAATCCGCTGGCCGGCTGCCTGCCGATCGCGATCCAGATTCCGGTGTTCTTCTCGCTCTACAAGGTGCTGTTCGTCACCATCGAGATGCGGCACGCGCCGTTCTTCGGCTGGATCCACGATTTGTCGGCGCCCGACCCGACCAACATCTTCACTTTGTTCGGCCTGATCCCGTTCGATCCGACGGTGCTGCCGGTGATCGGCTCGTTCCTGCATCTCGGCGTCTGGGCGGTGATCATGGGCATCACGATGTGGGTGCAGATGAAGCTCAACCCGGCGCCGCCGGACCCGACCCAGGCGATGATCTTCAATTACATGCCGATCATCTTCACCTTCATGCTGGCGAGCTTCCCGGCCGGGCTGGTGATCTATTGGGCCTGGAACAACACGCTGTCGGTGACGCAGCAGAGCATCATCATGCGCCGGCACGGGGCCAAGATCGAGCTGTTCGACAATATCAAGAAGGCGCTTGCCAAGAAGGGCGCGGGGAGTTAATTGCTCCGCCGGCGGCGGGGACCCCCGCCCTGTCCGACCGCCCTCAGTACTGCACCATAAAGACCGCGCCGCAGCCGTCGGTAGCGCCGCACGCGGTCGAGCCGCCATTGCGGGTCGTGCCATAGAGCGTCTTGGCCTTGCCGAGCAGCAGCTTCGCGGTCGGAAACGCGCCGTCGCCCGCGCCGCCCTTGAACGAATACATCACCGATTGGCTCCACGCGGTCTGGCCGTTGGCGGGCGGAACCAGCTTGAACACCGCGCCCTTGCCATGGGCGCCGCCATTGGTGGCGGTGCCGTAGACGATGGCGGCGGCGTCGAGCACCAAGCTGGCGTTCGGGTTCATGCCGTTGGCGCCGGTGAAGGTGAACAGCAGCGGCGTGTCCTTGGTCGACGGCGGGGCCAGCTTGAACACCGCGCCGTCATTGCCGGTCGCGCCGCCTTGCGTGGTGGTGCCGTAGAGAGTGTTGTTGCTGTCGAGCACCAGCCCGGCATTGGGGTTCTTGCCATCGGCCGCCGTGCCGAAGGCGTGCAGCAGCGTGAAGGCGCCGGCCGGCGTGATCTTGAAGGCGATGCCGGCGTCGTGCGCGCCGTGGCTTTGCCCGGTGCCGTAGAGGTTGCCGCTGCTGTCGAGGATGACGGTGCCGTCGGCATAGTCGCCCTGCGCCGCGGTGAAGGCATGCAGCACGCTGAACGTGTAGGCCGTGCCGGCCTTGTTCGGCTTGAGCTTGAACACCGTGCCCCCGCTATGCGCGCCGCCGGTCACCGTGGTGCCATAGAGATTGCCGGCCGTGTCGCGCGCCACGCCGGCGATCGGCGTCCCGCCGTCGCTCGGACCGGTGAAGGAATAGAGCACGGTCGCCGCATAGTTCGGCGGCGACAGCTTCACCACCGCGCCGACATTGTTCGCCCCGCCGGCGCTGGCGGTGCCATAGAGATTGCCGCTCTTGTCGATCGTCAGCCCGGCGAACGGCGTCGCGCCGTCCGGCGTGCCGGTGAAGCTGTGCAGGATGGTCTTGGTCCATGAGGTGGCGCTCGATCCCGGCGTCAGCTTGAACACGGTGCCGAGGTTCTTGGCGCCGCCGGTCGACGTGGTGCCGTAGAGCGCACCCTTGCTGTCGGCGACCAGCCAACCGTTCGGATTGGCGCCATCCTTCTTGCCGCCGGCAAATTTGGCGATACTGGTCGCCACAGGCACCTTGCTGTAGGTGAACTTCGCGCCGGCATCCGCCGCGCTGGTGCCGCCCGGCGTCACGAGCAACACGTTGACGGTGCCCACCGCGTGCGCCGGCGCGGTCGCGGTCGCCTTGGTGTCGCTCGACGCGCTGAACGAGGCCGACGGCGTGCCGCCGAAGCTCACGCCGGTTACCCCCTTCAATGCCGTGCCGACGATCGACACCAGCGTGCCGCCGTTCGCCGTGCCCTGGTCCGGGTTGATCGCGGTGATGGCCGGCCTGTCATAATACGTGTAGCCGTGCGGCTTGCTGGCGACGCCGCCCGGTGTGCGCACGTCGACTTCGATGCTGCCCGGACCGCCGGCCAGCGGCGCCGTGACGGTGATGTGGGTGTCGTTGACCACGACGAGATTGGTGCCACCGGCGCCGGCGAGACCGCCGAACCGCACCTCGCTCGCGTCGGTAAAATGGGTGCCCACCAGCGTCAAATGCGTGCCGCCGGCGGTGGGGCCGGCGTTCGGCGTGATCGACGTCAGCCTCGGCGGGGCGTCATAGGTGAACGCGCCGGTGCCGGTGACGTTGCCGATCGAATTGGTAATCACGACATCGACCGCGCCTGCCGTGTGGGGCCCCGGCGTCGTCACCAGAAGGGTGTCGGGGTCGACCACGGTGATACTCGCTGCGGCAACGCCATCGAATGTGACGCTGCCCGCGGTATCGATGCCGCCAAAGCCGGTGCCGTCAATCTGAATGCTGTCGCCGCCCGCGGTCGTGCCCGAAGCCGGCTCGAGGTTGATGAGGGTCGGAGTCTGCACGAACGGCAAGGCGCAGCCGCCGCAGCCAATCAGCGCCGTGTTGCCATCGGACGACAGCGCGGCCGACAAGCCAGTCGAGTTATCGCCCAATCCGCCCGTGAGCTTGCTGCCCTGCTGGTTCCAGGTGGTGGTGCCGAAATGATGGACGAACACCCAGGCGGCGCCAGCGCTGCTATTATCGCCCGGTCCGCCGATCAGCGCGGTGCCGCCATCCTTCGACAGCGCGACCGACCAGCCGAACTGGGGGTCGCTGCCGCTGGTGCCGGTTGGCGTGATCTTGCTGCCCTGCTGCGTCCAGTTGCCGCTGCTTTGAACGAAGACCCAGGCCGCGCCGAACGCATTGTCTTCCTCCCCGCCGATCAAAGCGGTGTTGCCGTCCGCCGACAGCGCGACCGACCAGCCGAACCTGGCCGCGTTGGTGCCGTCGCTCGGCGTCAGCTTGTTGCCGGACTGGCCCCAGCTGCCGCTGCTCAAGGTGAATATCCAGGCCGCACCGTTGTGGATTGTGGTGTCGAGTGGTCCGCCGATCAGCGCAACCGTGCCATCCGACGACAGCGCGACCGAATAGCCGAACTCCTCGCCACCGTTCGGGTCGGCGTCGTTCGGCGTCAGCTTGCTGTCCTTCTGGGTCCACGTCGTGTTGCTGCGCGTGAAGATCCAGGCCGCGCCGTTTAGACTGTCGTCTTCCGGGCCACCAATGATCGCAGTGCTGCCGTCTGCCGACAGCGCGACCGAGCTGCCGAATTTGGGCGCGCCGCTGGCATCGCTTGCCGTCAGCCTTTGCTGCTGGCTCCAGGTCGTGCCGGTGCGGGTAAACACGAAGGCCGCGCCGGCGCTACTATTGTTGAGTGCCTCGCCCACGATTGCAGTGTTGCCGTCGGACGACAACGCGACCGCGCTGCCGAAATTCGACGCCGAGCCGTCGCCGGTCAGCGTCGGCCCCTGCTGTGCCCAGTTGCCGGCGTTGTCGCGAACGAAGACGCGCGCCGCCCCGTCATGGGAGTTATCGAAAGGGCTGCCGACGATGGCCGTATTGCCGTCAGCCGACAACGCGACCGAATGGCCGTCTGCCGCGAGCCCCGAACCCTGCGCCGCGAATTGCGCGTGCGCCGGCGGCACAATCGACAAGGCACAAAGAATTGCGGCGGCGACGGCGCCGGCAACCAGCCGATGGTTCATGATCCCATTCCCCGCGCCGTAAGGTGGCGCACCCGCAGCCCGTAATTGCGATCAAAACGGGCCGTGATCCCGGTGTCAATTCATCGCGCGGTGTTCCGGTGGTCACGAACCTGACGACCCGCTATGACGGGCCGATGACCAGCGCGACAACCTATACCCGCCCCGAGCTCGACGCCGGCCGCAAGCTGTTCGCCGCCGACTGGCAATTCACCGCCGCGGCCGGCGCGCCGGCCGCGCTGCCGCCGATGCGGGGCGTCGAGATCGCCTTCGCCGGCCGCTCCAATGTCGGCAAATCGAGCCTGATCAACGCGCTGACCGGCCGCAATGCGCTGGCGCGCACCTCGAAGACGCCCGGCCGCACCCAGGAGTTGATCTTCTTCGCCGGGCCCGGCCGGTTCACTCTGGTCGACATGCCGGGCTACGGCCACGCCGAAGCGTCCAAGACCAAGATCGCGGCCTGGACCAGCCTGATCGAGGATTACCTCCGTGGCCGCGCCAACCTCGCCCGCGTCTATGTGCTGGTCGACGCCCGCCATGGGCTGAAAGACATCGACGCCCAGGTGCTCAAGGCGCTCGGCGCCGCAGCGGTGAGCCACCAGATCGTGCTGACCAAATCCGAGGCGATCAAGCCCGCGGAACTGGCCGCCCGCATCGCCGAAACCGAGGCGGCGTTGGCCAAATACGCCGCCGCGTTCCCCGCCGTGATCGCCACCTCGGCGCGCGAGGGCAGCGGAATCCCGGACCTGCGCGCCGCCGTGGCGCGGCTGATGGCGGAGCGCAAGCACGTCTGACGCATTGTCGCGGCGCGGCGGGTTCGCTAGAAGTCAGCCGCACTTGAAAAGGCCGGTGATGAGCAAAGCTCCCAAGCTGCCGAAGATCAGCCCGCAGGACCAGGCGCATATCCTGTCCGAGGCGCTGCCGCACATGCAGCGCTATGACGAGGAGATCGTCGTGGTGAAATATGGCGGCCACGCCATGGGCGAGGAGGCCACGGCGCGCAGTTTCGCGCGCGACATCGTGTTGCTCGAGCAGACCGCGATCAATCCGGTCGTCGTGCACGGCGGCGGGCCGCAGATCGGCGAGATGCTCAAAAAGCTCGGCATCAAGTCGGAATTCGCCGGCGGGCTGCGCATCACCGACGAAAAGACCATCGAGATCGTCGAAATGGTACTGGCCGGCTCGATCAACAAGCAGATCGTCGGCTACGTCAACGCCGCCGGCGGCAAGGCGATCGGGCTGTGCGGCAAGGACGGCAATATGGTGCTGGCGAAAAAGCTGACCCGCACCGTGATCGACCCCGATTCCAATATCGAGAAGGTGGTCGACCTGGGTTTTGTCGGCGAGCCCGACAAGGTCGACGTCACCATGCTCAACCAGGTGCTCGGCCGCGACATGATCCCGGTGCTGGCGCCGGTCGCCGCGTCTGCCGATGGCGGCACCTTCAACGTCAATGCCGATACCTTTGCTGGCGCCATTGCCGGCGCGCTCAAGGCCAAACGGCTGCTGCTGCTGACCGACGTGCCGGGCGTGCTCGACAAGGACAAGACCCTGATCACCGACCTCTCGGTCGCCGATGCGCGCGCGCTGATCGCCGACGGCACCATTTCCGGCGGCATGATCCCGAAGGTCGAGACCTGCATCTACGCGCTCGAAGCCGGCGTCGAGGGCGTCGTCATCATGGACGGCAAGGTGCCGCACGCCGTGCTGCTCGAACTCTTGACCGACCACGGCGCCGGCACGCTCATTCATTTTTGACGGACCTACCCCGGTCATCCCCGCGCAAGCGGGGGTCCAGAGTCGCGCGTTCAGAGATTGTCGCCCCTGGGTCCCCGCTTTCGCGGGGACGAGCGGAAATGGAATCAACGTGATGCAGCGCGATTTTTCCAAGGTCGAGACCTGGGTGTTCGACCTCGACAACACGCTCTATCCGCATGACCTCAATCTCTGGCAGCAGGTCGATGACCGGATTCGCGGTTTCGTCGCCGCCTTTCTGAAAGTCTCGCCCGACGAGGCGTTCCGCATCCAGAAGGACTATTACAAGCGTTACGGCACGACGATGCGCGGGCTGATGACCGAACACGGCCTCAACCCCGACGACTTCCTCGAATTCGTCCACCAGATCGACCACTCGCCGCTGACGCCGAACCCGGCACTCGGCGCCGCACTGGAGAAGCTGCCGGGGCGCAAGCTGATCCTCACCAACGGCACGCGTAAACATGCCGACGCGGTGATGAAGCGGCTCGCGGTCGATCACCATTTCGAGGACGTGTTCGACATCATCGCCGCCGAGCTCGAACCGAAGCCGGCGGCGCAGACCTATGACCGCTTCCTCAAGCGGCACGGCGTCGACCCGAAGACGTCGGCGATGTTCGAGGATTTGGCGCGCAACCTCGAAGTGCCGCATGCGCTCGGCATGACCACGGTGCTGGTGGTGCCCGACGGCACCCGCCAGATCGTCCGCGAGGGCTGGGAGATGACCGGCCGCGACGCGCCGCATGTCGACTTCGTCACCGACGATCTCGCCGGGTTTTTGCGGACTGTGGTGCGGCCAGCCTAGGCTGGCGGCGCCGGGATCAATTGCTGCACCAGCACGGCGAGCCCGATGCCGGCGATGCCGGCGCCGATCATGCGCAGGCGGATCAAGTCGCTGTCACGGGCAATGAGGCGCGCGATCGCCATGGCGCCGAGCGCAATCGCGCTCTGGATGATGGCGAGCCCGATCAGATAGGCCGCGAGCGGCGAGCGCTCGGCGCCGTAGATCGATTCACCGAGCGCATAGCCATGCGTCAGGCCGACCAGCACGACCAGTCCGAGCGCGGCGGACACCGGCAATTGCGGCACCCGCAGCAGGATTGCGCCGAGCGCGATCACCGATAGCGCCACCAGCAGTTCGGACGCCGGCACCGTAGTGCCGTGCAGATGCAGCGCGACGCCGCCCATCATCGCCACCACGAAGCCGATCGCCAGCGCCGGCCCGGCGCGATGCGCGGCGGCAAGGCAGCCGACTGCGACCACGGCGGCGAAATGGTCGATGCCGATCACCGGATGGCCGAGCCCGGACACCAGGCCTTCCATGAAGGTCGCCGGCATCCGGCCACCCATCAGATGGTGCGCAAAGGCCGGCTCGGCGGCCACCGTGCCGGCGGCAATTAACGTGGCGGTTATGGTCTTTCGCGGCATGACTTGCTCCCCCGTCCGCACGACAATACCCGCCGGCGCTTCCCTTGACATCCCCCGCCGCGACCCCGACAAAATCGGCCGACACAGCCCGGAAATCCGCATGTCTACCCCCGACCTCGCCAAGACCATCGACGACGCCTTCGACCAGCGCGACGGCATCAGCCCGTCGACCAAGGGCGCGGTGCGCGAGGCGGTCGAGACCGCGCTCGACCTGCTCGACACCGGCAAGGTACGCGTCGCCGAACGGCAGGCCGACGGCATCTGGCAGGTCCATCAGTGGCTCAAGAAGGCCGTGTTGCTGTCGTTCCGGCTCAACGACATGAGCGCGATCCCCGGCGGACCGGGCAAGGCGTCGTGGTGGGACAAGGTGCCGTCGAAGTTCGACGGCTGGGGCGACAATAAATTTCGCGACGCCGGCTTTCGCGCGGTGCCGGGCGCGATCGTGCGCCGCTCGGCCTATATCGCGCCCGGCGTGGTGCTGATGCCGTCCTTCGTCAATCTCGGCGCCTATGTCGACAGCGGCACCATGGTCGACACCTGGGCGACGGTTGGCAGCTGCGCGCAGATCGGCAAGAACTGTCACATCTCCGGCGGCGCCGGCATTGGCGGCGTGCTCGAGCCGCTGCAGGCCGGCCCGGTGATCATCGAGGACAATTGCTTCATCGGCGCACGCTCGGAAGTCGCCGAGGGCGTCGTGGTGCGCACCGGCGCGGTGCTGTCGATGGGCGTATTCCTCGGCGCCTCGACCAAGATCGTCGACCGCGACAGCGGAAATGTGCTTCAGGGCGAGGTGCCGCCCTATTCTGTTGTTGTGCCGGGCAGCCTGCCGGGCAAGGATGGCGGGCCGAGCCTTTATTGCGCGGTGATCGTCAAGCGCGTCGACGCGCAGACACGCTCAAAAACGTCAATCAACGAATTGCTCAGGGACTAGGGGGGTTGTGATGAGTGAGTTGCCACCAGGAACGGCGTCGCCGGTCTCCGTGCCGCATGTGCCGCAGCCCGGCCTGTCGGTCGACGCCCGCGCCATGATGCTGTTCGAGGCCAACAAGAAGACCGCGCTGGTCGCCTATATTCTCTGGTTCTTCGTCGGCCTGTTCGGCGGCCATAACTTCTATCTCAACCGCACCGGCGTCGCCATTGCGCAGTTGATCCTGTCGCTGACCATCATCGGCATGCTGATCACGCTCGTCTGGGTGCTGGTCGATGCGTTCCTGATCCCCGGCTGGATCCGCCGGCAGAACAATGCGCTGGCGGCGCAACTCGGGGCCTGAGGCGCAGCATCCCGCAGTTCGGGGCTGACGTGATTACCTGCGGAATTGATTTTCACGTGTCATGGCCGGGCTTGACCCGGCCATCCCGATAAGGGACGCAATGCGTTCCTAAGCGGGATCACCGGGGCAAGCCCGGTGATGACAGCCGGAGTAGAGATGCCCGCCGACCCCGTCGCCCTGACCCGCGATCTGGTCCGCTGCCCGTCGGTGACGCCGGCGGAAGGCGGCGCGCTCGCCTTTCTCGAGCGCACGCTGAAGGCCGTGGGCTTCACCGTGCATCGCATGACGTTTCGCGAGCCGGGCGCCGAAGACGTCGAAAATCTCTATGCGCGGATCGGCACCGCCTCGCCGCACCTGATGTTCGCCGGCCATACCGACGTGGTGCCGCCGGGCGAGGAAAAGGCATGGGCGCGGCCGCCGTTTTCCGGCGAGGTCGTCAATGGCGAGCTCTATGGCCGCGGCGCCGTCGACATGAAGGGTGGCATCGCCTGCGCGCTGGCGGCGACGCTGGATCATCTCGCCGCCAATGGCGGCAAACCAAAAGGCTCGATCTCGTTCCTGATCACCGGCGACGAAGAAGGCATCGCCGTCAACGGCAGCGTCAAGCTGCTGAAATGGGTGGCCGGGCACGGCGACAGGATCGACCACTGCATCCTGTCGGAACCGAGCAATGTCGAAACGCTCGGCGACACCATCAAGATCGGCCGCCGCGGCTCGCTCAACGGCACGCTGATCGTGTCGGGCAAATCCGGCCACGTCGCCTATCCGCAGCGCGCCGACAATCCGGTGCGTGGCCTGGTCAGGCTGATCGAGGCGTTGCAATCCGAGCCGCTCGACCGGGGCAGCGCCAGCTTCCAGCCGTCGCACCTCGAATTCACCTCGGTCGATGTCGGCAACAAGACCGTCAACATCATTCCCGGTGAGGCGCGGGCGCGCTTCAACATCCGCTTCAACGACCTGCACACACTGGAATCGCTGAAAGCGCTGTTGCAGGCCCGCGCGGAAAAGTCCGCCGGCGGCAAGATTCGTTTCGCCTTTGAATTCCAGCCGTCGAATGCCGGCGTCTTCGTCACCGAGCCGGGACCGTTCACCGAGCTGGTGTCGAGCGCGATCGCGGAGGTGACGCGGCGCAAGCCGGAGTTGTCGACGTCGGGCGGCACCTCGGACGCGCGCTTCATCACGCATTATTGCCCGGTGGTGGAGTTCGGCCTGGTCGGGCAGACCATGCACCAAGTCGACGAGCGCACTCCGGTTGCCGATTTGCACGCGCTGACAGCGGTTTACCGCAAGATCTTGGACCGGTACTTCGTCTAGCTCTCCGCCGTCATGCGCAAAGGAAAAGCGGGCAACGGGGCCGCGCCTTAAATAGGCCGGGACCGTCCCCCGCTTTCACAAATCCGTAGCCAAACTGTCACCGACGTGTCGCCGCCATGGCGAACTTAAGGAGCGTGACCGTGAGGCTCCATGTCCAACGTCGCCATCGCGCAACCCCGGTTCGTGTCATTGCGTAGCGGGATGTTTTCGTCCGCCCCGAGATGGCACCTGCGCGGCTACGCCCTGCTTGCGCCGTCGCTCATTTTCCTCGGGCTGTTCACATATTGGCCGGTGGCACAGGTGCTCTGGCAATCGCTGCATCACCAGGACCGCGGCGGCTCAAGCTTTGTCGGCATGCGAAATTTCACGGCGATTTTCCATGATCCGGCCTTCACCCACGCCCTGGCGAACAACCTTGTTTACGCGATCGGGACCATCGCCCCCAGTCTTGTTCTTGCGCTGAGCTTTGCAGTCGCTCTGCTGCAATCGACCTGGGTCAACACTTTGTTGCGGTCGCTGATCTTCATTCCCGTTCTGGTGCCGCTGGTCGCAGTCGCGTCGCTGTTTCTGTTTATTTTTCTGCCGGGCGTCGGACTGCTCGACCACTACCTCGCGAAACTCGGCGTCCAGAGCATCAATTGGGTCGGCGACCCCGACATTGCGCTTGGCTCCATCATCGGCCTCACGATCTGGAAGAACGCCGGCTATTACATGCTGTTTTTCCTCGCCGGCCTCCAGGCAATCCCGAGCGAAGCTCACGAGATCGCACTGATCGAAGGCGCCTCGCCGTGGCAACGCATGCGTTACGTCACGCTGCCGTACCTGAACAACACTCTCGCTTTCGTCTTCGTGATCGCGCTGCTCAACGTCGTGACGCAGGTCGACCATATATTCGTCCTGACCAAGGGCGGGCCGTCGGATTCGACGAATCTGTTGCTGTTCTACGTCTATCAACAGGCGGTCGAACAGTACGACATCGGCAAAGCCGCCGCGGCGACGGTCGTGGCGCTCGCGCTTCTGATCTCACTGTCCTCGTTCTCGCTCCGGCGCATGGAGCTCAGCCGCGAGGCGCAATCGTGACGCAGCCGCCTGGAAAAATGTTGCGCTTTGGCGACGTCTATCCCGGCGTCGGCTTTGGGCTGGTCGTTGCCGCCGCACTGCTGTGGACCGTGCCGTTCCTCTGGATGATCGTGTCGGCGTTTCGGCCCCCTGAATCCGGGGCGCCGGCCATGGCGTCGCTGGTGCCCGACTATCTGCCGACGCTGGCAAACTTCCGCGAAGCCTGGGCCTCGGCGGATTTTCCGCGCTATTACCTCAATACCATCGTCATTTGCGGCGGCATTCTGTCGGTTCAGATCGTCACGATGTCGCTGGCGGCCTACGCCTTCGCACGGGTGAAATTCCCGGGCCGGACGGTTTTCTTTTACCTCTTCCTCATCCAGTTGATGCTGGTCCCGATCGTGCTGCTGGTGCCGAACCTCACCACGATCGTGCAGCTCGGCCTTTACGACACCCTGCCCGGAGTCATGGCGCCCTATTTCGCCACGGCGTTCGGCACGTTTCTCATGCGGCAGACCTTCCGCACCATTCCGATCGAGCTCGAGGAAGCCGCCGTGATCGACGGCGCGCAGTGGTGGCATCTGATCCGGCATGTCTATCTGCCGCTGTCGAAGCCCGCGCTCCTCGCGTTTGCGATCATCTCCGTAACCGCACACTGGAACGAATTTCTTTGGCCGCTGATGGTGATCAATTCACCCGACTACCGGCCGCTGACGGTCGGCCTCGCCGTTTTCACGCGCGGCGCCGAGGGCGCGCAGGCCTGGGGCGTCAACGCCGCCGGCACGTTTCTCGTTATCGCGCCGCTGCTGGTCTGCTTCGCGCTGTTCCAACGACGCTTCGTCAACAGCTTCATGACTTCGGGACTGAAATGATAACAGAGGAGAGGATGAGATGCTGAAACGTTACTTCACGCCAAGCGCGCTCGCCGTGGCGGCGTGCGTCGCCGCGTTCATTGCGCCGGCCGCGCATGCCACAGACATCGAATTGTTTTTTCCGGTTCCGGTCGACGGGCAACTGGCCCGCGACATGGCGACGCTGGTGGGAGAGTTCAACAAGAGCCATCCAGATATCGTGGCAACCCCGGTCTATACCGGCAGCTATGACGAGACCCTGATCAAGACCAATGCCGCGACCAAGGCGGGCAAGCCGCCGGCCGCGGTGATCATGTCGGCAAACTTCCTCACCGATCTGGTGATCGAAGGCCAGATTCAGCCGTTTGACGACCTGATCAAAGCCAGCGGACAGACCGACGACCAGTTCATGTCGCAGTTCTTCACGGCGCTGCATCCGAATGCCGTGATCGATCGCAAGGTCTACGGCGTGCCGTTCCAGAATTCGACGCCGCTGCTGTACTACAACAAGGACCAATTCAAGGAAGCCGGCCTCGACCCCGCGAAGCCGCCGCGGACCTGGCAGGAATTGGCCGATGCCGCCCGCAAGCTGACGAAGCGCGACGGCGACCGCGTCACGCGCTGGGGAATCATGATGCCGTCGAACTACGACTACGGCGGGTGGATTCTCCAGGCGCTGACGTTGTCGAATGGCGGGCGCTGGTACAATGAAGAGTACGGCGGCGAAGTCTATTACGACACGCCGACGCTGCTTGGCGCGCTGACTTTCTGGTCCGACCTTGTCAACAAGTATAAGGTTCATCCCGCCGGCGAGCAAAAAGGCCCGGGCGTCTCGACCGCATTCCTTGCCGGCCAGACCTCGATGATGCTGTTGTCGACCGGCTCGCTCACGCATATTCGCACCAACGCCAAGTTTCCCTATGGCGTCGCCTTCGTGCCGATGAATGTTCGCAACGCGGTTCCGATCGGCGGCGCCTCGCTGGTGCAGCCGGCCGGCCTCGACGAGGCCAAGCGCAAGGCCGGCTGGACGCTGATCACCTGGCTGACGGCGCCCGAGCAATCCGGCTGGTGGAGTCGCGCCACCGGGTACTTTGCGCCGAACAAGGCGGCCTATGACCTTCCCGAGATGAAGGAATTCATGGCGAAAAATCCGGATGCAAAGACCGCGATCGAGCAGCTCGACTATGCCAAGCCGTGGTTCGCGACCTACAAGACACTGGCGGTACGCAAGGCAATGGAAGATGAATTGCAGGCCGTCGTGTCCGGCAAGAAGTCGCCAAAGGAAGCCGTCGTGGCGGCGCAAAAGAGCGCCGACGAACTGCTGCGGCCTTATGTCGAACAGACCGCGCTCAAGCTGCCGCCGACGAACTGAGCTTTGCCTCATGGGCGCGGCAACCTAGCGTCGCCGCGCCCGCACCCTTCATTCGAGTAAGCGCATTGTCATGCTCATCGCACAGTTGACCGATCTGCATTTGCGGCCGCGAGGCAAGGCCGCCTATCGCGTCGCCGAAACCAACATGTTGGCCGAGCGCGCGCTGCGCAAACTGATGACAATTCATCCGCGGCCGGACGTCGTCGTCATCACCGGCGACATGACCGATTGCGGACTGCTTGAGGAATATGAGCTGCTGCGAACGTTGCTCGCGCCGCTGCCAATGCCGGTTTTCATGGTTCCCGGCAATCACGACCGGCGCGACTATCTCAAGCAGGTGTTTTCC